>ERZ772863.206-NODE-206-length-78140-cov-8.491516_pt1 | contig 78140 bp, 76 predicted proteins | sample MGYA00512134_ERZ772863 | MGnify/ENA primary metagenome ERZ772863 (study PRJEB29015, sample SAMEA2737659) | human gut metagenome | biome: human gut; feature: human-associated habitat; material: faeces | place: China | collected 2012 ...
AAGTCATTTCGGAAAGAACCGTTGGTACATATATGCGCCAAATGGGAATCCGTGCCCAGTGGAGCAAGCCATGGACAATCACCACTAAAGATTCTGATTTCAGCACTGAATTACAAAATATCCTTGATGAGCAGTTTAATCCTGACCGCCCGAACACCGTCTGGTGTTCGGATATCACTTACATCAAACGTGAATGGCTCAACCGCTTTAAAATTCGCGATTACAAGCAGGCATACCGTTTGATTTTCGAATATCTGGAAGCTTTCTACAATACGAAACGAATTCATAGCCATTGTAACTATATGTCACCAAATGAATTCGAACGAGTATATGAAAGAACACACACTGAGGCTGAGCTTCTGGCGGGTTAAAATGGGGAAAAATTTCTCATTTTAACTTGTACTAAATCTTGACATAGAACCAATGCAGAGGTGGAAATCGCCTATGACCCCATGAATACAGAGACTATAAAGGTTGTGTATCAGGACATGAAACCAATCATGGCACACCGGGTAAGTATCGGAGCTTTCTGTGATAAAACGGTGGATGTACCGGTTGGAATGACGGACAAGATACCGGAAACATCCAGATTTCTGGATGCTCTGGAAAAGAAATACAAAGAGGATCACAGGCTGATAGCAAATGCCCTTTCTTTTGGTGATTATGGAAAGGCGGGTGGCAGCCATGTATGAGGAATTCTTTGAGCTGATGCATACGCCGTTTACAAGAGATATTCCGGCAGACAGGCTGTATGGTTCGAGGCAGATAGAAGATGCCCTGGGGAGACTGACATACGTGGCAGACAGGCAGTTGTTTGCGGTAGTTACTGCGGATCCGGGATGTGGAAAATCAACGCTTATCCGGATGTTTGAAAGCAGACTCCCAAAGGATAAATATATGCTGCTGTATCTGTCTGATTCGAAGCTGACACCGAGGTGGCTGTATGCAGGACTTCTTGACCATATGGGACTGGAGGCAAGGTTCTACCAGGGAGATTCAAAGAGGCAGCTGCAGAAGGAAATCAAAACTGTCAGGACCGTCCAGAAAAAGAAAGTGGTGTTTGTACTGGATGAAGCCCATCTGCTGGGGAAGGAAACTTTGGAAGAATTTCGCTTCCTCTTGAATTACAGGTTTGATTCAGCCAGCCCCATGAGTCTGATACTGGTAGGACAGACAGAGCTGTGGGATCAGAAGCTAAGGCTGCAGATCTACGCAGCTATCTGACAGAGAATCGCTATGAATATCGCGTTGAACCGCCTGGACAGGGCAGAAACTGGCAAATATATCGCGGCACATATGGCGTATGCAGGAGTGAAACAGGATCTGTTCACCAGTGGAGCAGAAGATGAAATCTTCAAGGCATCCGCAGGCATACCACGGATGATCAACAGAATCTGTGAGAAAACACTGATGTACGCATATCAACAGCAGAAACGGCTGATAGATGAGCATATGGTGCGATTTGTAGCTGACCATGAAATGGTTGGAGAAATAGAGTAAGAAATCCGGGGCGAGAGCCCCGGAAGCAGTGACAGAAAGAAGAGTGAGTTTGTGACAACGTGTGAGAGCAGAGTTGTGACAGCTCATGGAATTTTTAACAGCAATAACACAACACAGGGAGAAATAAACATGACAGCATATACAGTAAGAGATGCAAAAATAGAGGATGCACAGCGGATACTTGAAATCTATGCGTATTATGTGGAAAATACGGCGATTACATTTGAATATGATGTGCCGTCCAAGGAAGAATTCAAACAGCGCATGAGGAAGACTATGCAGAAGTATCCGTATCTTGTCATTGAAAAAGAGGGAAGGGTATACGGATATGCCTATGCAGGACCATTTAAGGAGCGCGCGGCGTATGACTGGGCGTGTGAATTGTCTATTTATGTAGACCATGCCGCGAAGAAATGTGGACTGGGAAAACAGCTATACGCCGCTTTAACAGAGTGTTTAAAGCAAATGGGAATCACCAACCTGTATGCGTGTATCGGATATCCGCAGACGGAAGACGAATATTTGGATAAGAACAGCGAGCAGTTTCATGCACATCTGGGATTTCAGACAGTCGGCACATTTCACCGGTGCGGATATAAATTTAACCGTTGGTATGACATGATCTGGATGGAAAAGATGATTGGAGAGCATCAGAGCCAGCAGCCGCCGGTGGCATACCGGACGGCACAAAAAAAAGGATATAGCAGAAAAATATCGAAAGAATAATGAAATCGGTAAAGCAAAAATAAGCCGCAAAGTATGTATATACCGCCTATAAATCGTCAGATTCAGGTCTGAATGTCTGATTTTATGGGTGGGTATAAAGCGCTTTGCGGCTTATTTTAATAAGTACATCAGTCTGCTTATGCGTCAGCAGAGTCATCAGAAGCGGCAGGTGCGGCTTCCATGTTTTTCGGTAAAACCAGATTTAAAAGAATGGCAACGAGGAAAACAACAGCAACGCAGTTTTCGGCGAAGACCGTCTTTACAATCTGTGGAAAAATATCAAAAATTTCAGGAACCTGTGTAAAACCGATGCCGATACTTAAAGAAAGTGCGGCAATGGTGATATTTCTCTGGGAGAAACCACATTTTCCAATCATCTGAAGTCCGCTGATAACGATGTTACCAAACATCATCAGTGTACAGCCTCCAAGAACCGCATCCGGCAGTGTCGCAAGCAGTGAACCGAAAAACGGGAAAATTCCGGCTAAAATCATAATCACGGCACCGGCGCCAATCGCATAGCGGTTGACAACCTTTGTCATGGCAACCAGTCCGACATTCTGGCTGAATGACGTAATCGGCAGACAGCCAAAAACAGAAGACAATGCACTGATAAAACCGTCACAGGCAATAGAACCGGAGGTTTCCTTTAAAGTCGCTTCGCGGTTTAAACCGGCGGCGGCAAGGGCGGAGGTATCACCAATCGTTTCTGTTGCTGATACAAGGAAAATTAAAGTAACAGAAATAATAGCGTTTATGTTAAATTCCGGTTTAAACGGCAGTAGCTGTGGAAATGCAATGATAGAAGTGCCTTCCAAAGAAGAAAAATCCACAGCACCCAGAATTACAGCCGCAATATAGCCCATAATCAGTCCAAATAAAACGGACAACTGCTTGAAGTATGATTTTGCAAAAATATTAAAAAGGATACAGCAAAGCAGTGTAAATGTACCGAGAATCCAGTTCGTGGCAGAACCGAAGGTTTCACTGCCGCTGCCACCACCAAAGGAAGCCGCACCGACGGATAATAAAGAAAATCCGATAGCGGTTACAACGGTTGCGGCAACAATCGGTGTAATCAGGCGGATCCAGTATTTTGCAAGAAGTCCTAAGATACCCTCAATAATACCGCCGACCAATACCGCGCCGACAATTGCATTATAGCCGTAGGTTGGTCCGAGGTAGCAGAATACGGATACAAACGTAAAACTGATACCCATAACAATCGGAAGTCCCGAACCGATTTTAAAAATCGGGAAAAGCTGTATTAAAGTACCGATACCGGCAATCAGCATGGCACTCTGGATTAAAGAGGCGCTGTCAGCTGTGGACAGCCCGCTGGCTGCGGCAACGATAAAAATAGGTGCGATATTGGCAACAAACATTGCCAGTATGTGTTGTAAGCCAAAAGGAATGGCTTGTTTTACGGAAATCTTACCATTCAGATGATACAGATTTTCCGTTGAGGTCGTTGTATTTTTGTTCATGATATTCTCCATTTGCAGGCAGTGCGTTTTACCGCCGCTGCCTTTTTACATTAAGTTGTTTTGTATTTTATTTCTGTTTTATTCCTGGCGGAAAGTAATTGTACCGGTTGCGGCATCCATGCTGTCTACAATTGCAAGGGATTCCAGATGATAACCGAGGTTGCGGATAATGCGTCCGCCGGACTGGAAACCTTTTTCAATGACAATGCCGATACCCTCGACCGTTGCGCCTGCTTCATTTACGATAGAAATAAGCCCCTGTAACGCACAGCCGTTTGCAAGAAAATCATCAATAATCAGTACGTGGTCGTCCGGGCTTAAAAATTTCTTGGAAACAATCACCTGATTCTTGCATTTGTGGGTGAAGGATTCCACTTCCGCAACGTACATTTCACCTTCAATGTTAATGCTTTTTGACTTCTTTGCGAAAACGACCGGAACATCAAAATGGCGCGCTACCATGCAGGCAATACCGATACCGGAAGCTTCAATCGTCAGAATCTTGTTAATATGTTCGTTTGCAAAACGGCGCTTAAATTCTTCACCGATTTCATCAAACAGCTGAATGTCCATCTGATGATTTAAGAAGCTGTCTACCTTTAAGACATTTCCTTCTTTTACAATACCGTCTTTTGTAATGCGTTCTTCTAAGAAATTCATAATTCCTCCTAATAAAATGTGGTTGTTAAAATGACGGGCAGACCCGAATCACATTCGGTCAGGCACATCATTTATAGGATTTTAGATAAATTATAGTCTATCAAAATGGCACGGATGTAGCAATATAAAAGTTGAAATTGGGAGAAAATAACCTATATTAGTTCCGGAGTATTTGTGTTACAATGTCAGAAGATATCTTAGGTAAAGCCGGACATTGAAAAAATCGCAGGATACAGTATAATGAAAAGTAAAATAAAAGGATAAGCCGCAGAGCGGCGGAAACGGGGGTATTTTATGTTAAAGGACTGGAACCGATTGGAACAACCGTCAAAAGAGGAAATGGAACAGCGTTTAAAGAAGGCGCGTGCGCGCTTAGAACAGCAGCAGATTCTGATGAAGGAAAAGAAACTGCCGGTGCTGGTGCTGTTAGAAGGCTGGGGTGCGGCAGGCAAGGGCAGTGTGCTTGGAAAGATTATTAAAAATATCGACCCGCGCTTTTTTAAAGTGGCAGTTATGGATGAGCCGACAGAAGAAGAAGCACGCAAGCCGTTCTTATACCGTCATTTTGTAAAGATACCGGAAGCGGGCAAATTCGTCTTTATGGACAGCGGATGGATGAGCGAAGTGACAAGGGAAAAGCTGCGCGGGGAATTATCCGAGCAGGAGTATAAAAAGAAAATAGAAAGTATCAAACGTTTTGAAAGACAGCTTACAGACAACGGTTATCTGCTGATGAAGTTTTTCTTCCAGATTGATGAAAAGGAGCAGAAAAAGCGGCTGGATAAGCTGGCGGATGACAAAAATACGAGCTGGAGAGTCAGTGAACATGATGTATGGCAGAATAAGCATTATGATAAATGCATGGATGTTTATGAGCAGTATCTGTGCGATACGAACCAGTCGAGCGCGCCGTGGTATCTGGTAGATGCCAAAGATAAAAAGTGGGCGCAGTTACAGATTTTGGAAACGCTGGTGCAGGGAATTGACACGGCACTTCAAAACAGTACGCTGGCAGTGCCGCTGTTACAGAATGCATTTCCGTTAAAACCGATTGAAAAGCTGGCAGACGTGGCGTTGGATAAGACTTTGACAGAGGAAGAATATGATACTTTGTTAAATCAGTATCAAAAGCGTCTGCGCGAACTGCACAATGAATTATACCGTAAAAAAATACCGGTTATCATTGCCTATGAAGGCTGGGATGCCGCAGGAAAGGGTGGAAATATCAAGCGTATTACCGAAGCGTTAGACCCAAGGGGGTATGAAGTACACCCGATTGCAAGTCCAGAACCGCATGAAAAGGCAAGACATTATCTGTGGCGTTTTTGGAACAGACTGCCAAAGACCGGACATGTTGCGATATTTGACAGAACGTGGTACGGCCGTGTCATGGTTGAACGGCTGGAGGGCTTTTGCAGTGAAAATGACTGGCAGAGAGCCTATGTGGAAATTAATGAATTTGAAAAAGAGCTGGCAGACTGGAATGCAGTTATTGTAAAATTCTGGGTGCAGATTGATAAGGATACACAGCTTGCACGTTTTAAGGAACGTGAAAATACACCGGAAAAACGTTGGAAGATTACAGACGAGGACTGGCGCAACCGTGAAAAATGGGATTTGTATGAGGAAGCAGTCAATGAAATGCTGCAAAAGACCAATACAGCCTATGCGCCGTGGCACATTTTAGAGTCCAATGACAAAAAATATGCGAGAATCAAAGCATTAAAGACCGTTATTGAGGCAATTGAGAAAAAAATGGAATAAAAAACGGAGTATCTTATGAACATTTTTGACATCATCGGGCCGGTCATGGTAGGACCGTCCAGCTCCCACACGGCGGGAGCGGTAAGAATCGGCTACATTTCGGGAAAATTGCTCGGAGAGCCGGTGAAAAAAGCAGCGATTTTATTATACGGTTCATTTCTTGCAACAGGAAAGGGACACGGCACACAGAAAGCCTTAGTGGCAGGACTTCTTGGCATGGTACCGGACGATATACGGATTCCGGACAGCTTAAAAATTGCAGCGCAAAAAGGAATTGAAATTACTTTCGGCACGGCACAGCTGCGGGAAGCCCACCCGAACTCCGCACAGATTTATCTTACCGGGGAAACGGGAAGGACGTTAGAGGTCATCGGAGAGTCGATTGGCGGCGGCAGAATCAACATCGCACAGATTGACGGAATCCAGACCAATTTCACAGGCGAATATCCGACGTTAGTCGTGCATAACCTCGACCAGCCGGGACACGTGACGGAAGTTACTGCCATGCTTGCAAAAGCTCGCATTAATATCGCAACCATGCAGCTGTACCGCTCGGCGCGCGGCGGCGATGCAGTTATGGTGCTGGAGTGCGACCAGGAAGTGCCGGAGCAGATTGTCCACCGGTTAGAACAGCTTTCGGGTATTAAAAAAGTAACGTATCTGAGCCTTGTATAAAAGCTGTATACAAAAAACAATGCGGAATGGAGAGTATATGATTTATCATTCAATTCAGGATTTATTAAATCTGGCAAAGGAATATCAGATACCTTTGTGGGAGGTTGTATGCCGGGCGGATATGGAAGAACGGCAGGTTACAAAAGAGCAGTCCTTTGAAACGATGCACCGGATGTATGAAGCGATGAAGCAGGCAGACAGCGCGTATGATAAAGATTTAAAATCGGCAAGTGGACTGGCGGGCGGCGACGGCGAAAAATTGCATTGCTATAATGCGGCAGGAAAAAATATTGCGGGAGAATACATTGGGCTTGTCATGGAAAAGGCAGTCAAAATGGGCGAGTCCAACGCCTGCATGAAGCGGATTGTTGCTGCACCGACGGCCGGTGCATGCGGCGTGATTCCGGCAGTTTTTCTGGCATATCAGGAATATTTCCGGGCAGAGGAACAAAAAATGGTGGAAGCGATGTATCTGACGGCGGGAATCGGCGCGGTGATTGCGGAAAATGCAAGCATTGCGGGCGCGTCCGGCGGCTGTCAGGCAGAAATCGGTTCGGCAAGCGCCATGGCGGCGGCAGGGCTTGCTTATTTGCAGGGCGGCGACGATGAACAGATTGTCAATGCCATGGCATTCGCCTTAAAAAATATGCTGGGGCTGACCTGCGATCCGGTCTGCGGACTGGTAGAAGTGCCGTGTATTAAAAGAAATTCAGCCGGTGCGGTCAATGCTGTCACCAGTGCGCAGATGGCACTGGCGGGTATCTGCAGTGCGATTGCACCCGATGAAGTCATTGATACGATGCGCCGTATCGGCAATGCGCTTCCGGCATGTTTAAAGGAAACGAGCGAAGGCGGGCTTGCAACAACTCCTTCGGCGCAGAAGGTACGCGAAAAAATGGACGGAGAACAGTAACTATGCCTCTTGATTTAACACAACTGTCACAAATTACAGAACCGCTTCTTGCGTGGTATGAAAAAAATGCCCGTGTATTGCCGTGGCGTGAAAATACCGATGCTTACCGCGTGTGGGTATCGGAAATTATGCTGCAGCAGACAAGAGTGGATACGGTGATTCCGTATTACGAGCGTTTTTTACGGCGTTTTCCGGATGTGGCGGCACTTGCCGCGGCACCGGAGCAGGAGCTTTTAAAAATGTGGGAGGGGCTTGGATATTATTCGCGGGTGCGAAATATGCAGAAAGCCGCACAGCAGATTTGTGAAAAATATAACGGCATTTTCCCAAACGAATATGAACAGCTTTTGTCCCTGCCGGGTATCGGTGCTTATACGGCGGGAGCAGTCGCTTCGATTGCATGGAATAAGCCTTATGCGGCGGTGGACGGAAACGTGCTTCGCGTGGTGACACGTCTGACGGCAGATTCCAGAGAAATTTCCGATACAAAATTTAAAAATGAAATCACAGCGGCATTGCAGGAAATTTATCCTGTGGACAAGTGCGGTATCTTTACCCAGAGCCTGATGGAACTGGGCGCAGTTGTCTGCATGCCAAACGGTACACCGCGATGCACGGAATGTCCGCTACAAAGCTTATGCAGTGCCTGTGCAGCGGGCACACAGCCAGCGTATCCCGTAAAGAAAAAGAAAGCACAGCGCAGAATCGAAGAAAAGACCGTGCTTTTAATGATACATGCGGGCAGGCTGGCACTGCAAAAAAGAGCCAAGAACGGATTGCTTGGTGGCATGTGGGAACTGCCGAATCTTTCGGGAAAAGCAGATATAGCGCAAATTCAAAAGTGGCTTGAAAAGTGTGGAATCACGGACTGTCGGATACAAAAAGGCAGTCCGGTGTGCCACATTTTCACACATATCGAGTGGCATATGGACAGTTATCTTATCGAATGTGGAAAAGCAGCCCCGGATTCGGATTTTACGTGGATAACAGAGCAGGCTTTGGAAAAGGAATATGCACTGCCGACAGCCTTCAAAAAAGTGTATACACAAAACCGGCCATTGTGAGAAATTTGTTGACATTGGGCGGTAAGTGGAGTATAAAGTTTATATCGCTATTAACATACATTTATAATAGGAAGAAAATTTTTTGGAGGATGTAACGATGGAAAGTTACAAGTTTTTACTGGATTTGGCAGTGATACTGCTTTGTACAAAGGTATTGGGGCTGGCGACGAAGCGTGTACAGATGCCGCAGGTTGTCGGCTCATTGCTTGCCGGTCTTTTGTTAGGACCGTCTATGCTGGGGCTGCTTACGGAAACGGAGTTTTTAAGTAATGTAGCGGAGCTTGGCGTTATCGTACTGATGTTCTGCGCCGGACTGGAAACAGATATTAAAGAGCTGAAAAAGAGCGGAAAAGCTGCATTTGTTATTGCACTCTGTGGCGTTATCGTGCCGATTATCGGTGGATTTGCCGTTGCATATTTCTTTAACAAGCCGGGTGTTATTGATTCGGATGCCTCATGCAGCGTTGTGCTTCAGAATGCATTTATCGGCGTTATACTGACGGCAACTTCTGTCAGCATTACGGTTGAAACCTTAAAGGAAATGGGCAAATTAAAAACTCATTCCGGCAACGCGATTTTAGGGGCTGCCATTATTGATGATATTTTAGGTATTGTGGCTCTGACAATTATTACAAGTCTTGCAGATGAATCGGTGAATGTAGCGGTTGTACTGTTAAAGGTTGTATTATTCTTTGTATTTGCAGGTGTTGTGGGTTTTGTATTTTACAAGTTTTATAAAAAATGGATTGAAAGCGCTGACCGCGGACGTCACAGACATGCCATCATAGCTTTTGTATTCTGCCTTTTAATATCTTACGTGGCAGAAGCGTGGTTTGGTGTTGCGGATATTACAGGTGCATATATTGCAGGTCTGATTATTTCCAATACAGAGCGTTCTGAATTTATCCAGTCCCGTTTTGACACCCTTTCATTTTTACTGCTCTCACCGGTATTTTTTGCAAGTATCGGACTGAAGGTAGAACTGCCGAATATGACAGGAACGATTATTGCATTTACCGTTGTATTAGTTATTGTAGCGGTGTTGACCAAAGTTATTGGTTGCGGACTTGGTGCAAAGATATGCGGATACAAGCCGTATCAGTGTAAGCGCATCGGTGTCGGCATGATTTCACGAGGCGAGGTCGCCTTAATTGTAGCCAGCAAAGGTGCGGCACTCGGCATGATGGGCAGTGCCTTTATGGGACCGGTTGTTATCGTGGTTGTTATTACAACGATTATCACACCGATTTTGTTAAAAATAGTATTTAAGAAAGGTCCAAACAATTACATACCGGATTCAGAAAGCATTTCCACATATCATACAAAGATCAGCGATTTGAGAAAGAATCTGTTTGGATAGGTTAAAATAGAATGATTAGAAACTGCAGTCTGGAAGAAATTTCCGATGGAAAGTTATATAGTGAAAATGATATGGTAAAGGCAGATACGAATCAGTGTCAGGGCTGCAATTCCGTATGCTGTCATGGCATGGGAGATTCGATTGTGTTAGACCCGTATGATATCTGCCGTCTGACAAGACAGCTTCAGATGCCGTTTGAAAGTCTGGTGGAGAAACATCTGGCGTTAAATGTCGTAGACGGCGTGATTTTACCGAATCTGAAAATGGCAGGGGAAAACGAAACCTGTACATTTTTAAATGAACAGCAGCGCTGCCGGATTCACGGTGCAAGACCGGGTATCTGCCGGTTGTTTCCGCTGGGAAGGTACTGGCAGGACGACACACATTTTCAGTATATCCTGCAAAAGGACGAGTGCCACAAGCACAATCTCACGAAAATCAAGGTGAAAAAGTGGCTGGATACGTCGGATTTAGAAGCGTATAACGCATTTCTTGTGACATGGCATGCTTTTTTAAAGGAAATTCAGGCGGCACAGCAGGGACTGGATGAAGGGCAGAACAGAATTTTAACAATGTATATTTTAAAAAGCTTCTTTGCACTGCCGTATGACGGACGCGATTTTTATGTGCAGTTTGAAGAACGCATGAAAAAAGCAAGACAGGATTTGGCAATGGACTAGCCGGAAAGAGAGGAAACATCAATGAAAATCGACTTGTTTCAAATCGGAAATTTTCATGTACGCGGATATGGCTTTATGATTGGACTGGGATTTCTTCTGGCGCTGGTGCTTGGCTGTAAGCGGGCAAAAAAGCTGGAGTTGAAAGACGAATCCGTGATTGATATCGCAATTCTTGCGATCATCGGCGGCTTCTTAGGCGCAAAGATTTTGTATGTGATTGTAAGCTTTAAGGATTTTTTAAAAGATCCGCTTGCGGTTTTGGGGTCTGAGGGCTTTGTTGTTTACGGCGGCATTATTGCGGGGGTGCTTGCGGCGTGGATTTACTGCAAAGTAAAAAAACTCGTATTTTTGGAGTATTTTGATTTAATCATGCCGGAAGTGGCACTTGCACAGGGCTTTGGCAGAATCGGCTGCTTTTTGGCAGGCTGCTGTTACGGACGGGAAACAACCGCCGCATGGGGTATTACATTTCCCGCAGACAGCATGGCGCCGACAGGCATAAAGCTTATTCCGACACAGCTTCTTTCAGCAGCAGGGGATTTTTTGATTGCCGCAATCCTGATATGGATTGCACACCGTTTTTTATATCAGCAGAAAAAGCTGATAACAGGCGATATCGGCAGTATTTATTTACTGCTGTACGGTATCGGAAGATTTCTGATTGAGTTTTTAAGAAATGATTACCGCGGGACGGTCGGATTTTTGTCCACCTCCCAGTTTATTTCCGTTTTTATCGTGGCGCTTGGGGTAACGCTGATGGTTTACCATAGAAAAAAGAATCCGGTAAAGTAAAAGAACAGGATACGGAGTAAAATTTCAAAGGAGAAAAGGGGTAGTGTATGAAAAGTGCAAAAAATGAATTAAAACAGTTTGTAGCCGGAGTTGTTATGTTGATTGTGGGGTTGTTTATTTTATCCCAGAAAGTGGTTGTATCGTCCGGCTGGTTCGGTTACGGCGGAACAATTATGCTTGGTGGTGTCCGTCTGAATTCGGGGATGATTATGATTCCGTTTATTATCGGTATTATATGGATGTTCGCAAGCGGAGCCTCTTTTGCATCGAAGTTGTTTACGGCATTGAGTGTCATTTTGATTGTAGCATCCATTATTTTAAATACAAATATTTACATGGTTTCAATATCAATGTATGAATGGGTTATTATGCTCGTGCTGATTTTTGGCGGAGCAGGATTTGTTGCAAAGGTCTTATTCTCCGATGCATATAAGGAAGAAAAGCATAAGGGGAAAAAGAAAGATGCAGCCGGTGAAGATTCAACACAGGATTCACTGGATGCGGAGATTGAACGCATGAAAAAAGGCTTAAAATAGGCAAAAAATAAAGATACTACTAAAAATACTACCAGGATTCGTCTATGGTAGTATTTTCATTTTCAGCCGGATTTGATAAATAAAAGGTGTAAACAAAATAAATCAACCGCCGCAGGAAGCGGCAGAAAGGAGAAAGTTATGGTTACAGTTGTATCTGTTCTTTCAGTTGTTGCAGCAATTTTTTGTATGGTATTTTTAAGTCAGGGGTCTTTTAGCATGATTGGATATTTTATAGACCTGCCGGGACTCATTTTTTTGGCACTGCTTGTAATTCCGGCTGTATGCATTTCGGGATTTGCAAAAGATTTTGGCAAAGGGCTTGCAATCTCTATGCACAAGAATTCGGAAGTTACATTATTACAGCTGAATAAAAGTATTGAAGCAGTAAAGCTGGTTCAAAAGCTGCTGATTTATGCAGGTGTATTTATCAGTCTGTTTTCATTTGTGGTTGTTGTACAGGTTATGCCGGATGCCGTGCAGTACAGTGCGCAGGAATATATGCAGGTTTTTGGCAATAATTTTGCAGTTGCAATTCTTCCATTGATGTATGCATTGGTATTCAGCCTGTTGTTACTGCCGGTATCCGCAGTATTACAGCGTAAAAAGATTGAATACATACAGAAGTAGCAAAAATGCCTGCGAAATGAGGATTCGTATGAAAAAATTTATTGTGAAATTTGCAACAGTGATACTGTATGTATTGATGGTGGCATATCTGTCAGAATTCAAAATCGGACTGCTGCTGGACTGGAAAGCGCTGGCAGCAGTGTTTTCCGGCAGTCTGCTGTTTTCAGTACCGGCAGTATTCAACACGGACAGCCGCAGCTCGTGGAGGAATACGTTCTGTAAAAATATCATTACAGCGGGATATATTGCAACGTTTTTGTTTTTATTTGCCCGCTTAAACCAGCCGAAAGGCTATGAAAATCTGCTCGCGGATATTGCACTGAACTGTCGTCCGCTGCTGTACAGCCTGATATTATATATCCTTTTAAAGCCCGAAAAGCCGGCGGAGGAAGATGAACCGGTGGGAGATGTGACGGAGGAAAGTGAAAGTATACGGGAGGATTGTGAACAAGAGGGCAGTGTCCTACAAGAAAAGAATATGAAAAATATACAAAAAGAATATGCACAAAAGGAGGTCTTAAAAGAAAGTGCCATAGAGGTAAAGGAATCGACAGCCGGTAGATATGAAAGCGGTATCGGACAAAATACGGATAAGCGGGATAAAACGGCAGAACAGATTTATTATGCGTTCCGTAACAAAGGACTGACCCAGAGGGAGGCAGAGGTCGCAAGACTGGCATGTTCCGGGCGCTCTAATAAGGAAATTGCAGAAGAACTGGTCATTTCCGAAACGACAGTCAAAAAACATATGCAGCATATTTTTGAAAAACTGGAGATAGGGAGCCGGGAGGAACTGCGGAATATGTAAATAATGGTAAATAATAACAAGCGGTCAGTTCACCGTTGTCACTTGACTTGACTGACCGCTTGTTATTATTTCTGCTATACGGAATTGCTTTTTTTTGATAATATATATTAAAGATACAGTACATGTTTTAGGATATAAGAATATTGGGCAGGTGATTTTGATGAAAGCAGATGAAGTGATATGTGAGGTTTCAAAGCTGTGCAGGGATTTTCATGCAGATGAAGTGATTTTATATGGTTCAAGGGCAAAGGGGACAGCCAGAGAACGCAGTGATATTGATATAGCGGTGTCAGGAGTGGAATGTTTTGACGAACTTGTTGAAAAAATAGAAGAACTGCCGACACTTTACAGCGTGGATTTATTAAATATGGATACTTGCAGGAATGAATTGTTATTGGAGGATATTAAGCAATATGGACGAAAAATTTAGCAGACGTTTTAAATCTTTTTGTAATTCACTGGAGGCGTTGTCGGAGGCAAGCTTTTAAGGCAAATTTAATTTCAGATGATGCATGGATGGATATGTTAAAAGTGAGAAATGAACTTGCGCATGATTATGATTGTGAAATTGTAAAAAAGCACTGCAATACAATTGTTGAAAAGTATATTGATTTGTTTTATGAGTTTGAGGAAGTCGTGAAAAAACTAGGGGATTAGAGGGAAAACAGGTATACAAATTATGAATATAAAACTTATAATATTTGATTTTGATGGAACGATAATGGATACCAAAAAGACGATTGTAGTTTCAAAACAGGAAACATTACGTCAGATGGGATTAGATGTGGCAGAAGAACAGGCTTGTGCCGATACAATTGGTATGTCAGCAAAAATAGGATTTCAGAAGTTATGTCCGGAATTGTCAGATGATATGATTGATTTATGTATGAAAAAATATCGTGAAATTTTTGATGAAACCAAGAAAACAATCCCGCCGTTATTATTTCCTAATATGATTGAAACATTAAACAGATTAAATGAAAAAGGTATTGTTTGCACAATTGCTACTTCAAGAGGACGAGATTCATTACTTGGTTTTCTTGAAAGCATGAACATTGCAAAATATTTTTCGTATTTGTTAGCAGCAGAAGATACTACTTTGCATAAGCCGAATGCAGAACCGGTAAAAAAGACATTAAATGAGTTATCATATAATGCACAGGACACTTTAGTCGTTGGGGATATGCCATTTGATATACTTATGGGCAAAAATGCAGGTGTGTATACATGTGGAGTAACCTATGGGGTTTCAGGCAAAAATAGTTTGTTAGAGGCGGGAGCAGATTGGGTAATTGATGACATAAGCGAATTATTGGAAATTGTATAAGGAAAGTTTTTTTTATCGGCACGATTTCAGATATAGAATAGGTAAATGAATAATTACTTAATTTACAAACACTATTTATTTTATATAACAGAAAAAGTAAACGGAGAAACACACCATGTATTTATTAGCAGAAGTCTTTTTTTATGCCGGACAGCGAAGTAGTCTGCCGCAAGTGGGATACCGACCCGATGCCGTTTTTGATAACGCGGGAAATTACTGGGGAATTACATTTGTTGAATTGCAGGCTGACCGATTTGATGTTCCGATTCCGGCGATTATAAAATTTACATTTGAGGAGTATCATTATAGTGAGGTCAGTGTCGGAGCAACGTTTTCGATTATGGAGGGCGGACACAAGGTTGGTGTCGGAAAGATTATTGGAATGGACATTTAAAGGGGCGGGACAGCCAACGCATGATATGAGATAGGGGGAAAAAATATGAAGAAGACAGCAGTAAAATTAAAACATACAGATTTTAATATGAAAGAACACGGTTTTGTGGGACACCTTGCAGAGCCGGAGCAGACCAACGGCAAAGCAGTCATTGTGATTATGGGCGGAGAGCAGAGCCTTCTTCCGGGGATTAAAATAGCAGAGCGGTTTGCGGATTATGGATTCACCGGCTTAGCCGTATCATTGTTTGGCGCAGAGGGGCTTCCGGACACGCCCGACAGATGTCCGCTGGAAATGAAAGGCTTCAAAATACTACAAAACAGAAAGCGTTTCGCACAAAGTTATGGGCATGTGGCTTGCGTATTATGAAGCTTATCAGGATAAGGCGGCGGAAGAAAAAGCACATTTAGAGATCAAAAAGACAAATGCAAGAATATTGATGATTGCGGGAGGTGCAGACGAAGCGTGGCCGGAGATTATACCGCATGATTCCGCTTGTCGGCATGATGTATAAAAGCTTTGGGAAACACAAAAAGGAATGTATGGCGGCGTTTGAACAGTCTGAAAAAGAAATAATAAACTGGTTAAGATAATAAGAATTGGCATGGCAAACTGCTATCCGCATGTACTGGCAGACCTTTGTGAAACCTTTGAAATAAAACCGTCTATTGTGAGGTGGTTGTTGAGAGGGAGATAGATTAGGCATATATAATGTTAATTATTAAAATTTCTGTACGAAAGGTAAAATTATATGATTACGATAAAAGAGTTCTATGGTGATGTTAAAGATATAGATGAGAGTGTTCTTGCAGTGAAATCAGATTGTTTATGGGAGAAAGGTTCACTATTGGATATAAAGAATCTGGTTACGCCACAGTTATTTCATTTACATATTCTTGTTAATCTGATTGGAAATTGGAGATACGAAGGCTGGTGGTTTATAATGTGCGAAATGGTGCAATTTGTACCTTATATTGCTGAGACATTAAGCCAGGCAGGGGCAGAAGATATGAAAACAGCTTTTGAAAAGGTAATTGACTGCTTTCCCGGAGACACGAGATTTGAAGATTCAGAGGAATATTTTGATATTGTTAATTTTTTACAAAGCATGGCATATAAAGTAAAGAATGAAAGCTTGAAAACTATAACGCGGGAGGAGCGCAAAGCCAATATAAAAAAGCTGCAAAAGTGTGTAGACGAATTGGATGAGATAACCAGCAGGTATTGGGGCGATGATGCGCCTGGTCATGGGTGGAAACAGGCAATAGATTATATTGAATTGAACCGCTAGTATAAAATCAAAAATATATGTATTTATGGACGAAAAATCGCTTAGATATGCGATTAAAGCTCAAAGCATACGGAAAATTTGGAGGTTTTGTCCATTTTCCAGATGTAAAATCTGCCGAAACATGATGACACGTATGAACTGCACCGTCTGCTGGGAGCACTGTTATCCAAGGAACTTACAATAGATGAAAAACTAAACATAAATGGTTTTACTGTAGAGCAGATTGCATCTCAATTACCCTATCGACACATGCTGAACGTATGGCACAAATCAAGCTTTAAAGGTACGGGAGTAATCCTTTATTTATAAAAAATACCGCCAAAGAAATAGTCACCTTAAGCTGTCTGTTTCTTATGGCGGTTTTTGATTTTTTACCGGTATTTACAGAGGACAAAACAGCGTGCAATTAAAATTTTGTTGACAAATACCCCATAGGTGTATATAATTAACTGCGATATTAATACCCGGCAGGGGTATATTTTAATCGGTAATATTAAAGGAAAATGAAACATGGGAATGGAAAGAAAAGTTCTTATTATCGATGGCATGACCTGTATTAACTGTCAGAATAAAATAGAGCAGGAATTAAAGAATACAGCAGGAATTTCTAAAGTGCAGGTTTCCTATAGCAAAGGACAGGCTGAAATAGAATTTAATCCGGAAATAGTGACATTAAACCGTATTGCTGCGATTATTGAGAAGCTGGATTATACAGTTATCGATAAAAAGCAGGCAGATTCTTTAAAATGGGTTAGAAGGATTGGAACACTGGCGGTTATTATTTTACTGTATTATCTGTTACAGCATTTTGGTATTTTAAATTTACTTGTTCCGTCAATGCTTGCCGATTCCCAAATGAGCTATGGCATGCTCTTTATTGTAGGGCTTTTAACATCCGTTCACTGTATAGCGATGTGCGGCGGGATTCATCTTTCACAGTGTATTCCTTCGAGGAACGCTGAGAATACAAGTTCATCCAGAATAAATGTCATCATGCCTTCGGTACTGTACAACGCGGGACGGGTAGTTTCGTATACGGCAGTCGGATTTGTGCTTGGCGGAGCAGGAATGATTCTGACAGGCGGTTCGGGCAGTGGAATGCCGCTGCTGCTACAGGGCATATTAAAAATAACAGCCGGATTATTTATGGTGATAATGGGAATCAATATGCTGGGGATTTTTCCGGCATTGAGAAAGCTTCAAATCAGATTCCCGCGAAAGTCCGTCATAAAAATCAATCAGAAAAAAAGAACGGAAAAAAGACCGTTTGTTGTCGGACTGTTAAACGGTCTCATGCCATGCGGCCCGATGCAGTCCATGCAGATTATTGCACTCGGTTCGGGCAATCCCATATCGGGAGCACTGGCAATGCTGATGTTCAGCTTAGGCACGGTTCCGCTGATGCTGGGGCTTGGAAGCCTTGTATCGGCGCTTGGGAAAAAATACACGAAGCTTGTCATGCAGACAGGTGCGATACTGGTTGTGGTGCTCGGACTTGCAATGCTTTCACAGGGAGCGGGGCTGGCGGGTATCAGGCTGGATAGGATTTCTCAGGTATCTGACGGTGCAAAGGAATTGGATACGGCTGTGATTGCGCAGTCGGGGAACATTCAGTATGTGGAAAGCAATCTGGATTTCGGGACGTATCCTGAGATTACCGTTTATACGGGTATTCCGGTAAAATGGACGATAAATGTGCCGGAAGAAGTTATCAATGGCTGTAATTACAAAATGATAGTAAAGACCTACGGAATCACCCATGAATTTACACCGGGTAAAAATGTGATTGAGTTTACATCCGGCGAACCCGGCACGGTGCAGTATACCTGCTGGATGGGAATGATTTACGGAGAAATAAATGTTGTTGATAAACAAGGAGAATAAGGACATGAGAAAGAAAAAACTGATAAAACTGATACCGCTGGTGCTTGCAGTAACAGCGCTGACCGCCTGTGGAAATGCGGGTACAGAAGATAAAAGTGCAGGTTCTAAAAATACGGCGGCTCAAAGTACAGCTTCGACAGAAAACGCCGCAGCTGCGTCATACATAACGCCTGCCGTAGAAAACGGACAGTTAGCAATAGATATCGGTACACTGACAGAACATCCGTTATATGTAAATTATGATTCAAACGGAACCAATATACAGATGATTGCCGTAAATGCGTCTGACGGCTCAGCACGATTATCACTGAACACCTGTCAGATCTGCAATCCTTCTCCAAAAGCGTATTTCAAGAAGAGAAGCGGCAAATTAGTATGTCAGAACTGCGGAAATGTATTTAAAATGGACAGTGTAGGCGGCACTGCGGGCGGTTGTAATCCGATGAATATTCAATATACGGTTGCAGACGGGAAGATAACCGTAAATACGGCGGATTTAGACAGCCATGCAAAACAGTTTTCTTCATGGAGCGGTCCGGTAGAATAGAGTAAAATAGCGGTACGGTATATTTTCAAAATGAATATACCGTGCCGTTATTTTTATGATACAATACAGGTATGGTACAGAATTTTTTTAGAAGTTACAAAAAGAGGGGTGTGATAACGATGAAAATAAAACAGCAAAAGCAGATAAAAGCATTTTTAATTGAAGAATTCGGAAATAAAAAGGGATGTGCAGTATCTGACAGGCAGGAAAAAATGCTGGATACATTGATTCAGAATACAAAAAATAAATCCGAAAATCAGATGAAAACCCTTGCCCAGACGATACTTCCACGCATAGCGTTGCATAAGTGCTTGTCTGAGGAAGGCTTTTCAGAAGAAGATGTATATAAGTATATGAGAAAATATATGCTTGATAAAGTAGCAGCAAAAAAACACGCTTCAACGGCTAAAATGGAATTAGTACCGGGATTTTATGCCATTTACAGCAATATCTTTCTTAAAATTATGCGTACAACCGATTTGCAAGAAAGTACGCAGGCATATGGAAATGATTATTATGATGTTACGATTAAAAAATGCCTGTGGCACACCGCCTGCGTGGAAAACGGCTGTGAAAATCTGTGCCGCCTGTTCTGTGATGTCGATGATGTGACATACGGCGGCTTGAAAAAAATAGGTTTTACGCGGACAAAAACATTAGGTTACGGCGGTGACTGCTGTGATTTTCATTTTTTCAAAAAATAAGCTCTTTTATAAAAACTTTTTTGTTTGACTTTTTTAAAAATCAGAAATATAATAGTCCTTGAACGAGTAGCAGACGAGCGTAAATCCAGTTTTGCTGCTCGTTTTTTTATTTTAAATCTATAACGCCATTAAAAAGTGTGTAGCTTATCAGCGTAAGTCCAGCTTATGCGGTAACTACACACTTTTTTTGTGCAAAAAAACAAAGAGGCAAATCCGCTGCTCCTGCAAAGGGCGCATGCTATGCAAGCTATTGGGCATAGCATACATAGCAGACATTTGCTTTGCAAACAAGGAGGATTAAAATGGCAGAAAGTAACAAAATGAAAGAAATTCCGGTAAATAAGCTTATGGTGCAGATGGGAATACCGATGATTTTATCCATGGCACTGCAGGCAGTCTACAATATTGTGGACAGTGCTTTTGTCGGCAATATGAAAGTGGGGAGTGAAGCGGCTTTGAATGCGCTGACACTGGTATTTCCGGTACAGATGCTTATGGTGGCAGTCGGAATCGGAACCGGTGTGGGAACGAATGCGCTTCTTGCAAGAACTCTTGGAGAGGGAAAAAACAAAAAAGCTGCGAAAGTCGCCGGAAACAGTCTGTTTTTAGGTGTGATAATTTGTGCGGTATGTCTGTTGTTTGGCATTTTTGGAGTGAAGGCATACATTTCATCACAGACGGCTGACACGGAAGTGATTGCAATGGGAACAAGTTATTTAAGAATATGCTGTGTGCTTTCTTTTGGAATTATTTTCTTTTCATTATTTGAAAAGCTGTTACAGGCAACAGGGCGTTCCCTTTATTCCACAATCGGACAGGTTGTGGGTGCTGTGGTCAATATTATTCTGGACCCGGTAATGATTTATGGTATCGGACCCGTTCCTGAAATGGGCGTAGAGGGCGCTGCGTATGCTACGGTAATCGGTCAGATTGTATCAGCAGGGTTGTTATTTATTTTTTATATGAAATTAAATAGGGAATTTGAACATGGAATAAAATTCATGAAACCGGATGGCAGAACGATTGCAGGAATCTATTCAATAGGTCTGCCTGCAATCATTGCACAGGCGCTGATGTCTGTCATGGTGTATGTCATGAATCTGATTTTGAAGTTCAGTCCTTCTGCACAGACTGCATACGGATTGTTTTATAAAGTCCAGCAGTTTGTATTGTTCTTAGCATTTGGTTTAAGAGATGCCATTACGCCAATCATAGCGTATGCATATGGAATGGGAAGTAAAAAACGAATCCGGGACGGAATCAAATATGGTCTGATATACACGACGGCACTGATGATTTTAGGGATTTTTATTACAGAAATTTTTCCGGACGCATTTGCCACGCTGTTTAATGCGGGACAGTCAAGAACGTATTTTATCAGTGCAATGCGGATTATTTCAATCAGTTTTATTTTTGCGGGAATCAATGTCGCTTATCAGGGCATTTATCAGGCGTTGGACGGCGGTCTTGAATCGCTTGTGATTTCACTGCTTAGACAGCTTGTCATTATATTACCGTTAGCAGGAATTTTTTCAATTTTTGTAAAAAACACAACAGCAGGCATTTCCCTGATTTGGTGGGCATTTCCGATAACAGAACTTGTTGCCTGTGCAGCAGGATATGCATTTTTAAAGAAAATCAGTAAGAATAGAGTGGAAAAATTAAGTTGAGGTGGAAGCAGCAATGGCAAAAAGAATTATTACAATCAGCAGAGAGTTTGGAAGCGGCGGACGTTTTATCGGTGAAGAAACAGCTAAAAAACTCGGCATAGACTATTATGACAAAGATATTATCGGTCAGATTGCCATACAGTCTGGGTTATTACAGGAGTATATCCGGGGAAGTTTGAACTGCTCCGGATTTTTAGGTTCACATACAGACAAATTTCATGTATAATAGAATAGCATGAAAGTGGGGGAAATCCGGCAAGTGTTTTCCCACAGCGTTGAAATCACGGCAGTGAAATGCCTGAGGAATGGAGATTAACATGGAAATTTATGAAATGATTGAATTAGAAGACTGTCCGAGATGTTTAGGACCTTCTATTTTAGAAGAAGAAAACAGCGGTTATTATGTCATGTGCATGGACTGCGGCTGCCAGTCGGCAACATTTGGCTTTAAAGACGATGCCGGAAGACTTGAGGCGGCAAAAAGAACAGCTGAACTGTGGAATGCCGGCAAGGTTATTTTCAACGGCTTTGGCGATTAAATTTGAAAAAGAAAAGGAGTAATGAACGCATGAAAAGTAAAGAAGAACTTTTTAATATGACTGTACTGGAATTAAAATAATATGTGAATTCTTTATCAAACCCGGAAATTAAAGAAGTGGCAGAAATATTTGAAGACGATGAACATGAAAGAGACCCGCTGGAACTTCTTGCGGCACCGAAGCTGTTTGACTATATGAAATATGCTAATGGCACTGTGGATATTGATTTTAGCCTTTAATTTGACAATGAGGATTAATGTAAATGAAAATAGTAATTATAAATGGAAGTGCCAGAAAAGGCAATATTTTAACAGCAATCAATGCATTTATGAAAGGTGCTGCCGATAGAAATGCGATAGAAGTAATTCAGCCAGACAAATTGCATATCAGTCCATGTAAAGGCTGTGGTGTCTGTCAATGTCATAAAGGCTGTGTAGATAACGATGATACAAATCCTACAATAGATAAGATTGCTGCGGCAGATATGATTTTATTTGCAACACCAGTATATTGGTGGGGGATGTCCGCACAGTTAAAACAGGTTATTGACAAATGCTACTGTCGTGGAATGCAGTTGAAAGGGAAAAAGGCAGGTGTTATTGTAGCGGGTGGTTCACCAGTAGATAATATACAGTATGAGTTAATCAGGAAACAGTTTGAATGTATGGCAGGTTATTTGTCGTGGGATATGCTGTTTCAAAAATCATATTATGCTACGGATAGAGATGAACTGGCTAAAAATACAGCGGCAATTGAAGAATTAGAAGATTTAGGGAAAAAGATTGGCTGACGGGTGTTTAAAATGAGAGGAAAATTCAAATCATGAAAAAACGTAAAGCAGCATTTATTTGTGTTCATAATTCGTGCAGAAGCCAGATTGCAGAAGCGTTTGGAAGACATCTGGCGGCTGATGTATTTGAAAGTTATTCAGCAGGAACGGAAACTAAGCCGCAGATTAATCAGGATGCGGTCCGCATTATGAAAGAATTATATGGAATAGACATGGAAGCGGAGGGACAGTATAGTAAGCTGATTGATGAGATTCCGGCTCCGGATACTGCCATTTCAATGGGCTGTAATGTAAGCTGTCCGTTTATTGGCAGACCATTTGATGATAACTGGGGACTGGACGACCCTACCGGAAAAAGTGATGAGGAATTCAGAAGAGTTATTGAAGAAATCAGAAAGAATATCCTTGCTTTAAAAGAAAAGCTGCAATAAAATCAAAAGCAGCCCTGACCGAAACTGCACAGCAGCGGCAGGGCTGTTTTTTCGTTATAGGAAATAGTATCTTATAAAACTTTCGATAAAAATTCTTTCAATCTCGGACTCTGTGGGGTTTCAAAAAATTCCTTTGGTGCATTTTCTTCGGTGATATTGCCGTCAGAAAAGAACATACAGCGGTTGGAAACTTCCTTTGCAAATCCCATTTCATGCGTAACAATTAACATTGTCATGCCGGACTGGGCAAGTTCTTTGATAATTGTTAAAACTTCGCCGACCATTTCCGGGTCAAGCGCAGAAGTCGGTTCGTCAAACAGCATGACTTCCGGATTCATTGCCAGCGCACGGGCAATTGCAACACGCTGTTTTTGTCCGCCGGAAAGCATGGCAGGATAGGTATCCGCTTTATCTTTTAAGCCGACACGCTCTAAGAGTTCATCAGCTTTTTTAGAAGCTTCTTCCTTTGTCATCAGCTTTAATTTGACCGGTGCAAGACAGATATTTTCACGGATAGTCATGTTCGGGAACAGATTAAAGTGCTGGAATACCATACCAATCTTTTCGCGGATCTGGTTGATGTTGACCGACTTATCGGTCAAATCCGTGCCGTGGAATAAAACGTGTCCGCCGGTCGGCGTTTCCAGCATATTTAACGAACGTAAAAATGTGGATTTACCGCAGCCGGAAGGTCCTATGATGGCAATGACATCGCCTTTGCGGACGGTCGTATTGACATCATTTAAAACAACATGTTTGTCAAATGCCTTGTGCAGGTTTTTGACTTCGAGGAGAACATCTGATTTAGTTTCGCTCATTGCTTCTTAATCTCCTTTCCAGTTTCTTTACAAGTGCCGAAAGAATAACAACCAGTACAAGGTAAATAAATGCAACACCGAGTAATGGCAGGAAAGCATCATATGTAATGCTTCGGATAATATCACCGCCGCGGGTTAAATCGGTCAGTCCGATATAACCACTGATAGAGGTCTCTTTCAGTAACACGATAAATTCATTTGCAAGGGCAGGCAGTACATTTTTAAATGCCTGTGGCAGAATAACGCTAAGCATGGTCTGACGGTAGGTAAGACCTAAGCTTCTTGCAGCTTCAAACTGTCCGTTGTCGATAGACATAATACCGGAACGGAAAATTTCGGCAACGTAAGCACCGGAGTTAATGCCGAATGCCAGAATGGCTACCAGCAGCTTGCTGATATTCATAGAACCGAAAATAATATAGTAAATAATCAGCAGCTGTACCATACTTGGTGTACCACGGATAATGGTCAGGTAAACGGTGCAGATTGCATTTAAAATCTTTAAATTGCCGGTCTTATCATGGCTTGAACGGACAACGGCAACTAAAAAACCGATGACAATACCGATTAATGCGGCACAGGCTGCGATAATCAGTGTATTTTTCAGACCGGTCAGGATGAACTGATAACGGTTATCGGTTAAGAAGTCTGTTTTAAATTTTTCAGAAAGACTTGTACCGCCGGATACGGCATCGTTATTGCGCACAACAATAACCTGCTGTGAAGTGGTGTAAGAATCTGAAAAGTCAATATTTTTCTGACGTTCCGGTGTAACGGTCATACCTGCAATACCAACATCGGCTTTACCGGAAGATACGGCAGTGATGATGGAATCAAATTCCATATCCTCTACTTTTAAGGTCATTCCTAAAGTATCGCAGATTGCCGTGGCGACATCGACATCAATACCGACAATCGTGCCGTTTTCATAGTATTCATACGGCTGGAAATAAGCATTGGTAGCCATAACCAGTGTGCCGTTGGAACGGTTTACATTTTCAGGAGAGGTATACGGAGTCTGTCCGATATTTTCCCCGATGTAATTGTTTAAAATGGCATCAAGCGTGCCGTTGGCTTTTAATGTGTTTAAAGCGTCGTTGATAGAACTTGTCAGGGAAGAATTGCCTTTTGCAATTGCAATAGCGTAGTCTTCGTTAGCAAATTCTTCAGGGAGAATCATTAAGTCGCTGTTTGCGGCAACAAAAGACTGTGCCGGTTGTGCATCAATGACAACTGCATCAATCTTTCCCTGTTTTAATGCCTGAATGGCATCGTTTCCTTTGTTGAAACGTTCAACGGTTGTATTTGAACCGTCCGTTTCATAATCTGATACGAGCGTATCGCCGGTTGTACCAAGCTGGACACCGATTTTTTTGCCGGAAAGGTCGTCTACTGAAAAAACAGTGTTTTCAGCCTGCTTTTTGCCGCAGGAAGTAAACTGTAAAGACAGACCGATACAGAAAAAAATCAACAGCAGGCGAAATACGCGCCAAGCATGATTTTGTTTTGTACGTTGCATACTTTTATCCTTTCTTTGTCGATTTATTTTTTGACATTGTATCATATTATACACTGTAATTGAAAATGCTACAATCTGTATTTGTAAAAAAAATAAGATATGCTATACTAAAAATGCTGTTGGGGGCAAAAGTCCCCAATAATGATACCTGCGGATTGTTCCGTGCTGCGCACTCCCACAATCCTGCCCAATATTCGCATATCGCAGAACTATCGTCCTGCTTTTATGCTCATATTAGGGCGGGTCACAAGGTCATTCACCCACTTATGAGCAAGCTCATGTGGGTTTAGACCTTTTGACCCTGGTATCAAAAAATTTAGAAAGAAGCAGGAAATGATGAAAATTAGAACACCCGAATATTATAAAGATTTTAAATGTATTGCAGGGGCATGTACGGATACGTGCTGTGCGGGCTGGGACGTGGATGTAGATGAAAAGTCGTATGACTATTACAAAACGGTTGCAGGAAGTTTCGGACAGCGCTTACAGTCGGTTATGGTGCCGGAGGAGGGCGGCGGCTGTACCTTTACGCTGCAAAACGGCAGATGCCCGTTTTTAAATGACAAGAACCTGTGTGATTTATTTATTGCACTGGGCGAAGATAAGCTGTGTGATACGTGTGCCGAATTTCCGCGGTTTATCAACGAATACGGCAGTGAGCGGGAAATCGGACTGGCGCCGTCCTGTAAAACAGCCGGCGAGCTGATGTTTAGCTATCAAAAGCCGCTGACATTTACGGTAGAAGAAACAGATGAAACCGTTTCTTCCTATAATAATATCGACCCGCAGTTATATTTTAAGCTGCGCCAGGCAAGGGTAACGGTGTATAATATCATCCGCAACAGGGCATTTTTAATAGAGGAGCGCTGTATGCTGTATCTGGATTTTGCAAAAAAACTGCAAAAGAAGCTGGATACCGACAGAGTGGATTTAATGGATTATGAAATACAGGCATACGCACAGGCGGATTATCTGCAAGACCGTTTAAAGGATTTGAAAAAGAAATACGGCGGAAAAAATCATACGTCATATCAAAATATCCCGCATTTTTTTGACCGCTTTGCCGGCATGGAAGTTATCAACCCGGACTGGTACGTCTGTCTTGAAAGAAACAGCAGATATTTTAAAAACTGTTGCGGTGCGGAGGACTATGAACGGGAGCTGTCTGAATTTGCGGCATATTATAAGGAGAAGGAATACGAATACGAGCAGCTGATGATGTATTATGTATACAGATATTTTTTGAATGCGGTCAATGACAGCGAAATTCTTTTAAAGGCGAAAATCGGTGTCATCGGATATCTCATTTTAAAACATCTGGATATGCAGTGCTGGCTTGAAAACGGGAAGACGTTGACCTTTACACAGCAGGTCGACCTGGCGCATTTGTATTCGCGCCAGTTTGAACATTCTTATACAAATTTTGAAGTGTATAACGGATATTTTAAGACGAAACGCAGATATGCGTGGAGCAGGCTTATGGAATATCTGGGTACAGGGTGTCCAGATACTCAATAAATGCGCGGGAGCATTCCGGCAGATAAGTGGAATTGTATGCAAGGACAACATCGGTTGCGATATCGCAGTTTTTAACCGGTCTGCATACAATTCCTTTTTTTTGAACCAGCGTGGCGGCAGACTGCGGGATAATACCGACCCCCATGCCCATTTCCACAAAATAAAGGGTCGTACGGGCATCGTCATTGATACAGAACCAGTTCGCACTCAGGTTCTTGTCCTCAAATTCTTTCCGCAAAAGGTGTTCCCAGCGGCGGTATACGATAAGCGGGAGCTTGGCAAGGTTATCAAGTGTAATGGCAGAAGAACGGTTGTCGGCAAAAAATGATTCCTGCCCCACTGCAACCAGTGAATCCGTAAACAGCTTCTTGCAGGTCAGCGAGTCCGTGTGAAACGGCGTGCGCAGGAGTGCAAGGTGGATGGCATTGGTTTCAAACTGGGAAAGCAGGTGGTAGGTGTCCGCTTCATTAATTTCATAATGAATACCGGGATACTGCTTGGAAAAGCCGCACAGCCAGCCAAGCGCGTCCGAACCGATTAAGGAAGAAACAATACCGATACGCAGTACACCGTTAAAATGTCGTGCCGCATTCATGGTTTCCTGCTTTGCAACATTGCTTAACTGCAACAGCGAACGGCTGTAATTATAAAGGGTTTCTCCGGCTTCCGTCAGACGGATGGTACGCGAACCCCGCTCAAACAATGTGCAGTCCAATTCAGTTTCCAGAAGCTTCATCTGACTGCTTAACGGCGGCTGTGACATAAATAGCTTCTTTGCCGCCCCTGAAATACTTCCTTCTTCAACAATCTTCACAAAATAAGAAAGCTGCTTCAAATCCATATCAAAAATCCTTCCTATATAAAAAACGTATATCACATATACATTATGAATATTTTCTGTATTGATGTATTTATGATAAAATAACAAACGTATGAAATCAAGTCCTAAATCAGAACTGGTCCTATGATAATACAGGCGGTCTGGTGCGGATAGAAAAGGGGTAAAATATGAAGCGAATTTGGATGTATCTGAGTGCATACAAAAAAGAATGTGTCTTCGCACCGTTGTTTAAAATGCTCGAAGCACTGTTTGAATTGTTTGTACCGCTTGTCGTATCGGCAATCATTGATACGGGTATCGGCAATGCGGATAAAGGCTACATTGTAAAAATGAGCCTGCTTTTAGTGGCACTGGCAGTCATCGGGCTGACCTGTGCCATTACGGCACAGTATTTTGCGGCGAAAGCGGCAGTCGGCTGTGCGACCGGTATGCGCCATCATTTATTTAAGCATATCCAGAGCCTTTCCTTTACGGAAATGGACACCATCGGTACGTCAACACTGATTACACGTATGACAAGTGACATTAACCAGGTGCAAAACGGTGTCAATCTGGTACTGCGCCTGTTTTTGCGTTCACCGTTTATTGTATTCGGTGCAATGATTATGGCATTTACGATTGACGTCAAAGCGGCGCTTGTTTTTGCGGTAGCGATTCCGGTACTGGCAGTCATCGTTTTTGGCATTATGCTCTCCACAAGACCGCTTTACAAAAAAGTACAGGCGGGACTGGATAAGATTCTTGGCATTACAAGGGAAAACCTGACCGGTGTGCGTGTTGTACGTGCATTTAACAAGCAGGAAAATGAAATCAGAGAATTTAAACAGGCAAATGAACAGCTCAATCATTTACAGAAATTTGTCGGTAAGATTTCCGGACTGATGAATCCGCTGACTTATGTGGTGGTCAACATTTCCATTATCGCACTGATCTGGATTGGTGCGGTGCGTGTCAATGCGGGAACACTGACACAGGGACAGGTTGTGGCACTCTACAACTATATGTCACAGATTCTCATTGAATTAATCAAGCTGGCAAACCTGATTATCAACATTACCAAGGCACTCGCCTGTGCGGGCAGAATTGAAAATGTATTTAGTATTAAGTCCAGTATGCAAAACGGGAGTACCACGGAAAGCACAGATACACAGGCTGCGGCAGTGGAATTTAAAAATGTATCCTTACGCTACAGCGGTGCGGGCGATGAATCGCTCACAGACATCAGCTTTACGGTAAAGAAAGGACAGACCATCGGTGTCATCGGCGGTACGGGCTCCGGAAAATCGTCCCTTGTCAATCTGATTCCGCGTTTTTATGACGTGACAAAGGGTGAGATTTATATTGACGGTGTCAACGTCAAAGACTATCGGATTGAAGCCTTACGAGAGAAAGTCGGCATTGTTTTGCAGAAAGCACAGCTTTTTAAAGGAACAATCCGTGACAATATCCGCTGGGGTAAAAAAGATGCGACCGATACGGAAATTATGGAAGCATTAGACATTGCACAGGCACGGGAATTTGTCGAGAAAAAAGACGGTAAACTTGATTCCTTTGTCGACCAGGGCGGTAAAAATTTATCAGGCGGACAGCGCCAGCGTTTAACGATTGCCCGTGCAGTCGTAAGAAAACCGGATATTTTGATTTTAGACGACAGTGCATCGGCACTCGATTATGCAACCGATGCGGCACTGCGCAAATCAATCCGTGAAATGAAAGATGCACCGACACTGTTTATCGTATCCCAGCGTGCGGCATCGCTTATGCACGCTGACCGGATTATCGTACTGGATGACGGAAATGTGGCAGGTGTCGGAACACATGAAGAACTGCTTGAAAACTGCGAAGTATATCAGGAAATTTATTATTCACAGTTCCGGAAAGAAAAGGAGGCGTAAGTTATGGCAAAGGCAAATACAGGTACAACCGTAAAAAAAGTGCTGCTGCGCATTAAACGCTACTGGTTCTTTTTGATTCTGTCAATTTTAATGGCAGCAGTAACTGTGGCATCATCTTTATATGTGCCAATTTTAATCGGAAATGCGATTGATTACATTATCGGACCGCAGAATGTAGAATTTAAGGCAATTACGGCGATACTTTCCGAAGTCGGAATCGTTATTGCAATTACGGCATTGTCCCAGTGGATTATGAATATCTGCAACAACAAAATTACGTATCATGTGACAAGGGATATCCGTGACGAAGCGATTGAAAAGATTGAAGTGCTGCCGTTAAAATACATTGACGGACATTCCTACGGTGAAGTCGTCAGCCGTGTTATCGCCGATGTAGACCAGTTTGCGGACGGTCTGCTCATGGGCTTTACCCAGTTTTTTTCCGGGGTGCTGACGATTCTGGGAACACTGGGCTTTATGTTGTCTATTAATGTAAAAATTACACTTGTAGTTATTGTAATTACTCCGCTGTCCCTGTTTGTGGCAAGCTTTATTGCAAAGCATACGTATCAGATGTTTAAATTACAGTCTGAAACGCGTGGTGAGCAGACGGCGTTGATTGATGAAATGATTGGCGGACAGAAGGTTGTACAGGCATACTGCTATGAAGATGAGGCGCTTGAAAGATTTGATGAAATTAATGACCGTCTGCAGAAATGTTCACTAAAAGCCATTTTTTATTCATCGATTACCAATCCGTCTACCCGTTTTATCAATAGCCTTGTATATGCGGGGGTTGCGGTAAGTGGCGCAATTTCAGCCATTTACGGCAGATTAACGGTCGGACAGTTATCCTGCTTTTTAAGTTATGCAAACCAGTATACAAAGCCGTTTAATGAAATTTCCGGTGTCGTGACGGAATTACAGAATGCGATTGCGTGTGCGGCACGTATCTTTGAATTAATCGAAGAAGAGCCGGAAATCCCGGACAGCAAAGATGCCGTAGTGCTTGAAAATGTAGATGGAACGGTTGATTTAGAACACGTAGCATTTTCTTATGTGCCGGATAAGAAGCTCATTGAAGATTTTAACCTTCATGTAAAGCAAGGACAGCGTATTGCAATTGTCGGTCCGACCGGCTGCGGAAAGACAACACTGATTAACCTGCTCATGCGTTTTTATGATGTCAACGACGGTAAAATTTCGGTATCGGGCATTGATATCCGTGAAATGACCCGACATAGCCTGCGCGCGGGATACGGCATGGTATTGCAGGATACATGGTTAAAGACCGGAACCATCCGTGAAAATATTGTCATGGGTAAGCCGGATGCAACCGATGAAGAAGTGATTGCGGCAGCCAAGGCGGTTCACGCACACAGCTTTATCAAGCGTCTGCCAAAGGGATATGATACCTTTATCACAGAAGACGGCGGCGGATTATCACAGGGACAAAAGCAGCTCCTTTGTATTACAAGAGTGATGCTGTGCCACCCGCCGATGCTCATTTTAGATGAAGCAACTTCGTCCATTGATACAAGAACAGAAATTAAGATTCAGAACGCATTTGCAAAGCTGATGGAAGGCAGAACGAGCTTTATCGTTGCACACCGCCTGTCCACGATACAAAATGCCGATGTCATTTTAGTCATGAAGGACGGTAAAATTATTGAGCAGGGAAATCACGAAGAACTGCTTGCAAAACAGGGCTTCTATGCGAATCTGTACCAGAGCCAGTTCGCGAAGTAAAAAAATATAAAAAAACAGTAGAAATATATTTATTTCCGTTGTATAATACAAATAATAATGCAAAGAAATCATACCGGTAGCCGTTTTATGCTGCCGGATATTTCTTTTTACTGTAAATTTTGGGATTGCCGGATACGGCAGAATGGAGGAACTAATGCCCGTAAAATACGTTTTTGTAACAGGTGGAGTCGTTTCAGGACTTGGAAAGGGAATTACAGCAGCATCACTTGGACGTCTGCTGAAAGCACGCGGCTTTTCTGTAACAATGCAGAAATTTGACCCATATATCAACATTGACCCGGGAACAATGAACCCGATTCAGCATGGAGAAGTTTTTGTAACCGATGATGGTGCGGAAACGGATTTGGACCTTGGACATTATGAAAGATTTATCGATGAAAACTTAAATAAGAATTCCAACGTAACAACCGGTAAGGTATACTGGTCTGTTTTACAGAAGGAACGCCGTGGTGATTTCGGCGGAGGAACCGTACAGGTTATTCCGCACATTACCAATGAAATCAAGAGCCGCTTTTTCAGGGATTTCTCAACAAAGGATACAAAGATTGCCATTATTGAAGTCGGTGGTACTGTCGGTGATATCGAAAGCCAGCCGTTCCTGGAAGCAATCCGTCAGTTCCAGCATGAAGTCGGCAGGGAAAACGCGATTTTAATCCATGTTACCCTGATTCCGTACCTGAAGGCTTCCGGAGAAATGAAGACAAAGCCGACACAGGCGAGTGTAAAAGAATTACAGGGAATGGGTATCCAGCCGGATATTTTAGTATGCCGTACCGAACACCCGTTAGAGCCGGGTATCAAAGATAAGATTGCGCTGTTTTGTAATGTACCGAAGTCCCATGTATTACAGAACCTCGATGTGGAAATCTTATACGATGCGCCGCTTGCCATGGAAGAAGAACATTTAGCACAGGTAGCGTGCGAATGTTTACAGCTTGAATGTCCTGAACCGGATTTAGACGAGTGGAGAGCAATGTGCAAGGCTTGGAAGAATCCGCAGAAGAAGGTTACAGTTGCGCTTGTTGGTAAATATATCCAGCTTCATGATGCCTATATCAGTGTCGTTGAAGCATTAAAGCACGGCGGTGTATACAACTCAGCTGATGTAACAATCAAGTGGGTGGATTCAGAACTGGTTACGGAAGAAAACGCAGCCGAACTGCTTTCAGATGTATCCGGTATCCTTGTTCCGGGTGGATTTGGTGACCGTGGTATTGAAGGAAAGATTCAGGCAATCCGTTATGCAAGAGAAAATAAAGTTCCATTTTTAGGACTCTGCCTTGGTATGCAGTTATCCATCGTGGAATTTGCAAGAGATGTTATCGGCTATTCTGATGCGCATAGCGTAGAATTAAAGCCGGATACAACACACCCGGTTATTCACTTAATGCCGGATCAGGAAGGCGTAGACGATATCGGTGGTACGTTAAGACTGGGTTCTTATCCTTGCGTACTTGATAAGACAAGCAAGGCTTATGAAGTATACGGTGAAGAAACGATTCATGAAAGACATCGTCATCGTTATGAAGTCAATAACGATTACAGAAATGTATTAGTAGAAAACGGTATGAAGCTTTCCGGTATTTCACCGGACGGAAGAATTGTGGAAATGGTAGAAGTAGAAGACCACCCATGGTTCTTAGCAACACAGGCTCATCCGGAATTAAAGTCCAGACCAAACAGACCACATCCGCTGTTTAGAGGATTCATCGGCGCGGCACTGGAATATCAGGAAAAACACAACTAGGTAAATGATAAATGCTCCTGCCTCAACGTTAGCACTTAACTTCGGCAGGAGCATTTATCATTTATGGGGTGGGTGGCAGTCGGGACTTTATTGGTGTTGGTTTATTTGTAGTGAATGAGCATTGGGGGAGGATTGATTAGGTGGCGGTCACTACAGTGGCGGCATTTGACCTGCCGTTGTCGCTTCTGTTCCGGGGGGCACCACCACCCTGCAGGAGCGGGTGAAAGGACAGACCGAAGTCAAGTGACAACGTTGAGGGCTGCCCTTTCACACGCTTCCCTTTTAAAATTCAAAATCTGCGTAATCCTCCGGCAGGAAGCGGTGGTAGATGATGTGACAGCCCTCATCTTTAAAGCAGTAGTAATAAGGGTCGTTTTGATTATCGGTAAATCGCACCAGCCAGTCAAATTCATCATGATTCATTTCTTCACAGACTACATTTTTAGAAACGCTTTTAAATAAAGTAAAAATATCTTCCATCGTACAACCATGCTCTTGCAGCAGTTCTACCAGACTGCGGATAAATTCGTTGGCATCGGTATGCTCATGCACATAGACGCTGCCGTCTTCCGGAATATGAAAGCAGAAGCGGTCTTTTTTAGCCGTAACCGTGACATTTCCCAGCTTTTTCGTAAGAGAAGCCGGAAATCCAGAAAGCCTTGTAAGCATTTCAGCTTCAGAATCCTCTGCTTCAAAAAAATGATTCAGGGAACTGAGTGGATAGTACAGGCGGATGGCTTCTTTGCGAAAACCCAGTTTTGCCTGTTCTTCTTTAATAATATCAATCAGATTTTTTTCAAGTCTGTCAAAATACATACATATCCTCCATATTTATATTTGTACAAATCATACCATCATTATAGGAATTACACAAGTGTATTACAAAAGGTACATTAATTGTGAACATTGACAAAGAAATATCAGGGGGAGTATAATTTAAATGGTTTAGCATTTTAAATGGTGGTTGACATTAAACAAAGGGAGAGTGGGTAAGCAATGAAATTACAACAGAAAAGAAGCAGTGTACGTTTTAAGCTGCTGGCGGCGATTATTCCGTTAATAGCAATTTTGATAATTGTGATTCTGTCTGTAAATTTTGTCAATACGAAAAAGACGATGACAAAATCAATTTACGGAGAAATGGAAGAAGAATCCAATTATAATACCGAAGTGATTGCAAGGTGGGAAAGTTCGATTATTGCATCACTGAATTCCGTAAAAGACACACTGGAAACAGTGAAATTTGAATCTGATGAAGATGAATTAAATTATTTAGCGACAACAACAAAACTCAATGCAGCATTTCCAAACGGCGTCTATGAAGGGGATGCCGATGCGCGGTATCTGGACGGTTCAGGCTGGAAACCGGGTGCGGATTTCGTGGTAACACAGCGTGACTGGTACAAAGAAGGACTTGACCACAGTGGATTTACTTTTGGTGAGCCGTATATGGATGCCAATACAGGAACATTTACAGTCAGTGCCAGTGCCGTGTTAAACCGCAGGGATAGAAATAAAATGGTTGCAGCGGCAGATATATCATTACAAGATGTTACCAATCAGGTTACATCTATAAATGTCATGGATGCAGAAACAGGATATGCGTTTTTGGTCGATACGGCAACAGGTATGATTCTGGCACACCCAGATACATCGTATAATGCATCCAAAATATCCGCACAGGGCGCAGATTCCTTTCTGGGACAGATTTCAACCAAGTTAGGCGCAGATAAATTTAACATTTATACGATAAAAGACGGCACAGCGCCGTATTTTGTAACAGTACAGGCAGTAGACGGCACAACATGGAAGCTGGTAATGTGCGTATCGCAGAATGAAATGGTTGAGAGCCTGCGTAAGACAGAAGGGTTATACATTTTAATCGGTGTGATTGCGATATTGTTTGCAATTGCTGTTGTAAGCCGGGTTGTCAGCATTATCATTGCACCGCTTAAAGGGCTGACAGAAGGTATTGCCAGACTGACAGACGGAGATTTTACGGTGCAGATTGAAGCGAAAGGCAACGATGAAATCGGACGAATCAGCCATGCACTCGGCGCGTATGTTGACAGTATGAGAGCCGTCATTAAAGATGTACAGAATATTTCATTGCAGTTAGATGAAAAGGCAGGTGTCAGTGCAACAACGTCCGAGTCTTTGAGCCAGACGGCTGAAAGCCAGTCACAGTCTATGGAAGATATGCGTACAACAATTGAACAGCTTGCAAATGCTGTTTCCGAACTGGCAGAAAATGCAACAACACTGGCAACGGTTGTGGATACAGCGGACAAGCACGGGGCACAGGCGAATGAAAAAATGCGTGGAACAGTGGATACGGCAAACCGCGGCTATGAAGACATGGATGCGGTTCAGAAAAATATGAAACACATTGTGGATTCCATGCAGCAACTGGCAGAGGTTGTGGAAAATGTAGGGGTATCGACCAAAGAAATTAACGAGATTATTAAAATGATTGGCGATATTGCGGCACAGACCAACCTGCTGTCATTAAATGCATCCATTGAAGCGGCAAGAGCAGGCGAAGCAGGACGCGGATTTGCAGTTGTAGCGGGAGAAATCGGCACGCTGGCAGATAACAGCGCCCATTCCGTACAACAGATTGGAGAAATTATTGCCAATATTAACGGACAGGTAGATACCATGGTAGAGCGTACCAGAGAAAGTGTTACGACGATACAGGAAAATACTCTTGCGGTGAATAAGGCATATGAAACGTTCCATACGATTTACACGGATATTAACAGCACCAGTGAGATTGTAACATCAATGATTGAAGAAATTGAACAGGTCAATGATGTTGCAAGTAATATGGCGGCGATTTCAGAAGAACAGTCTGCGAGTGCGGAAGAAATTTCAGCGACAATTGAAGTGCTTGCAGCCAATGCACAGACCGTCACACAGGAAAGCACACAGGTGGAAGAATGTGCGGAAGTGGTTGCAGAATCCGCAAAAACCCTTACAGGCCATATGCAGAAATTTAAACTGTAATAAAAAGTAAAACAAAATAAAAATAACCGGCAGCAGCTATAGATTATAGATATCAGAAAGCAGAATCCGACAGTACCGCGGCAATCCGCAGTCCGTCGTATTCTGCTTCTTTTATTTGAAAATGCGCGGCAGTTTCAGAATCTGCAAAGCACAGACCATCGCTGTCCATATCCGGGACATAGGATGCCGCGTGAATTTCTGCTGCAATGCCATTTCCGGTAGCTTTAGCATAGGCTTCTTTTAAAGTCCAGAGGCGGAAAAAACGTTCCGCCTGTACAGATACATTTTCTGTATCATAAATCCAGTGATATTCTGTTTTTGAAAAAAATCTTTTTGCAACGGACGGTTTAAACGGGCGGTTTCCCTCAATGTCGATACCACAGGGCATACCGGCAACGATACACACCGCAAAATTTCCGGAGTGGGAAAGGTTAAAATGCAGATCTGCATGGTCTTTAAAGTAAGGTTTTCCGTTTGCGCCGCAGGCGGTTTCATAGTCATATTCCTGCATATAGGTGCTGGCAGCATCTGAAACAGTGACCGGAAATGGAAGTTTTTTGGCAAGCGGTGTATTGTCTGCCAAAGAGCCTGTAACAGAGTTGGATATAAATGCGCGTGTTGTGTAATTGAGCAGAAGTCCGGCGGCAAGGCAGCGGCATTTTGCAGCATCATTTTTTAAATTACAGATTTTTTGCTGCCGGTATCCGGGTACAAGTTTAAAAGCCTTGTCATACAGTGCCTTGTCGCCTGAAAGGCTGTCCGACAGCGGTGTTATATCCATAATTGAAATTAAAAATTGTGTCATTTTATCTGGTCCCATTTCTCAATCAAAGCCTGCGGTTATGATGTCTGCGGATTATTTTATGCGGTACACTTATGCAATACAGACATCTTGTTACTGGTTTAATCATAACAGACCACAGCAAAAACGCCAACAAGAATCTAAAAAGATTATGAATACTTCATACAAATGCTAACAATAATAGTAAGGAATTTTACTGATTTTTTATTGATTTATCGTGATATTGTATTTATAATAAGAAATAAATGGGTACAGTGTACTGCCCTTTACAAAATAATGACGGTCCGGCGGAGGAATTTATGGATAATAACAACAGAAATAACCCCAATAACGGTAACAAAAATGACAAAAAGCCGAAAAATATGAATACTATCATTATTATACTGATTGCAGGCGTAATTACATTTATTGCGATTACGATGTTAAACAGCATGATAAAAGATGCAACGTATAAAGAAATTACGTATTCTGAATTTTTGCAGATGATAGATGAGGATAAGGTTTCAGAGGTCAAGTTTGACTCGGACAGAATCTTAATCCAGCCATCGGATTCACAAAAAGACAGTAACGGATTTTCCTATACGTATTATACCGGTTATATTAAAGATAAGGATATTACAGATAAATTAGACGATAAAGGTGTGACGTATTCAGGATATATTCCGGATCAGAGTTCGTCTATTATTGATTTCCTGCTGGTTTATGTACTGCCGATTCTGTTTATCTATCTGATGTTTACATTTGTATACAGAAGACTGTCTAAAGGCGGCGGTATGATGGGTGGCATGGGTGTCGGCAAGAATACAGCCAAGGTCTATGTACAGAAGCAGACCGGCGTGACATTTAAAGATGTAGCGGGACAGGATGAAGCCAAAGAGTCTCTGACAGAAATCGTCGATTTCCTGCACAATCCGGATAAATACGCAAGTATCGGTGCAAAACTGCCGAAGGGCGCACTGCTTGTAGGACCTCCGGGAACCGGTAAAACCCTGCTTGCAAAGGCGGTAGCCGGTGAAGCCAATGTACCGTTTTTCTCGCTGGCAGGTTCTGATTTTGTGGAAATGTTTGTCGGCGTCGGTGCATCACGTGTGCGTGACTTATTTAAGGAAGCACAGAAGCAGGCACCGTGTATCATTTTCATCGATGAAATTGATGCCATCGGTAAAAGCAGAGATTCCCGCTATGGCGGCGGCAATGATGAGCGTGAGCAGACATTAAACCAGCTGCTTGCAGAAATGGACGGTTTTGATTCTTCTAAGGGCTTATTTATCCTTGCCGCAACGAACAGGCCGGAAGTGCTTGATAAAGCGCTGTTAAGACCGGGACGTTTTGACAGAAGAATTATTGTCGATAAGCCGGATTTAAAGGGCAGAATTGATACCTTAAAGGTTCACTCCAAAGATGTATTAATGGATGATACCGTTGATTTAGAAGCAATCGGACTTGCAACGAGTGGTGCGGTTGGTTCGGATCTTGCCAATATGATTAACGAAGCGGCGATTGCGGCAGTCAAGGACGGCAGAAAAGTGGTATCCCAGAAGGATTTATTTGAAGCCGTGGAAGTGGTTATTGCCGGTAAGGAAAAGAAAGACCGCATTTTAAGCAAGGAAGAAAAACGCACGGTTGCATATCATGAAGTCGGTCATGCGCTGATTACGGCATTAAAGAAAAATGCCGAGCCGGTGCAGAAGATTACAATTGTACCGCGTACAATGGGTTCTCTCGGCTACGTTATGCAGGTGCCTGAAGAAGAAAAGTACCTGATGACAAAGGACGAACTGATGACAAGACTGGTAACACTGCTTGGTGGACGTGCCGCAGAAGAAGTTGTTTTTGATACGGTAACAACCGGTGCGTCAAACGATATCGAAAAGGCAACACAGATTGCCAGAGCCATGATTACCCAGTACGGTATGTCGGAAAAATTCGGGCTGATGAGTCTGGAAACCGTTGAAAGCAAATATTTGGACGGTAGTGCAAGACTGAACTGTTCCGATGAGACAGCAGCAATGATTGATGATGAAGTCAAGGAATTGTTAAAAGAGTGTTTTGCAGAAGCAAAGCAGCTTTTATCTGAAAACCGCGATGTATTAGACGAGATTGCAAAATATCTGTATGAGAAAGAAACAATTACCGGAAAGCAGTTTATGGAAATTTACCGTAAGGTCAAAGGAATTCCTGAACCGGTAGATACAAGCCATATGACGATTTCAGAAAAGGTGGCAGAAAGCGTGTCCTTTAATGAAGATGGAAGCTATTCCTCAACGGTCAATCAGGCACCGCCTGCACCGTGGGAACACCCGCAGCAGACGGAAGCACAACAGCCATCACCAGAGCAGACGGATAAAGATGTTCCGGCACAGAATACAGAAAAAGAGGAAGACCGGAACACAGAGCAATAAATCATAAAAGTTTCAGATATGAAATCCCCATTAGCAGTAAATAAGCTGCTGATGGGGATTTTCTAACAGTACGCTTGACAGCGCACGTTTTGAAATAAAGATTGACAGGGTAAAAGAAATGGGATAATATCAATTTATATTTAGGGAAGGAAAGAAAAGAATGTCATTAGTAGTGCTTGTACTTTTTGGAATTGTACTTTTTAATATGGTACGTGGATACCAAAGAGGTGTTCTTATGGTGCTTTATTCCATTGCAGCATGGGTTGTCATTTTGATTGCGGCGAATGGTCTTGCACCCAGAGTCAAAGATTTTATGGTAAATCACACAGGAATTTATCATTCGATTGAACAATCCTGTGAAAAAACTATCAATGACCGTTTGAGCCAGTCTGTAGATGAGCAGCTGGATCATACCGGAGAAGATACGGCAGGAGTACTGCAGAATCAGGGGATTTATCTGCCAAAGCAGATGGTTGAGCAGTTGGAGAACAACATGGCACAGGCAGGTAATAAAATTGTGCAGGAGAGCGGCATTGCGCAGTATGCTGCAGAATATATTACGCAGTTTATATTGACAGGTATTTCATACTTTTTGACGGTGCTGGTATTAAGCATTCTGTTGGAAATTGTAAAACGTATGTTTATTGTTGCCAACCATATTCCGATACTGGGTGGTGTCAATAGAATTCTGGGACTTTTACTCGGTCTGGTGCAGGGTGTTATGGCTGTCTGTATTATTTTATATTTTGTATCCTTAATCAGCACAACCGGATTAGGAAGCTGGCTCTATGGTCAAATAGAAGTGAATCCTGTCACGCTTGCCATATATAACAGCAATCCGATTGTGGTTTTTCTATTGTATATTTTTAACAGCTGGATTTAACAGCTGCGTTGAATAAGCCGGAAGGTTCCACTGCCGCCTGTATTTATAGAAAATAAATACAGGCGGCAGTGCTTTATGGCAGATTGTCAGTCTGTGTTATAGTTTTTTAAGTTCTCATTTTATTTGATTTATGCTACAATAAATTACAAAAGCTGGAGCAGGCTGCCTTGATGGCAGAAGAGAAATCGCCTGCGGAATGGGGATTAGTATGAATTTTACACATTTACATGTCCATACGGAATATTCACTGCTGGATGGTTCGAGTAAAATCGGAGAGATTACAAAGAGAGCAAAAGAGCTGGGAATGGACAGCCTTGCGATTACGGACCACGGTGTCATGTATGGTGTCATTGATTTTTATAAAGCGGCGAAGGAAGCCGGTATTAAGCCGATTCTTGGTTGTGAAGTTTACGTAGCGCCAGGTTCAAGATTTGAAAAGACACCGGGCGAATCTGAAGACCGCTATTATCATCTGGTACTGCTTGCGGAAAATAATACCGGTTATCAGAATCTGATGAAAATTGTTTCAAGGGGTTTTACAGAAGGATTTTATTATAAGCCGCGTGTAGATTATGAAGTGCTGACCGAGTATCACGAGGGCATTATTGCATTAAGTGCGTGCCTTGCAGGTGAAGTGCAGCGCTATCTTGCGCGTGGTATGTATGAGATGGGAATGGAAGCGGCAAAACGCTATGAGAACATTTTCGGAAAAGGCAATTTCTTTCTGGAATTGCAGGACCACGGCATTTCCACACAGCAGTATGTCAATCAGCAGTTAGTCCGCATGTCGGAAGAATTAAATATCGAACTGGTTGCGACAAACGATATCCACTATACGTATGCAGAAGATGCGGATGCACACGACATTTTACTCTGTATCCAGACTGGTAAGCTGGTAACGGACGAGAACAGAATGAGATACGAGGGCGGGCAGTATTACTGCAAGTCGCCGGAAGAAATGGCAGAGCTGTTTTCGTATGCACCGCAGGCAATTGAAAATACGTACAAGATTGCACAGCGCTGTAATGTGGAAATTGAGTTCGGTGTGACAAAAGTGCCAAAGTACGAAGTGCCGGAAGGATATGATTCATGGTCGTATCTGAATCATTTATGCTATGAAGGACTGGCAAAGCGTTACCCGGATATGAACGCAGACGGGGAGATTGACAGCACACAGGGGATTTACAACATCAAAGAACGTCTGGAATATGAACTTTCGGTTATTCAGACCATGGGATATGTCGATTATTTCCTGATTGTATGGGATTACATCAATTATTCGCGTGTCAACGGAATCCCGGTAGGTCCGGGACGAGGTTCGGCGGCGGGCAGTGTCGTTTCATACTGTCTTGGCATTACTGATATTGACCCGATAAAATATAGTCTGATTTTTGAACGTTTTTTAAATCCGGAACGTGTGTCCATGCCCGATATCGATGTTGATTTCTGTTATGAAAGACGGCAGGAGGTCATTGATTATGTTGTGGATAAATACGGAAAAGACCGTGTGGTGCAGATTGTTACATTCGGTACGATGGCAGCGCGTGCCGTTATCAAGGATGTAGGCCGTGTACTGGACCTGCCGTATGCCATGGTAGATTCCATTGCTAAAATGGTGCCACGCGAAATTGGAATTACGATTGATAAAGCGTTAAAAATGAATCCGGATTTGCGGGCGGCTTATGAGTCCGATGAACAGGTGCGCGATTTAATTGATAAGAGTAAACGTCTGGAAGGACTGCCGCGCCATGCCTCCATGCACGCGGCGGGCGTTTTAATCAGTCAGAAAGCGGTTGATGAATATGTACCGCTGTCAGTCGGCTCGGATGGTTCGGTGGTTGCCCAGTTTGTTATGACAACACTGGAAGAACTGGGACTGCTCAAGATGGATTTTCTGGGACTGCGTACCCTTACGGTAATCCATGATGCGGAGGAGCTTATTCGCAAGCACACACCGGAATTTTCGATTGAAGCGATTGATTACAGCGATAAGGCGGTTTACGATTTAATCGGTACGGGAAAATGTGACGGCATTTTCCAGCTTGAAAGTGCGGGGATGAAGTCGTTCATGAAGGAATTAAAACCGCAGAATATCGAAGATTTAATTGCCGGAATTTCACTGTACCGGCCGGGTCCGATGGACTTTATTCCGCAGTATATAAAAGGAAAGAACAGTCCGGATGCGGTTACATATGACTGTCCGCAGTTAGAGGCAATATTAAAGCCGACTTACGGCTGTATCGTGTATCAGGAACAGGTTATGCAGATTGTACGTGACCTTGCAGGCTACTCCTGGGGACGAAGCGATTTAGTGCGCCGTGCCATGTCAAAAAAGAAAGCTTCCGTTATGGAAAAAGAGCGGAAAAATTTTATTTACGGCAATCCTGATGAAAATGTGCCGGGCTGTGTCAACAACGGCATTGATGAAAAGATCGCCGGCAAAATTTATGATGAAATGATTGATTTTGCAAAATACGCCTTTAACAAATCCCATGCGGCGTGCTATGCGGTGGTATCCTTTCAGACAGCTTATTTAAAGACGCATTATCCGGTAGAATTTATGGCGGCGCTGATGACTTCCGTAGTCGATAATACGGCAAAAGTGGCAGGTTACATTTATGCCTGCCGTCAGATGAATATCCGGCTGTTACCGCCCGATGTGAATGAGTCCGAGCGTGGATTTTCCGTTGAAAACGGTGCAATCCGATTTGGTCTGTCTGCAATCAAAAGTCTTGGCAGACCGACAATTGCAGCCATTATTAAAGAACGGAAAAACACACCGTTTACGACCATGCAGGACTTTATCACGAGGATGTTTTCCGAATTAAATAAGCGTACCATTGAAAATCTCATAAAATCGGGGGCATTTGACACCTTTGGCAATAACCGCAGACAGATGATGTTTGTTTATGCGCAATTGCTGGATAATGCCGTAAAACAGAGTAAAGATGCCATATCCGGTCAGATGTCACTGTTTGATTTTGTATCTGAGGAAGAAAAGACGGCTTATGAAGTGCAGATGCCGGACGTAGCGGAATATTATAAAGAAGAACTGCTCGCATTTGAAAAGGAGATTCTGGGCGTTTACGTCAGCGGACACCCGCTGGATGAATACGCGGCGATGTGGAAACGGCACATTTCTGCGATGACGACCGATTTTGAACTGGACGAGGAAACCGGCGAATTAAAGGCAAAAGACAATACGCGGGTTACAATCGGCGGCATGATTATGGATAAAACCGTAAAAACGACCAAAAACGGACAGCTCATGGCATTTCTTACGATTGAAGACCTTGTAGGCACGGTGGAAGTACTTGTTTTTCCACAGAGCTTTAACACCTACCGCAGTGTCATTGATACAAGCGATAAAGTATTTGTAACTGGACGTGTCAGTGCCAATGCCGATGAGAATGGAAAACTTATTTGTGAAAAAATTGTCAGCTTTGACAGTGTGCCGCAGAAGCTCTGGATTCGTTTTGCCAATATGGCAGAATATCAGGAAAAGCAGGAGGAACTGACAAAGATACTCGCACCGTCAGACGGACACGATAGTGTCATCATTTACTGTGCCGAGGAAAAGCTAAAAAAACAGCTCCCGCCGTCCATGAATGTCAAAGTAGAAGCCGGGCTGGTTGCACAGCTCCGGGAAGTGTTCGGTAAAAAAAATGTCGAAACAACCTAGAAATTATATGGAAAATTGACAGAAATCATAGAATATTCATATTGAAATGCACATTTTTATGAGATACAATAGAAAACAGCAGGAATATAACAGATGATTGAGAAAGGAAGGGGAAGTTCTTATGGCAAAACAGATAAAAACAATTGGTATTTTGACAAGTGGCGGTGATGCACCGGGAATGAATGCGGCAATCAGAGCAGTTGTAAGAACGGCAATTAACAAGGGGCTGAAGGTAAAAGGAATCCAGAAGGGATACAATGGATTAATTAATGAAGAAATTATTGATATGGATAAGCGCAGTGTTGCCGATATCATCCAGCGTGGCGGTACAATTCTTTACACGGCAAGATGTATGGAATTTATGACACCGGAAGGTCAGAAAAAAGGTGCAGAAGTCTGCAAAAAGCACGGGATTGACGGTATTGTCGTTATCGGCGGCGATGGTTCATTCCGAGGTGCACAAAAGCTTGCGGAAGCCGGAGTCAACACCATCGGACTTCCGGGAACAATTGATTTAGATATTGCCTGTACCGATTATACAATTGGTTTTGATACGGCAATCAATACGGCAATGGAAGCCATCGACAAAATCCGTGATACATCGACTTCCCATGAGCGTTGCAGTATTATCGAGGTTATGGGCAGAAATGCAGGTTATATCGCGTTGTGGTGTGGCATTGCAAATGGTGCGGAAGACATTTTACTGCCGGAGCGTTATGACAATGACGAACAGGCATTAATTAACCATATTATAGAAGCAAGAAAGCGCGGAAAGAAGCATCATCTGATTATTAATGCAGAAGGTATCGGACATTCTACCGGCATGGCAAGAAGAATCGAGGCAGCCACAGGCATTGAAACAAGAGCAACCATTTTAGGCTACATGCAGCGAGGTGGTTCACCGACCTGCAAGGACAGAGTCTATGCTTCTGTAATGGGGGCATATGCGGTGGATCTGCTCTGCGAAGGCAAGAGTAACCGTCTGGTAGCGTATAAAGACGGTAAATTTGTCGATTTTGACATCGATGAAGCACTGGCAATGACAAAGGATATTGACGAATACGAGTTTAATATCAGCGCATTGCTTTCAAAATAACAGATAAGGATACAAAAAATTATGATTACAAGTACAAGCAGCAGTCAGGTAAAAACAGTCGTTTCCCTGCAAAAAAAGGCGAAAACCAGAAAAGAAACGAAGCAGTTTGTGGTCGAAGGCATGAAAATGGTGTCGGAAGTACCACAGGACAGACTGGTGAAAGTCTATTTTTCGGAAAGCTTTGCAGCGGCAAATGTATCGTTTTTAAACAAATTTGCAAAAGAACAGACAGAACTTGTCAGCGACATCGTTTTCGCGCAGATGTCAGATACCAAGACACCGCAGGGGGCGCTTGCCATTGTAAAAATGGCACAATATACGGTGCAGGATATGATGAAAGATAAACCGCTGCTTCTGCTTGTTGAAAATTTACAGGACCCCGGAAATCTGGGAACGATTGTGCGAATGGCAGAGGGTGCGGGCGTGACCGGCGTGATTTTAAGTCCGAACACCGTGGATATTTACAATCCAAAGACTATCCGCTCCACAATGGGTTCTGTCTATAGGGTTCCGTTCTTTTATGCAAAAGATTTTACACAGCAGCTTGCGGATTTAAAGCAGGCAGGTGTGCGGCTCTATGCGGCGCATCTGGATGGAAACTGTGAATACACACATCCGGATTATACCGGCTCCAGTGCATTTCTGATAGGAAACGAAGCCAACGGATTGACAAAAGCTTCGTCTGATGCGGCAGATGTACTTGTAAGGATTCCGATGCAGGGGCAGGTCGAGTCTTTTAATGCAGCAGTAGCCTGTACGATTCTTACATTTGAAGCAGTCCGCCAGCGCCGGACAGGGGTCAGGTAGAAAATGGATTTATAACGTGTTGTAATTAAGAATTGTAACTTTTTTTAACAAATTTGTAATAATTTTGAAGGGATATGGATATAGTTATCTGTGTCCCTTTTTTAGTGCGCACTTGCGGTATATACCGCTTATGCGGTTAAAACGACCTCATGGACAGTGCCAAAATCTTGATAAAAGACAGGCGGATTTCTAAAAAGGCGGTTTGTAAAATTAAATTTTTTATAAAAAAATCAATGAAACTGTCGGGGGATAAACGGAAACCCTAGAATTTATGCGGTTTTGTAACGGATTTGACAAATAAGTGTAACTTTGGTATTATACTTTCGTAACAAAATGTAACAATTCTGTAACATTTTGTCAGGTGTCGGAAAGGACACCGGAAAGGAAAAACTTTATGAAACTTAGAAGTAGCATAGCGGCGAAGTACGCTGGAGTAGCAATGGTGATGTGTCTTATGCCAGTAGTGCCAGTAGTAGCCGACGCACAAACTACCTATGAGCAGCAGCAAAGTACAGAACAGAATAATACATCAAACATTCAGGTATCTTACGTAGAAAAGGTATCCGATATTGTTGCAGCAGGTTACGAAACAGTATATGAAACCAATTTTGCAGGCGCGCAAGATTACGCAGCAGAAGCCGTTGCTTTAACCGATTCTTATATTGAAGTCAAAGCAGGTGCTGACGAAGATGCCGAAACAGTCGGAAGATTATATGACTATTCTTTAGTATATGTGGATGAAACAGGTACAGAATGGACAAAGATTACTTCCGGAAATGTTACAGGCTATGTAAAAAATGCGCAGTTATGTTTCGGACAGGAAGCCCAGGCAGTAATGCAGGAGAGTGAAGAACAGGACAAGGAGCTTGTTGCCGGTTATACGCTCGAAGAAGCAGAAGAAAAAGAGGCGAGAGAAGAAGCAGAACGGATTGCAGCAGAAGAAGCTGCAAGAAAAGCAGAGGAGGAAGCAGCCAAGAAAAAGCAGGCACTTTCAAGTGTCGGCACGACATACGGTTCTTCTGTGGATGCATCCGACGAGGAAGTGTGGCTTCTGGCATGCATCATAGACTGGGAAGCAGGAAGCGAAAGCTATGAAGGAAAGCTTGCAGTTGCAAATGTTGTTTTAAATCGTGTAAAGAGCGGCAAGTGGGGCAGCTCCATTACATCAGTAATTTATGCACCAAAGCAGTTTTCAGGTGTATCAGACGGCAACGGCAATCCATCCGCAAAATTTGCAGCCAGATTGTCAAGCGGTCCGAACCAGGCATGTATTCAGGCAGCAAAGGAAGCTTTATCCGGTGTGAACAATGTAGGAAATTATACATTTTTCCGTTCGCTTTCCATTGCAAATTATTCATCTTATGACAGTTATATGATTATCGGAAGCCATTGCTTCTATTAATTATTTAAATAATAGTAGTTTTTATGGAACGGTATTTTTGTATACTGTATTCAGAAATAATGAATACAGTTCTACAGAAGTACCGTTTTCTTTATATTATTGGAATTTTCAGATACAAATCCATGTATTTTCATGGAAAACAGTGCTTGAATATTTACAGCTTTTTGATATAATATGAATAAATATGATATGTACGTGAGGTGATTCATATGATAAATATTAAAGATTTTTGTGATATGGAGCAGTTTGAACAGATTATGTCCAACTGGGCGAAAGCTACGGGACTTGCGACAGTCGCTGTAGGTGCTGATGGCAGATACATTTCCGAGTGTTATAATTTTACGGAATTTTGTATTGATTTGACAAGAAAAAGTCCGGAAGGGTGCAGACGATGCGAAAAGTGCGACAGGGAAGGCAAGGGCGTATATTTCTGTCATGCAGGACTGATTGATTTCGGTATCGAGTTAAAAATCGGGGACGAAGTGGTTGGCTCTGTGATTGGCGGACAGGTATTGTCCGAAGCACCGGACGATGAAAAGTTCCGTGCGGTCGCAAGGGAAATTGGTGTCAATGAAGACCGGTATATTGCAGCATTACATAAGGTCACAATACGCAGTGAAGAAGCAATCCGTGCCAGTGCAGAACTGCTGGGGCAGGTTTTAAACAACTATATTAATGCCCAATATATGGAAAAGCACAATAAACAGATTATTGGAAAGCTGGGTACAGGCGCAAAGGATGCCGAAGAGCTGGTCAACAGGATTAAGGAAAAGACGGTACAGCTAAATACCGTTCACGGAAAGCAGAAGATTCTTGCGTTAAATGCGAGTATTGAAGCGGCAAGAGCCGGGGAGAACGGCAGAGGCTTTGCGGTGGTTGCCGGAGAAGTCGGAAAGCTGTCCGATTTTATCAATGATATTAACAAAGATATCAATAAGCTTGTCGGAGAAATTGATACCGTTGTTCATAAAATGAATGAATAAGAAAATGAGAACCCGGTCGTCAGGCAGGGGATAGGAGGACACATGAATTTAACAGGACGCGATTTTTTAACATTAAAGGATTTTACACCGGAAGAAATTCTGTACTTGATTGACTTATCCGCAAAGTTAAAGGATATGAAAAAGAAAGGCATTGTAGAACAGCCGCTGCGCGGTAAAAATGTAGCACTCATTTTTGAAAAGACAAGTACAAGAACACGCTGTTCCTTTGAAGTGGCAGCACATGATTTAGGCATGGGCGTGACCTACCTTGACCCGCAGGGTTCCCAGATTGGCAAGAAAGAAAGTATTGCAGATACGGCAAGAGTGCTTTGTACAATGTTTGAAGGCATTGAGTACAGAGGATTTGAGCAGACGATTGTGGAAGAACTGGCAAAATATTCATCTGTACCGGTATGGAACGGTTTAACTAACGAATACCACCCAACACAGATGCTTGCGGATATGCTGACAATCCGTGAAAAGCTCGGCAGATTAAAGGGCGTGAAGTTCGTTTATATGGGCGATGCAAGATACAACATGGGTAATTCCCTGATGATTGTCTGTGCAAAGCTCGGACTGCATTTCACAGCCTGCACGGCAAAAGAATATTTCCCGGATAAAGAGCTGGTAGCACAGTGTGAAGCATGGGCAAAGAGAAGCGGCGGTTCAATTACATTGACAGAAGACGTAGAAGAAGGAACAAAGGGCGCTGAAGTTTTATATACCGATGTATGGGTATCCATGGGTGAACCGGACGAAGTATGGGCAGAGCGAATCAAGGCACTGTTACCGTACCAGATTAATAAGAAAGTTATGGAAAATGCAGCACCGGATGCAATCTTTATGCACTGCCTGCCGTCTTTCCATGATTTAAAGACTAAGATTGGCAAGCAGATTCATGACAAGTTCGGCTTAGATGAAATGGAAGTAACGGACGAAGTATTTGAGTCTGAACAGTCCGTTGTATTTGATGAAGCAGAAAACAGAATGCACACCATTAAAGCGGTAATGGCAGCAACACTGGGTGCTTATTAATTCCAAAAAGAAACGGAGCAGAAGATGTATTATACCACGAGTGGAGCATACCGGAAATCTAAAATGCTGATTGACTATGCAACGATTGCGCTGACGGCAGTGATTATGATTTTATTTATCTTAATCCTGTTTCTGCGCAGTAACAGCGGAATCTTATTTCCAATCGTTTTCCTGGCAGGAGCGCTTATCAACGGCTTATCCGGGATAAAAGCATTTATGAATAAAAAAAGGCTGTCGGGAGTATTTCTGATAATTGCCGCAGTGATTCTGCTGATTGTAAGTGCAGCAGTCGGATTGGCGGTATTGTAAGATGTAAGAACCGGCAGAAGCATCAGCCGTAAAAATGGGCTGCCGTACTAAGAGAGAAAAGACAGATTCTTAGTGCGGCAGCCCTGCTATATGAAAGATTTTAATGGAGCAGGGATTCATGAAAACAAAGATATTAAGACAGTTAAGAACAACAAATGAATATGTTTCCGGTCAGATGTTATGTGATGAGCTGGGGGTGTCAAGAACTGCCGTATGGAAAGCAATCAACCAGTTAAAAGAAGAAGGTTATACGATTGAGGCGGTGCAGAATAAGGGCTATAAGATTACGGGATATCCGGACATTTTAACGGCAGAGGAAATTGAGAGCCAGTTAAATCCCGGCGATACGGTAAAAAAAGTGGTCTATGCGCCGGAAATTGATTCCACCAACAATGAAGCCAAAAGAAATGCAGAAAACGGAGCAAAAGACGGCACACTTTATATTACGGAAAGCCAGACCGGCGGCAGGGGCAGGCGGGGCAGACAATGGGTGTCTCCGTCAGGAAGCGGAATCTGGATGACATTGCTGTTACGTCCGCAGATTAATCCTGCCAATGCCTCCATGCTTACAATCGTTGCAGCGATGGCAGTGACTATGGCAATCCGCCGTGCAGTTGCAGAAACAGGCGCAGACGTGGAATGTCATATTAAGTGGCCCAATGACGTCGTTATCAATAAAAAGAAAGTCTGCGGCATTTTAACAGAGATGAGTGCAGAGCTTGACTGTATCCACTATGTAGTGATTGGTATCGGAATCAATGTCAACACAACGGAATTTGCAGACGAAATCAAAGAAACTGCATCGTCTCTTTTTGTCGAAACAGGAAAGAATATCAAACGAAGCCGCATTGTAGCACTGTTTGCCGAAGAATTTACAAAATACTATCAGAAGTTTTTAAATACAGGCGATTTAAGCGGTTTGGTGCAGGATTATAATGAAATGTTAATCAATGCGGGCAGGCAGGTGCGGATTTGTGACGCAAAAGAAGAATTTACCGGTGTTGCGGCGGGGATTGACAGCCATGGGGAACTGCTTGTGACCAAAGAGGACGGCACACAGGCGGTCATATCGGCAGGAGAAGTATCAGTGAGAGGATTATATGGATATGTTTAATGAAAATGTAGTGCTTTGTGCATCCAGTGCGTATGAGAAAAAGTTTTATCTGAACGAAGCCTTTGACAAGCTTCCGGAGGATATTAAAAATGAATTAAAAATTATGTGTGTGCTGTTTACCGAGGAAGTCGGCGGCATTTTAACACTTGAATTTGACGAAAACGGCACGCTGTTATTTAAAACCGAAGCCGATGAAAATGACCTGCTCTATGATGACATTGCCTGCGGTATGCTGATTAAGAAATTACAGTATGAAAAGCGGGATTTGTTAGAGTCGATGGAAATGTTTTACCGGGTGTTTTTCTTAGGAATGGAGTAGGAATGTGAAGAATCCTTAAATCTAAGATTCTTCACACAGCACTTTGTGCCGCAGGCGTCACAAAGTCGCTTTTATCGCAGTGCCAAATAAGATTTGGCTCGCGGTTCCTCCGGCATTAAAATGCCTGCGGAATGGAGTAGGAATGTTTATAGGAAATGTAGAAATACAAAATCCTGTTGTACTGGCACCGATGGCAGGCGTTACCGACCTGCCATTTCGTTTGTTATGCAAAGAAATGGACTGCGGTCTTTTGTATACGGAAATGGTCAGTGCAAAGGCGATTTTATATGGTAATAAAAATACAGAGGCATTAATGCAGGTGACACCGAAAGAACACCCGATTGCGCTGCAGCTGTTTGGCTCAGACCCGGAGGTGATGGGTGAGATTGCAAAGCGCGTGGAGGAGCGGCCGTTTGATATTATTGATGTCAATATGGGATGCCCGGTTCCAAAGGTTGTCAATAACGGTGAAGGCTCGGCACTGATGAAAAATCCGGTGCTGGTCGGGAAAATCGTGGAAGCCATGGCAAAAGCCGTTGAAAAACCGGTAACGGTTAAAATCCGTGCGGGCTTTAACGATGAAAGCATTAACGCGCCGGAAATTGCCCATGTAATTGAGGAGTCCGGCGGGGCAGCAGTTGCCGTGCATGGACGGACAAGAGAGCAGTATTATTCGGGAAAGGCAGACTGGGACGTTATCCGCAGGGTCAAAGAAACGGTTAAAATTCCGGTCATCGGAAACGGTGATATTCTGACCGGACAGGACGCAATCAGGATGTTTGAACAAACCGGCTGTGATGCTGTAATGATTGGACGCGGTGCGAGAGGCAATCCATGGATATTTTCACAGGTGGGACGATATTTAAAAGATCAGACGGTGCTTGCGCCGCCGACAACAAAAGAAATCTGTGATATGATACTGCGCCATGCCAAAATGCTCATTGAAGCAAAAGGCGAATACACCGGAATCCGTGAAATGCGCAAGCATTTTGCATGGTACACGGCAGGCATGAAACATTCTGCGGCACTGCGCGGCAGGGTCAATCAGGTGGAGCATTTTGAAGAACTGGAACAACTGGTGGATATGGTACACGGGGCTGATGAAACAAAGTGAAGTTTGATACACCTGATTGACAGATGAATATGATTAGGCTATAATATTATGACTAGTTTTAAAATGTTATAAATGTAGAAAGGGATAGATGAAAATGGCAGAGAAACAGTTTCTTACAAAGAAAGGTTACGAAGAACGTGTTGCATTACTGGAGAACTTAAAGGTTGTCAGAAGAAAGGAAGTTGCTCAGAAGTTAAAGGAAGCAAGAGAGCAGGGCGATTTATCTGAAAATGCAGAATACGATGCAGCCAAGGACGAACAGAGAGATATTGAAACACAGATTACAGAGCTTGAAGCAATTTTAAGCAATGCAGAAATCATTCAGGACAATGATAAGAGTACAGACCGTGTTAAAATGGAAAGTGTTGTAAAGCTGCATGACATCGAATACGATGAAGATATTGAATACGTTATTGTCGGTTCTTCCGAAGCAGACAGCTTAAACAATAAGATTTCTAACGAATCACCGCTGGGTGCCGCACTCATCGGCAAGAAGGTCGGAGAAATCGTAAAAGTAGAAGCACCGGCAGGTGAAATCGAGTATAAGATTGTAGAAATTGTAAATGAATAGTCGATAAGGAGAAAGAACAGTGGCAGAGAAGAATAATACACAGATGCCTGATGTCAACGAACAGATTAAGAACCGTATGGATAAGTTAAAGGCTTTGCAGGAAGAAGGCAGAGACCCATTCGAGATTACAAAGTACGATGTGACAAACCATACACAGGATATTAAAGAACATTTTGAAGATTTTGAAGGCAAGGAAGTATCCATTGCAGGACGATTAATGGCAAAGCGTGTCATGGGTAAAGCCTCTTTCTGCAATGTGGCAGATTTAAAGGGCAACATTCAGTTATATGTGGCAAGAGATTCTGTCGGAGAAGAACCGTATGCACGTTTTAAGAAATTTGACATCGGCGATATTGTCGGTGTAAAGGGTGAAGTTTTCAGAACACAGAAGGGTGAAATGTCCGTTCATGTATCTGAAATCACACTTTTAACAAAGAGCTTACAGGTGCTACCGGAAAAGTTCCATGGCTTAACAGATACAGAAGTGCGTTACAGACAAAGATACGTGGATTTAATTGTAAATCCGGAAGTCAGAACAACATTTATGAAGCGTTCACAGATTATCAAGGAAATCCGTAACTTCCTTGATGGCAGAAACTTCATGGAAGTAGAAACACCAATGCTCGTTTCCAATGCAGGTGGCGCGGCTGCCAGACCATTTGAAACACATTACAATGCACTGGACGAAGATGTAAAGCTTCGTATTTCACTGGAATTATACTTAAAGCGACTGATTGTCGGCGGCATGGAACGTGTTTACGAAATCGGCAGAGTATTCCGTAATGAAGGTGTGGACACCAGACACAATCCTGAATTTACATTAATGGAACTGTATCAGGCATATACCGATTACAACGGCATGATGGAACTTGCAGAAACCATGTACCGTACAGTATGTGAAAAGGTAAACGGTTCACCGGTTGTAAAATACGGTGATATCGAAATTGATTTTTCAAAGCCGTTTGAGAAGATTACAATGGTTGATGCTGTTAAGAAATATGCAAATGTGGATTTCTCAAAGATTGAAACACTTGAAGAAGCAAGAGCTGTTGCAAAGGAACACAATATTGAATTTGAGGAAAGACATAAGAAGGGTGACATCTTAAATTTATTCTTTGAAGAATATGTAGAAGAACATCTGATTCAGCCGACATTTGTTATGGATCACCCGGTAGATATTTCTCCGCTGACAAAGAAAAAGCCGGATGCACCGGAATATACAGAACGTTTCGAGTTGTTTATGAACGGCTGGGAAATGGCAAATGCTTACTCTGAATTAAATGATCCGATTGACCAGAGAGAACGTTTTGCGGCACAGGATGCGCTGGCAGCAGCCGGTGATGATGAAGCCAACCACACAGATGAAGACTTCTTAAATGCACTGGCATACGGTATGCCGCCAACGGGTGGTATCGGATTCGGTATCGACAGAATGGTTATGCTGCTCACAGATTCTGCAGCAATCAGAGATGTTTTATTGTTCCCGACGATGAAGAGCTTGGATAAATAAATCCAGTATTTATGCGGGTTTGCGGACTTCCAACTTGTATGGTACGACAGGAGTACGACAAAATAACCTATCTTAAAGGGTTAAAACAAACGATTTTAAATTAAAATCGAGTCAGTTCAAGTTCATATTTTGTACTATAAGGACATTTTTCTAAAAGAAATTTTAGAGAAGTGTCCTTTTTTGTTATGGTCAGCAAAGCAGAAATAAGAAATGGAGGAAAAGAACATGAATAGTACAGCGTTAGGAGCAGGAGCCGAAAAAGCTCAAGAACTTATTTTTATCAGCGAAGCACATGAGAAATTCTACTATGAGAAATTGAAAGAGGTACGGTATCAGGATGTGTACCACAAGGCACTTTGCTATTGTCTTGGCATTAGTGATGATACCAGAAGAAATGCGAACCGCATTTATGATTTTAAGACAGGCTGTGTAAAGACAGAATGTTTACATGAAGGCTGGCAGACCAGCGGAAGCGTAAAAGTAGTCAGAATGGCGTTTAATCTGTACTGCAATGGTACACCAAGCGTGGACGATTACAAGGACGCAGAGGAGCAGATCAATGAGTGTAGGCAGTATACGGTGGAAGAATTGTTCTGCTGTGCCTATGCACCGTATTTTTGGCAGGCAATACAAATCCGGTATCCGGAATATGCAACCTATAACCGGAAACTGTATGCCTTGTTTGGAGGAGTAGATTGATGTTAAAAGTTCGATTGATGGGAACGAAGAATGATATTAAATGGTTTGGGAAGATTTTGCAGAGAAATCCCAAGATTGAAGTAACAGAGTTTTCAGATTTATACCCGAATAAAGGAACAAAGAAATTCCACAGGGCTTATGTGGAAGTGAGAAAAAGCAACGTAAAAGAAAATCAGTAGAAAGCAAAGGAGAATTTATCATGTGTAGAGTTATAGCAATCGCAAATCAGAAAGGTGGAGTCGGAAAGACCACCACAACAAGCAATTTAGGAATAGGACTGGTAAAACAGGGGAAAAAGGTACTTTTGATTGATGCCGATGCACAGGGCAGTCTTACCGCAAGTTTGGGGTACACAGAACCGGACGCAATCGAGATCACATTGGCATCTGTCATGGGCAGTCTGATTAAAGACGAGGAAGTGGAGCCTATGGAGGGCATTTTACATCATGAGGAAGGAATAGACCTTATGCCGGGAAACATTGAGCTTTCCGGTCTGGAGGTTTCCCTTGTGAATGTCATGAGCCGTGAGCGTATCATGCAGGAGTACATAAGCATGGTGCGGGATTATTACGATTACATCTTGATTGACTGTATGCCTTCACTTGGAATGATTACCATAAATGCCTTTGCCTGTGCCGACAGTATTCTGATACCTGTGCAGGCGGCGTATCTGCCCGTTAAAGGTTTACAGCAACTTATCAAGACCATTGGCAAGGTAAAACGTCAGATTAACCCAAAACTGGAGATAGAGGGCATATTATTGACAATGGTGGACAGCAGGACGAATTATGCAAGGGACATCAGTGCCATGCTGAAGGAAGCCTATGGAAGCCGGGTAAAGATATTTACCAACATTATCCCGATTTCAGTAAGGGCGGCGGAGATTTCTGCTGAAGGTGTCAGCATTTATAAGCATGATCCAAAGGGAAAGGTGGCATCTGCCTACAATTCTTTGACAGAGGAGGTGCTTGCAAATGAGCAGTAATACAAAGACAGGAAGCGCATCTAAAATCAAAATGGAGAGTTTTGATGATTTATTCGGTGGAAGCAGTGCACAGGAAATAGGGGCAGAGCAGATTATCAATGCCCCGTTAGCAGACCTTTATGAGTTCAAAGACCACCCATTTAAGGTGCTGGACGATGAAAAGATGGAGGAAACAACGGAGAGTATCAGACTTTACGGGGTACTTGTTCCGGGCATTGCAAGACCGAGAGCTGGCGGCGGCTATGAGCTAATCGCCGGACACCGCAGAAAGCATGGCTCGGAAAGAGCCGGGAAAACGGAAATGCCGATTATTGTCCGCAATTATTCCGATGATGAAGCAACCATTATCATGGTAGATTCTAATATCCAAAGAGAGGACATTTTGCCGAGTGAAAAGGCAAAAGCCTATAAGATGAAGTATGAAGCCATGAAGCATCAGGGAAAGAAATCGGGCAAGAATACCCTTGATGAAGTTGGGGAGGCTGCCGGAGAGAATGCGAAAAAGGTACAGCGCTATATCTGGCTTTCAAGGCTGTCCGATGAGCTTCTTGAAATGGTGGATAGCAGGAAATTAGGCTTTTCGCAGGGCGTGGACATATCCTTTCTGTCAGAGGAAGCACAGCAGTGGGTAGAGGTCATTATAGAGGAACAGGGCTGTAATGTCAGCACCGTACAATCCGGCAAGCTAAAAGAATATGGCAAAAGCGGAGAGCTTACGCTTGCTATGGTGCGGCTGATTTTGACAGAAGAAAAGCCCAAGGAACGCAAGGTTACACTGAAAGCGGATAAGATCAGCAAGTATTTTGCTGAAGATTATAGCAGTGAAGATATAGAGAATATTATCATTCAGCTTTTGGATGAATGGAAGAAAAGACAGTAGAAAGGAGGTGCAGGCACATGGGTAACATAATGAAATTTGATTATTACTATGGTATTGAAGCAGAACAGTTTTCATTTTACAGAGTTCCGAGATTGCTGATTAAGGACGAACGTTTCAAAGAGTTATCCAGTGATGCAAAGCTCCTTTATGGTCTGATGCTTGACAGAATGTCACTATCCATGAAAAACGGATGGTTTGATGATGAAAACAGGGCTTATATTCATTATACCCTTGATAATATTATGGAGGATTTAGGCTGTGCAAAAGAAAAGTGTGTGAAAGTATTGGCAGAGCTTGACAGCAAAAAAGGTATTGGTCTGATAGAGAAAAAAAGACAGGGATTAGGGAAGCCGGATATTATTTATGTCAAAAATTTTGCCACATTGGAAGTGGGCGGAGAGCCAGAAAGCCAGCCAAAAAGTCCTTCAAATACTGATGTTTCCACAGAAGTTCGGAAATCGAACTTCAAGAGGTTCGAAAATCAAACTTCAAGAAGTTCGGAAATCGAACTTGCAGAGGTTCGGAAATCAGACTTGCAGGAGTTCGGAAATCAAACTTCAAGAGGTTCGGAAACCGAACTTGCAGAGGTTCGAGAAGCGAACGCTAATTATAACAATACTAACTATACTGATTTGAGTTATAACAATCAATCTAATCAATCTGAAAGTGAAACAGAAGAAACGATTGATGCGATGGAAGATGTTAACGCATACATTGAAATCATCAAGGAGAACATAGAATACGATCACTACATGAAATATGGTGATTGGCAGGACAAAGCACTTTATGATGAGCTTTTTGAGGTGATTTGCGAGGTTGTATGTGTAAAGCACAAGACGGTTAGGATTGGCGGGGATGATTACCCGTATGAGCTGGTAAAGTCAAAGTTCCTGAAACTGAACAGCTCGCACTTGAATTATGTCATTGGCTGCATGAAGAATACCACAACCAAGATTACGAATATCAAGGCGTATATGGTGACAACACTTTATAATGCGCCAAGCACAATCAATCATTATTACCAACAAGAGGTACAGCACGATATGTATGGAGGTGGATGGCATGAAAAGGGTATTGTTTAAGGTCATTGTTCCGGCAGTGATAATTGCGGTATGGATGCTGACCTGTTATCCGGTATGTAAGAAAGCAGAAGGCTTTGACTGGTTTTTATATTGGATTATTGCAGGGTGTCCGTTTGGTATTCGCCGGATGTGCCTGTGGCTGATACCCAAGAATTTCGGCATCAGCGGGAGCATTGGTATTCTTGCTCTGAATTGTATTATAGGCGGTCTAATCGGCGGTGTAGTGCTGATTTTTAAGATAATCGGCATTGTAGGAGAGCTTATCAGTATTATAACAGGACACTTCTGGACGAAAAGTCCAAAAGTGGAAATATAGAACTTCTGGACATTTTGTCCAAAGGTGGGGCAGTCAGAACATGGCTGCTCTTTTATTGTCAGAAAGGAAGGAGCAAAAAGATATATGGAGTCAATGAGAGATGTGGACAGGGTAATGGAACGGGAGATTAAAAAGGGAAGCACACCCTTACAGTTTGAACAGTTAGGATTTGGCGATTACAGCTATAATGAAATTACTTCAAAGGAAAAGCTTTTGCAGGTGCTTTCTTATCTGTTGCGAATCGGTGAGTATGAACCATTCGCCGGGAAAACCATAGGGAACAATGTTTACATGGATATGCGGGGGAAAAAAGCTGTTTTTAAGAGAACCAGACTGACCTATGAGAGAAATAATATTTTTGCAACAATCAAGCGGCTGGCAAAGAAGTATAAGCCGGACTATGAGGGAAAGGTGTATTTGGAAACAGTAAGATGTTTCTTTGCCATATCTAAGGAAGAATTGGAAAAGTGCCGATACAATTATAAAGGCAAGGACACCTATGCCTTTGTGATGTCTGACAGATATATCATGGCTTTATATACATACTGTCTGTCCGCAAGAAAAGCGGTGGCTTTGGAAAATATAGAGCTGGAGGGACTTTTGGAAACGGAGCTTTCTATGGTAAAATTAGAGAGTGTCAGGGAAGTGTTATTCCAGGCGTTGTTACTTGATGATGTGAAATTTGAAGATAGCAAGATGTATGCGGCGTTATGTAGTATACACCTGCTTGAATAGAAGGTAGGTACTTTCCTGATATACTATTTTATAAATGAGTGAGCCAAAGTAGCGGTTGTTGGGATAGTAAAACTCCGTTTTTATTCTTTATTTATCTAGTATAATGAAGGGGTGAAACAGAGAAAATGGATAAAAAATTGGCACATGAATACAACGAATTAATAAGAAATGAACTTATTAATAGGAGAGTAGGCGAGCCAGTAAATAAAAAGGCTTTGGATAAGTTGTTAGATTTGTTTTTAAAATGCAATATTGAATCTTTTTATAAGTTTAAGTCTTTGAAGAGTCCGCATACTTTGACAAATTTTCGAGATGATATTTTTCATTTCAGCTTGGTTAAAGATTTAAATGACCCGAGAGAATTTGCATATAGCATTGATATTGAAAAAGAACGAAGAGAACGTGCTGAAGTACTAAGCATGTGTTATTTTATCGAGGAGCCTACAGAGGAGGAGATTAGTGAATTTGTAAATGTTGAAAAACCTCATTTTTATAATGATGTTAAGCAGTTTACACTAGTACATTCGTTAACAACTACATATAACAATGCACCAATGTGGGCGGCTTACGCAGATGAAGAGAATGGAATATGTATTGAGTATGATGCAAAGGATATTTTGTCTAGATATGGATACAATCTTGCACCAGTTGAGTATACGGATGATATTCCTAGCGCCCCATATAGTATGAATTTTGATGAGATAATCAAATTTTTGCACAGAATATGCCTGACAAAGAAAAGTAGCTGGTCATATGAACAAGAATGGAGAGTTCTGGCGATTCAATATAATAATAAGTGCAGTGAAAAGAACGATAAAATCAGACCTAAAGGGGTAATTATAGGGAATGCTGTTCCTGAAAAAACAAAAATGGAAATACTTGATATATGTAGTAAGAAGGGAATTATTGCCTATGAACTTATGTATGATGAAAAATCATATGACTCTATAAAAAAACGTATAAATTGATATTTTTTGCTTAATGAACTAGACAACTACTAGTTTGCAGATTTGAAAAAAAAGAACATAAACACAACAGCGTAAAGGCAGTTATAGACCGTAAAGGTTTGTAGCTGCCCTTTTTGCGTTTACAAAACTTTTGGACAAAATGTCCAGAAGTGGAAAGGAGAGCTTATGAAGTATTTACTGCACAAGCTGTATGTTCCACCATAGCGGAATTGCAGCCACAAAAAATCAAGGAGGAAAACCATGCAGGAGGAAGTTACACAGAAAACGATTGCCCTTGTTTTCAAGTCCTCAAGGCTGACCGCCGATGTACTGAAAAAAGCCATGAAGATGTATCTGGAGCGCCGGAAAGCCGGACAACAGGCAACGCATGGAAAAATGTCAGTGAAAAAGCTGGTAGGTCAGGGTATGGGAGCTTCGAGTATTGAGGTTACGGATAACAACATCAAGTCCTTTGAACGAGTGGCAAGGAAATACAATGTTGACTTTGCTGTGAAAAAGGACAAGACGGTGGAACCGCCGAAGTATATGGTATTTTTCAAGGGCAAGGATGCCGATGTGATCACACAGGCATTTAAGGAATTTGTGAAAGTTAATGAGAAGAAGCGTGGCAGAGTATCCGTAAGGGAGAAGCTTGCAGAGTTCAGGGAGCTGCTTGGAAAGGACAAGAACAGGGAAAGAGCAAGGGAACACCAGAAAGACAGGGGGCAGTCGCTATGAGTAAGATTATAGACGGTATTGCCAAAGACCTAAAAGCCATCCCCGAAACGCTGAAGGCTAAGACCGCAGGCGTGGATAAAAAGAAGCTCATTCTTATGAATCTCCCGTATATTCTTGCAGGGTATTTTTGTGACAAGATAGCGTGGCTGTGGCGCGTATCGCCGGGGAGTAATGCTTCCGATAAGATGATGGCAGCCATGAATGGGCTGAATGATTTGTTTTCCAATCCGTTGCCGAGCTTTTTTCCGAAAGATTTGCTGGTCGGTATTGTGGGCGGCGTTGCGCTCCGTCTTGTGGTGTATTTCAAAGCCAAGAATGCCAAGAAGTTTAGGCAGGGTGTAGAGTACGGTTCCGCAAGGTGGGGAAATGCAAAGGATATAGAGCCTTATGTCGATCCGGTCTTTGAGAACAATGTCATACTGACAGAAACGGAAAGGCTGATGATGTCGGGCAGACCAAAGCAGCCGAAGTATGCAAGAAATAAAAACATTCTTGTTATCGGCGGTTCCGGTTCCGGCAAGACTCGCTTTTTTGTGAAACCCAACCTGATGCAGATGCACAGCTCCTACGTTGTCACTGATCCGAAAGGAACGGTGCTTGTGGAGTGTGGAAAAATGCTGTTAAAGAACGGGTACAAAGTCAAAGTTCTGAACACCATTAACTTTAAAAAATCAATGCACTATAATCCTTTCGCTTATATCCGGAGTGAAAAGGACATTTTGAAACTGGTAAACACAATTATCTTAAACACCAAAGGAGAGGGACAGCAATCCGGTGAAGATTTCTGGGTGAAAGCCGAAAAGTTGTACTACACAGCCCTTATCGGATATATCTGGTATGAGTGCGTGGAGGAAGAACAGAATTTTACCACCCTGCTTGACATGATCAATGCCAGTGAAGCAAGGGAGGACGATGAGGAGTTTAAGAATCCTGTCGATTTGATGTTCGATGAGCTTGAGGAGAGAGAGCCAGACCATTTCGCAGTAAAGCAGTACAAAAAGTACAAGCTGGCTGCGGGAAAGACAGCTAAGAGTATCTTGATTAGCTGTGGTGCAAGATTAGCACCATTTGACATTAAGGAGCTTCGTGATCTGACAAGCTATGATGAACTGGAGCTTGATATGTTAGGGGACGAAAAGACAGCTTTGTTTGTCATTATCTCCGATACAGACGATACATTCAATTTCATTGTGTCAATCATGTACACACAGCTCTTTAACCTGCTCTGTGACAGGGCAGATGATGTGTATAACGGAAGGCTGCCGATTCATGTGCGCTGCTTATTAGACGAGTTTGCGAACATCGGGCAGATACCAAAGTTTGAGAAGCTGATCGCTACAATCCGTAGCCGGGAAATTTCAGCTTCTATTATTTTGCAGTCAAAGTCACAGCTTAAAGCGATTTATAAGGACAACGCCGATACCATAGAGGGCAACTGTGATACCACACTATTCCTCGGCGGGAAGGAAAAGACCACGCTTAAAGAGCTGGCAGAAGTTTTGGGTAAAGAAACCATTGACCTTTATAATACCTCGGACACGAGGGGTACGAGCCAGTCCTACGGTCTGAATTACCAAAAGACTGGAAAAGAGCTTATGAGTCAGGACGAGATTGCAGTCATGGATGGTGGCAAGTGCATCATGCAGCTTAGGGGAGTAAGACCATTCTTCTCCAATAAGTTTGATATAACAAAGCATAAGCAGTACCATTTGCTTTCTGACTATGACGAGAAGAATGCCTTTGACATCGAAAAATATGTAAAGAACCTGTACCATGCAAAGATCAGGAACAACGACACCGTTGATGAGGTGGAAGATGTCGGGGAAATCGCAGCATAAAACTGAATATGGAACTATTAACGTAACTTCTGGACAAAATGTCCAAAAGTGGAAACGGAGTTTTGAATGTACTTTAGGATAGAAAAAGCACCCGATACCGCAGTCGGCAAACTTGAAGGTATCGGATGCCCGTCAGGGTAATCCTAAAGGAATGCCCTGTCCTTATTTTATCACAAGGCAGGGCATTTGACACGAAAAACTCTTTTCATCACAAATCAAATTTAAGGAAAGAAAGAGGTAAATTAAAATGTCATTTTTTGCAACAGCAGTAACAGGATTAAAGACCGTAGTAACAGCAATCGGAGCAGGTGTAGGTGTATGGGGTGTTATCAACCTTCTGGAAGGTTACGGTAACGACAATCCCGGAGCAAAGTCACAGGGTATCAAGCAGCTTATGTCCGGCGGGGGCATTATCATTGTGGCGCAGACGGTGATTCCACAGCTCTCCACACTGTTCTCATAAGAGATAGTCCTTCATGGGTGGAATCATTGACAAGATTACTGATTTCATTAAAGAGATGCTGCAAGGGTGGGTGCTGTCCAACCTTGAAACCATGTTTACCGATGTGAATGACAAGGTAGGCACGATTGCAGGGGAGGTCAGCCAGACACCCAGCTCATGGAACTCCGGCATTTTCAGTATGGTGCAGACGTTATCGGAAAATGTCATTGTCCCCATAGCGGGAATGATCATCAGCTTTGTGCTGGTCTATGAGCTGATTACAATGGTTATCGACAAAAACAATATGCACGACTTTGATACGAGCCTGTTCTTCCGTTTTTTATTCAAGGCTTGTATCGCTGTCAGCTTACTTTCTAAGACTTTTGATATTGTCATGGCGGTCTTTGACGTGGGAAGTCATGTAGTGACACAGGCGGCAGCTTCCATATCCGGCTCAACGAGTCTGGATGTGCAGGCTACGCTTACTTCCATGTTCAACAGCCAGATTGACAGTATGGGGATTGGGGAGCTGATAGGACTTGGCATGGAAACCATGATCATCAGCCTGTGTATGAAAATCATGTCCGTCCTTATCACCGTCATTTTATACGGACGTATGATTGAAATATACCTTTATGTATCAGTAGCACCAATTCCGGCGGCAACCGTAACCAATAGGGAATGGGGAACAGTCGGAACTAATTATCTAAAGGGACTTATCGCTTTAGCATTTCAGGGATTTTTCATTATGGTATGTGTGGCGATTTATGCTGTGCTTGTGGCAAGCGTGGCAGTGGCAAGTAACCTTCACAGCGCCTTATGGTCTGTGGCAGCCTATACCGTAATCTTATGCTTCAGCTTATTCAAGACAGGTTCCTTATCAAAATCAATTTTTAACGCTCACTAATTCATGGTGGGCGTTGCCCATATATGGGTATGCACACGAAAGGAGCAGACTATGGCAATATCAGTACCAGTGCCAAAAGACCTGAGTGGCATCAAAACGAAAGTAGCATTAAACCTTACCAAAAGACAGATCATCTGTTTTAGCGGAGCTGCCATTACCGGAGTTCCTTTGTATTTTCTTACAAAGGGAGTTTTAGGGACGCAGGCGGGAGCCCTTATCATGGTGGGAGTGATGCTGCCATTTTTCTTTTTGGCAATGTATGAAAGGGACGGGTTTCCGGCAGAAAAACTTCTGTACTTTATGATACGGCAGAAGATGCTTACACCGGGGATACGTCCGTATAAATCGGAAAACCTCTACGAGCAGTTGGAGGAAAGAGAAAAAATAAAGAAGGAGGTGCGCTACCTTGAAGAAAAAGCAAAAGGCGCAAGCCGGAAACCGCAGAATGCCGGAAAATAAGAAGGCGGCAAGCAGAGCCAGACTTACTTTTTCGGAAAAGAAGCGGTTAGTGGAGCTTAGACGTATTCTTGCCGGAAACGGGAAGGAACAGGCAAAGCCGGATACTGCACAGAAAACCATTACCTTCAAAAAGATGTTTCGTGATGGTATCTGTCAGGTAACACATAATTTTTACACGAAGATGGTGGAGTTTTACGACATCAACTATGACCTTTTGGAAGTAGAAGACCAGGGAGATATTTTGGAGGAGTACAGCAAGCTCATCAATTACTTTGATCCGTCCATTAAGTTCGAGCTGTTCCTATTTAACAGGCAGGTCAATGAACAGGCACTTGCGGAGCAGTTTGACATACCTTTGCAGGATGATGATTTTGACGATATTCGTGAGGAATACACACAGATGCTGAAGCATCAGTCGGCAAAGGGAAACAACGGTATCATCAAGTCAAAGTATCTCATTTTTGGTGTGGAAAGCACCGGATATAAGGAAGCAAGGAACAAACTGAATAATATCGAGAAAGATGTTATCCGAAACTTAAATAACATCGGCACGAATGCCCGGTCACTTGACGGAAAGGAAAGACTTCGTATCCTGCATGAGTATTTTAATCAGGGAACGATGGAGCCTTTCCGTTTTTCATTTAAGGAACTGTCAGAGTCTGGCAAGTCAGTCAAGGACTATATTGCACCGCCGGGGTTTGACTTTAGGTATCCGAGCAGATTTAAGTCCGGCAGTATGTACGGAAGTGTTCACTATCTGGATATTATTGCACCGAGATTTAATGACGAGCTGTTAAAGAAGCTCCTTGACATTGATGATAACCTTACCATTACCATGCACATGCAGACGATGGACCCGGTAAAGGCAATCAAGATGTTAAAGGGAGCTTTGACGAATATTCAGAAAATGAAGATTGAGGAGCAGAAAAAGGCTGTCCGCAGCGGCTACGATATGGATATTCTTCCTACAGACATCATCACTTATGAAAAGGACACCTTAGAGCTTTTAGACGATCTGAACACGAGTAACCAGAAGATTGTCAAAATGACCTTCCTGATTACCTGTTACGGAAAGACAAAAATGGAGCTTGAGAACATCACGCAGAGAGTGTCCGGCATTATCCAGCAGGCAAACTGCAACTTACGATGCTTGCAGTATTTACAGGAGCAGGGGCTTATGGCATCTGCACCGATTGGGTGCAATGATACCGGAATTGAGAGAGTGCTGACAACCAAAAGCACTGCTATCCTTGTTCCGTTCTGTACACAGGAGCTGTTCATGCCTGCTCCGGCAATCTATTACGGGTTAAATGCCCTCAGTAACAACATGATTATGGCAGACCGCAAAAGGCTTCGTACACCAAACGGTGTGATACTCGGAACGCCGGGTTCCGGTAAGTCCTTCAGCGCAAAGAGGGAGATTTTATCCTGTTTCCTTATGACAAGGGATGACATTATCATCTGTGATCCAGAGGGAGAGTATTTCCCATTGGTACAGGCACTAAAGGGGCAGGTCATAAGACTTGCCACTGATTCCAAAGATTATTTAAACCCGATGGATATTCAGTTATCCCACAAAGGGGACAAGGAAGCTCTGAAATTAAAGAGTGACTTTCTCATTACCCTGTGTGATCTGATTGCCGGAGGAAAGGACGGTCTGGAGAATGATGAGAAGGGTATCATTGACGAATGTATCCGCCATATCTACGATACCTATTTTGAAAACCCTGTGCCGGAGAATATGCCTATCCTTGAGGACTTATACAATGCACTATTAAAATATGAGCCGAAAAACGTGGAAAAAGAGCTTGCAAAGGAAGCAAAGGCAAAGGCGGTCAGAATTGCCAACAGCCTTGTGCTGTATGTAAGCGGTTCGCAGAATTATTTTAATCATCGTACCAACGTAGACTCGCAGAACCGTATTATCTGTTTTGACATCAGGGACTTGGGAAAGCAGTTAAAGGAGCTTGGTATGCTGATCGTACAGGATGCGGTATGGAACAGGGTATCACAGAACAGGGAGCGTAAGATTGCCACCCGTTATTACTGTGATGAGTTCCACCTTCTGTTAAAGGAAAAGCAGACTGCCATTTACTCTGTGGAAATCTGGAAGCGTTTCAGAAAGTGGGGAGGTATCCCGACAGGGCTTACCCAGAACGTGGGTGACTTCTTACGTTCAGAGGAAATCGAGGGTATCTTGGGTAACAGTGATTTTGTGTATCTGTTAAACCAGAACGCAAAGGATCAGGCGATACTTGCGGATAAGTTAGGACTTTCCGAAAAGCAGCTTGCCCATGTAACCAATTCCGAGCCGGGGAGCGGTCTGATACTGTTTGACAACGTGGTTATCCCGTTTGTTGACAAGTATCCGACAAACACCAAGACCTATGCGATTATGAACACCAAACCGGAGGAAGCAGTTAAGAAAGATGAGGCGAGTTAATGGCAGATAAAAAGACAGGAAAAAGTGCCGCTTCCCATAAAAAGGCTGTGAAAGAATTTAAAAAGGAAGGCAATCCAGACTTTCAAAAAAGCGGCGGCTCAGATTTTCAGCCGAGAGATTCCGATGTCTTTCAGGAGAAAACAGGAGCTTCACAAAAGCCCGGCGCATCGAAAAGCCATGCGAAAAAGGAGTATGGGGAAACTTTTGGACAAAATGTCCAGAAGTCCGGTGCCGATAAGGGACAGGAGGAAAAGGCGGCATTTACCAAAGCCGAGAACACGTTTTCCGGGCAGGATAATTCCGGTCAGACGGAGGAAAACGGGAAAAGGCAGGAAGAAAAAGAGGATTACCACCGCAGGGACACTTACAGGCAGTCACAGGAAAAGGGCAAATACCATAAAAAGCGTGTGCAGCGAGAGCATAAACACAGGGAAAAAGCCAAAGATACCGTTTTTACGGAAGATGCTGGAAAGGTCTTTACGGAGGATCGTGCTTCGGAGTTTACCGGAAGCGAGAAATTAAAAAAGAAACAGAAACAGGCGCAGAAAGCCGCAGAGCAGGTCAAAAAGGCAAGAGGAAAACTTCCCAAGAAGCGGGAATATACCTTGCAGAGAGTCTTTGACGAGGAAACGGGCAAAGGGAAATATGTGGTTGTTCCGCTGGATAAGGAGAAGCCTTTTAAGCAGGAGAGCCTTTCCAAGACCACTATGCGGCGAATGCAGACGGAAAGCAGAAATTTTGTACATGGCAAGATTGCCGAGAACGAAAAGGAAAACTCTGCTGTGGAAGGTGCCCATAAAACGGAGCAGAAGGCTGAGGAACTGATTGGTTTTGTAAAAAGGCACTATAAGGGAAAGGAAGCAAGACAGCGGTCGAAGATAGAGAAGCTGGAAAAAAAGCAGTATCAGAAAGAGGTCAACTTCCAGTACCAGAAGTTCTTAGAGGAAAACCCGCAGATGCAGAAAAAAGCATTGCAGAAGCGTTTACAGAAACAGCGCATCAAGCGGGAGTACATGAAAGCAAGACAGAAGGGAGCTGCCACAAAAGCGGCACAGGAAGCAGTGTCAAAGACTGCCAATACCGCAACAGCTATAGCAAAGAAGTTACAGGAGATTGCAAGCAAAAATGCGGGTGTTCTCATAACGGTTGGTATCATGGCGGTGCTTCTTATTATGATTATGACCTCGGTATCGTCCTGTGGGGCGATGTTTGCAGATACGCAGTCTACGGTGCTTGCGGCAAGCTATTTGAGCGAACCAACAGAGATTGATGCGACAGACTTGCAGTTTACCAGACTGGAGCTTGACCTTCAGAACGAGATTGACAACATCGAAACCGATTATCCGGGATATGATGAGTATTCCTATAATCTGGGTGAAATCGGGCACAATCCGTTTACGCTGATCGGGTATTTATCGGCTGTCCATACGGAGTTTACCGCAAGTGAAGTGGAAAGCGAGGTACAGGCTCTTTTTGATGAGATGTATACGCTGACTCTTACACCGGATACGGAAACAAGGACAAGGACAGTAACCAAGACAGGCACACGCACTGTTACTGATCCGGTAACAGGAGAGGAGACAGAGGAAGAATACGAATACGAGGAAGAGGCGGAATACGAAGTCAGCATTTTAAGGGTAGTGCTTACGGTCAAACCATTGGAAACCATTGTTGCCGGAAAGATGGATGCGGAGCAGACAGAGATTTATGCCATGTATGCAGAAACAGGCGGGCTTTTACAGCAGTTTGCTTCTCCGCTTGATCTGTACTGGTATAACTATATTTCAAGTTATTACGGATACCGCAAGAACCCGAACACCGGAAATGAGGAACTGCACAGGGGCGTGGATATAGCAGTGCCCACAGGCACAACCGTTTATGCAGCCCATGACGGTACAGTCACGACAGCAACTTATGACAGCTATTACGGGAATTATGTGGTCATCGAAAAAGACGGTTACACTACAAAATATGCCCACATGGACAGCCTGAGTGTCAGTGCAGGTCAGAGCATAACCAAAGAGACGGTAATCGGAACTACGGGAAACACCGGAAGCAGTACCGGAAGCCATTTGCATATCGAGTGCTTATATAACGGAGAGTATTATAATCCATTATTTTACTTTGATGTAGGCGAGGGAACGCTTTATGGGGAAAGTCCGGGAGGTGGCGGCGGTGCGCCGGGAAATGCCATACCACCGGATTCCTATGATGATGCAACCGTACAGGCACTTATGGAGGAAGCAGCCAAGTATTTAGGCTATCCGTATGTATGGGGCGGTTCGTCCCCGTCCACAAGTTTTGACTGTTCTGGTTTTGTGTGCTGGGTATTTACCAACAGCGGCGTACATAATCTGCCACGAACAACCGCACAGGGCATTTATGACCAGTGTACTCCCGTATCGGCAAGCGAAGCGAAAGCGGGAGACATTATCTTTTTCACAGGCACCTATAATTCAGCAGGTGCAGTCAGTCATGTAGGCATCTACTGCGGCAACGGGGTAATGATACACTGTGGCGATCCAATCAAATATGCTTCCATTAACACTCCGTACTGGCAGAGCCATTTTTACAGTTTTGGAAGATTGAATTAGAGGAAGTGAGATACTATGACAAAAAGCCAGAGAATAGAAAAGGAAATCACAAAGACAAAAGAACAGCTCGCCATCATACAGGCAAAGTTAAAGAACCTGGAAGAAGAAAAACGTATGGCGGAAAGAGCTGAAAAACTGGATATTATCGAAAAGCATAAAATCTCGTCCGAGAAGCTGCAATTACTTATCAAATTCAGCGAGGACGAGATTTTGCAGTTATTAGCACAAAAAGAAAAGGAGAGAACAGGAAATGAAGAAAAAGTTATCAGTTAAGGTGATCATGTCCCTTATCTTATCGGCAGTATTGTTCTGTATGCCGATTGGGGCATTTATGGCAAACAGCGGCAATACTGTATCGGTACAGGCACAGGATACGGATGCAGAGGAAAATGAGAGTGAAACGGAAACACCGTCTACGGGAAATGAGGAAGAAAGCGACAGTGAACAGGAAAGCTCTACGGTGTCCGGCAATGACATTCCCACACCGGAATGTACCTGTAAGGAGAAATGCTCACAGTATTCGGTGGATAAGGAATGTGAGGTCTGCAAAGAGGATTACAGCCTTTGTGAGTATGTGAATCCCAACGTGAAAATCACAATCAATACACCGACAGGGTGGCACAATGATACCACAAAGGTACCTGTCTTAGTTGAAGATGTGGCAAAGTCCGGCAACTTTACCGTAAAAAGCGTACAGGCGAAAGTCGCACAGAATGGAAGCTGGACAGACATCACAGAGGATATGTATGTGGAGATTTCGGAAAATTGCACCGTCTATGTGCTTGTGACAGACCAGAAGGGCAATACCTATGAGAAAAACCGTTATATTAAATGCTTTGATTTTACCAAGCCAACTTTAAATGCGGCGGTCAGCGATGGTCTGTTAAGCGTACAGGCACACGATACGGATTCCGGTATCAAGGCAGTCTATGTGAATGGTTATGAGTTTACCGAGCTGACGAATGGCGTTTTGAATATCCGTCTGCAACAGTTTGATGCAGGGTATCAGTATTTTACCATTTCCGCAATGGACAATGCCGGAAATATGTCGGAGGTCTATAAGACAGCCAACCCGTATTACACTGATCCGGAAGCGGAGGACAGTAACGAAAGCGATCCGGCTAAGCAGCTCCTGGTCAGTGCGCAAGCTTCCAAGCCTTCCTCTGCTACCGGACAGGTAACGGAGCATACGAAAACAGACAGCGAGGGCAATACCACATCGGAAACAAGCCTTGCAGATCAGAAGAAAGCCGCCATGCAGGAAGCAGATGCTTCGGAGCAGGCAGAAAATAATGCAGAACAGTCCGAGAAGGGGAAAGAGTTTTATACCATTCAGACCGCAAGTGATAAAGTGTTTTATCTGATTATCGACAGGGACGGAGATGAGGAAATGGTCTACTTCCTTACAGAGATCAGTGAAAATGACCTGTTAAATACGACAACGGATAACAGCGAGACACTGCCGAAAAATTCCGCAGCACTGGAGTCTGCAATCCCGGTAAGTGACAGCGCACTGCCGAACAACAATGCAGAAACGAATACTGAAGAAACGGAAGAATTACCGGAGGACGGTGAGGAAAGTACGGAAGAAAGTACCGAGGAACCGGAAGAACAGACTGCACAGACCGACAATACGATGGGAACCTATATCGTGCTTGGCATCATTGCAGTCATTGGCATCGGCGCAGGCTACTATTTCAAGGTAGTCAAGAAAAAGAAAGAGCAGTTCCTTGATGAAGATGATGAGGAGGACGAGGAAGAAGTCTTGGAAGATGAGGACGAAACTGAGGACACAGAGGATGATTTCTTTGAAAAAGACGATGAGGAGGACGAATAAATGCAGTTAGTAATCGCAGAAAAGCCGAGTGTGGCGAAAAGCATAGCCGATGTATTGGGAGCCTTAGACAGACAGGACGGATATTTTGAGGGCAGCGGTTATCTGGTGAGCTGGTGTGTGGGACATTTAATCGAGCTTGCAGAACCGGAAAGCTATGGAGAGCAGTGGAAGAAATGGACTTACGAGAGCCTTCCCGTTAATCCAGAGCATTGGCAGTATGAGATCAAGGAGGATACCAAAGAGCAGTATGATGTGCTTTATGGTCTTTTGCATGACAGCAGAGTGGATGAGGTAGTGTGTGCCACCGATGCCGGACGGGAAGGAGAACTTATCTTCCGTCTGGTCTACAACATGGCTTCCTGCAACAAGCCCATGAAACGCTTATGGATTTCTTCCATGGAGGAAAGTGCCATAAGGGAAGGTTTTGAGAATTTAAAGCCGGGAAGTGACTACGATCACTTATACCATTCCGCACTGTGCAGACAGGAAGCGGACTGGCTTGTGGGTATCAACGGTACAAGGCTTTTTACCGTTTTATATGGCGGCAAGGTGTTAAAGGTGGGCAGGGTACAGACACCTACCCTTGCAATGCTTGTGGAACGTGAAGCAAAGATTATGAATTTCAAGAAAGAGCAGTATTTTATGGCACATATCCTCTGTGGCGGTGTGGATGCGGTCACAGAGAGGATTGACAATAAAACAGAAGCGGAAAAGGTTGCAGGAGCTTGTCTGAACGGACAGGCTCTTGTTACGTCTGTGGCAAAGGAAGAAAAGACGGTAGCACCGCCGAAGCTCTATGACCTTACCACGCTCCAGAGGGATGCCAATCGCTTATTTGGTTTTACCGCAAAACAGACCTTAGAGTACACCCAGAGCCTTTATGAAAAGAAGCTGTGTACCTATCCGAGAACGGACAGCCAGTATTTGTCTGACGATATGGAGCAGACAGCCGGAAATGTAATCGAAGCAATTTTCAGTTCCATTCTGTTTGAGGAAAATATGATGTTTAATCCGGATATTAAGCGTGTGTTAAACAGCAAAAAGGTCACAGACCACCATGCGATTATACCGACAATGGAGATTGCCAAAGCTGACCTTGCAGCCCTGCCGGAAACGGAGCGAAAGATTTTATCCCTTGTGGCCAACAGGCTGCTGTGTGCTACGGGGGAGAAACATCTTTATGAAACGGTAAAGGCAGAGCTTTCCTGTGGGGTATACACCTTTGCCACTTCCGGTAAGTCGGTCTTAAAAAACGGGTGGAAAGATTTTGAGGATGCCTTTAAGCGTTCTTTTAAGACAACGGAGGATAAAGAGCAGGAGGATAAGAAACTGCCGGAGCTTTCCGAGGGGCAGACCTTTGACGGGGTACAGACAAAGATCAGTGAGCATTACACCACACCGCCGAAGCACTTTACGGAAGATTCCCTTTTGTCTGCAATGGAGCGAGCTGGAAATGAGGACATGAGTGACGATGTGGAGCGCAAAGGACTCGGTACACCTGCCACCAGAGCAGACATTATCGAGAAGTTAGTTAAGGACGGTTTTGTAAAGCGTGAGAAAAAGCAGATGATTCCTACAGAGGACGGAATGAAGCTGATTACGGTGCTTCCCGATGTGGTAAAGTCCCCGAAACTTACCGCTGACTGGGAAAATGCCCTTACCCTTGTTGCAAAGGGAGAGATGGAGCGTGAGGACTTTATGGCAGATATTGAAACAATGGTATCTGACTTAATCCACATCTACCACGAAGTCAGTGACGAGCAGAAAAAGATGTTCGCACAGGAGCAGAAGGTACTTGGTAAATGTCCGAACTGCGGCGGAGAAGTAGTAAAGGGAAAATACGGAGCTTTCTGTAAGAATAAATGCGGCATGAATGTAAGCCGGATCATGGGTGTTGCCCTGTCAGATGAACAGGTGGAAAGCTTGATTGCCGGGAAAAAGACGCTGTTAAAGGGGCTTACAAGCAAGGCGGGCAAGAAATACGATGCCTATATCATTCCGAGTGGTACGGAAGAATACCACTACACAAAGGACGGAGAAGAAAAGTCCGGTGTGCAGTTTAAGTTTGTCATGGAGTTTCCCAAAAGGAAATTTACAGGAAAGAAAAAATAAAAGGAGGACGTAACAATGGGAGCAGAAGAAACAAAGAAAGTACAGGACAATGAGAGCAAGGCGGACAAGTTTGTCCGTCTTGGGGAGTATCGTGTGAACAAAGTCATTGATGCAATCGGCAGGCTTGAGAACCTTTCCAACCGCACCAATTATGAGTATACACAGGAGCAGGTGGAAGCCATGTTTTCCATTATGGAAAAAAGGCTTTTGGAAGTCAAAGGCAGATTTGCCCCGAAAAAGGAAAAAGAAGATACGTTTTCATTTGGAAGAAAAGCAGAATAGGGAGGAAAGCAAAAATGAAGCAGTTAGAAAAAGAAATCAATGTAACAAGCCAGAGAAACATGATGAAGAGGTACCAAATGTATGGTGCCACAGTATCAAAGCTGACAGAGAAATCACAGAATGACACCAAGAAGGGAGAGAAAAAGTAATGGAATACAGAGATTTTGTAGAACAGGTAAAAGAACAAATACAGGATTTTCTTCCTGAAAAGTTTGCAGATGCTGCAGTTGAGGTCAATCAGATTGTAAAGAATAATGACTGTGTTCTGGACGGTCTGATGGTAAGAACAGAAGAAAGTAATATTGCACCTACCATTTATCTGAATCCATATTTTGAGCAGATACAGGATGGAGCTGAATTGGATGATGTATTAGCTCAGATTGCAAGTGTGTATCAGTCACATTATATAGATCATGATATAGATGTATCGGCAGTTACCGATTTTGACAAGATCAAGGAAAAAATTGTATGTAAGCTGATCAACGAGGAAGCAAATCAGCAGTTCCTTCAGGATAAACCGTATTCCAAGCTGGAAGATTTAGCAGTTGTGTATCAGATTTTAATGGATAAAACAGGAGAAGGGACTGCGACCATAACCATTACAGATAATTTGATGGATGGATATGGAATCACACATGAAGAACTGCATGACCAGGCGTTACAGAATATGGATATTTTGCAGCCACATAGTTTCAAAGGAATGAATGAGACGGTTGCGGAGATGATTGCAGTAGATATTGCAAGAGAACAAAATGTAGGTATGGATGAAGCAAAAGAAATGGCAATGCAGATGATGCCGGATATTCCCGATACCATGTTTGTGCTGACAAATGATACAAAAGTAAATGGGGCGGCTGCAATACTAAATGATGATATCAGACAGGAGATTGCTGAGAAGGTAGGAGATTTTTACATGCTACCTTCTTCAATCCATGAAACGCTGATTATACCGAAAGATGCGGGAATGGAGTTTAAAGAACTTGAGCAGATGGTGCAGGAGGTAAATCAGACACAGGTGGCGCTGGAAGAACGTCTTTCGGATCATGTGTATGAGTATGATGCCAAAGAACATGAATTGTTCCGCAGTGACCGGGCAGAGGAACGTGCCAAGCAGAAAGAGGAAAAAAGAGATAACCGCCATGAGCGTGTTTCGGTAAAAGAGAAACTTGCAGAGAAGAAAGATGCTGTTATTAAGATGAATGACGGGAAAGAGCATTCTGCACCGGAAAAGAAAAAGGAAGCAGTGATATAGGGAGGAAAAGATTATGTTTACAACAGGGGACAAGTTATTAAATGTGATGAAAGAGGAAAAAATCGGGATTGCGGAGCTTGCCAGAATTTCCGGTGTGCCAGAGAGAACAATCCTTGACATTATGGCAGGAGTTAAGGAACCGGAGCTTGGTGTTATGTGCAAGATTGCAGAGGGACTTGGCATCTGTGTCCATGAGCTTCGTGCAGATGAGGAGCACTATGCGGTATCCGTTCCGAAGGATACCCTTGCAAAGCTGATCGTTGTCAGTGAGATTAACAACGTGGAGCTGGAGGGGCTGATACACACCATTCTGGAGAAAGGTATTGAAGAGTATGGGTTCTATGAGTGATTAGCTTTGATTTATAAGAATATGGCTGTAGGGTACAAAATGTACCCTATGGCTATCTTTAGCTATTTGTAGATGTGATTTAAATGGGAAAATGGTATAATATGCTAATGTGAAGCCAAATGAAAATATATTCGGAAATTTGCAAGGAGGTGTAGCAATGGCAGCACGAGATAATTGTGTTTATTGTGGGAAACCGATTGAAAAGGAAAGTAGAGAACATATTATACATAATGCATTAGGGGGATTATACGAGTCTGGGGATATATGTTGTGATAAGTGTAATAAGACTATTATTAGTCAAAAAATCGATGCCCCATTTACGAAAATATTTAATCCTATAATTAGTAGGATTGAAAACTTTGCTAAAACAAATAACAAAAAGTCAAGACCATCTTGTACAGGAAAAGCAAGATTTGGTAATGAAATTTATGATGTTATTATTAAAGATGGAAAAGTAGTAAAATGTCCTGAATTGAGTAAAAAAATGAAGTGTGATGCTTCTCAACTAGATCTTGAAATACTAGCATATGATTTCGAACTTGAAAATAGTGCTTTTACAAACGGAATTGGAAAAATTGCTTTCAATTTTGCGTTAGACAAGGGAATTCCTTTTGAGATATTGAAAAAGGGTGTTGATATAAATAAAATCAATGGAGAAGTGGACAATATATCTTTTAGGTTTCCAGTTATACCCTTTGTTGCATTAAATCCAATGGATAAATATCTTGAATTAGAAACAAGCATGGAGTTGTATCATAATTTGATTTTGTTCAGCCAAGGAAATATGCTTTGGTGTTATGTGGATTTATTTAATACATTTCAATATTATGTGCTTTTATCGGATGAATGGGATGCTAATGAACATATTCTTGAAACTTATTTACAGCTTCTTCAGAAATTAGATAGGACAATTCCGGAATTGTATATAAGGAAACCAAAACACATTCTTACTTATGCGATGTACTTTAATGTGGAACCCTGTATGGATTTAGAGCTTTTTAGAAAAAGGGTAAAAGAAGCAATAGAAAAAGAGTCTTTAAAGAAGGATATGGCAGATGTAGTTTCAGCAAAATTAGGAATGGATTACTTTAAAACGGATATAGTAAAAGGAATGGAGTTAGAAGAAGCAAGGTCTTATTATAGAGAAGAAATGGGATTTCATTTAGAAAGTCTGTTGTTATATTTTGACGAAAATGACAGATTGAAAGAGAGTACTTTTAGACAAGTTACGCAGATAAGCCATAATGATGTGGTTTCTTATCCGCTACTTATAAATGAACTTGCTAAAGACGGTAAAATTGATATTGGCTGGTATACTTACAAAAAATTTGAAAGACTTAATTCTTTTCTAATTGGTATTGATAGAATAGAAGCGAATGTAGATATAGATGAATAATCTTTGAAAAAGAATTACACTTAAGTGAAGTATCTTGGGTGTTTTCTTTTTATACGAGAGAAAAGGAGCAGATAAAAATTGAATAAAGTTTACCGTCACTGGTGGCAATGGCTCATGAACGAACCATAGCCACCTTTTTTATTGCAGAAAATCAAATAAGAATGGAGGTTTACCATGAGAAAATATAAATTGATTTCCACATTGGCAGAGGAAACAGCAAAAGAAGTCGTGCGGAATGAAGAAAGCTGGAGGCGGTACTTAAATACTGCTTCCGGACTGTACAAATATCCGTTCAAGGAACAGCTTTTAATCTATGCTCAAAGACCGGATGCAACCGCCTGTGCTTCCATAGAGATATGGAATGAAAAGATGCACTGCTGGGTAAACAAAGGTGCAAAGGGAATTGCACTGATTGATGAGGACAGTTTTTCCGGTTTGAAATATGTCTTTGACATATCAGATGTTCATAAGGCAAGACGGATCGGACGTTTTCCTAACCTTTGGGAGATGCGTGAGGAACACATGGAAGCGGTGCTTTCCCGTTTGGAAAAGACTTATGGGGATACCGACAGGGAAGCCGGGTTTGTGGGACGTATCCGGGAGATTGCCGGACGGATTGCAGAGGACTGTTATAAGGAGCTTGCTTCGGATATGGCATATTTAAAGGAAGGGAGCTTTCTGGAGGAACTGGACGAGCTGAACGTGGAAATAAGGATACGGGAAACCCTTGCCGACAGCATTGCCTATACCGTTTTAAAGCGTTGCGGCATGGAGGAGAGTGAGCTTGCCGAGGAAATAAATTTCCCTTATATCCATGAGTTTAACACAGTGGAAACGCTGTCACAGCTTGGCAGCAACGTGTCCGATTTATCAAAGCCTATCCTGATGGAGATAGGCAAAGTAATCGGGGTGTATGAGAGGGAGAAAGCAGAGAACCGCACAGCGGAAAAATCTGTTCAAAAAGGACTTGCAAACACCACAGAAAGACGCTACAATGCTTTAAAGCGTGAAAGCAAAAGCCAAGACGGAGAATCTATCACACAGACCGGAGAAGCCGGGGAAAGGAGCAAATATGATGAATCTGACATACGAGAAGAACGGGGATTATCAGATACCGATGGTAGCGATGGACGAACAGCCGAAGGAGGTACTGACGAAGTACGGACTGATGAGAAAGAAGTTCTTACAGGAACACAAGAACGGAGTATATACGGGACTTCTTCTGAGCGGGAAGCTGAAGGAACACCTGTTAATGATACAGGAGCAGGCAGAGGAGAGAATGGAGCTTCTGACCGGACAGATGAAGGAGAGAGAGGGGATAACGGAGCAGATGAAAGCAGAGAATCAGATGCTCTGGGTAGCGAAGATGAACAGCATCGTACACTCAGCAGAGGAGGTCGTGATGACGGAACTGATCTACAGTTAAATATCGAACAGCCGGAGGAAACCTATCAGCAGTTAAGCCTGTTTCCGAGCGTTGAGGAACAGGTCGGCACAATCGCAGCAGCGGAAGCAAGTATTCAATATACCAT
>ERZ772863.207-NODE-207-length-77799-cov-5.972847_pt1 | contig 77799 bp, 59 predicted proteins | sample MGYA00512134_ERZ772863 | MGnify/ENA primary metagenome ERZ772863 (study PRJEB29015, sample SAMEA2737659) | human gut metagenome | biome: human gut; feature: human-associated habitat; material: faeces | place: China | collected 2012 ...
AAGCACCGAGTTTCTTCAGCTGGTTGATGATCTTTCCGCCGTACTCTTCTTTCCACTCCCATGCTTTCTCCAGGAAGCCCTCACGACCCAGATCATGCTTGTCAATGCCCTGTTCTTTCAGCTTATTGATAACCTTAACCTCCGTTGCGATCGCCGCATGGTCGGTACCCGGCTGCCACAGTGCCTCATAGCCCTGCATTCTCTTGTAACGGATCAGGATATCCTGCATGGTGTTATCCAGCGCATGTCCCATATGAAGCTGTCCGGTAATATTTGGCGGAGGCATCACAATCGTGAACGGCTTCTTGCCGTTTCTGCGTCCGCGCTCTGCATCGGCGTGGAAATATTTGCTGTCCAGCCATTTCTGATACAGGCGATCTTCAATATCCGCCGGATTATATGTCTTTTCCAGTTCTTTCATTGATCGATTCTCCTTTTGTGTTTTAACTCATCAAATGCTTTTTATCCTCGCATTCTATCATGAACCGCATCTTGTTTACCTTCATTTTGTGTAATTTCCGATGCAGTTTCTTACATCTGTTTCCGGACAATCTTGTACTCATCATCCGTCTGGTAGTACGGGCAGACAAAACGCTGGTTGCTTAAAAATGCCGCCATCTCGTCCTCATCCAGATCTGCCTCGCACAGATAATACCCATAATCATCGTCATAGACATAATTGCCGCACGTATCACAGCTTGTCAGCGGACCCTGTTTTTTCATCTGTTTTGTCCTTTCCGAAGCTCGTTTCCTATGAAAAAGAATGTGCCTTGGCGCATCCTCGCGGAGCGTTTTTTGTTTCATAGGACGTAATTTCCTATGAAATGAAAAAGCCCCTTGCAGACATATCATCTGCAAAGGGCGTCATATACGCGGTACCACCTTAATTCAATCAGGATTTCCATCTGCCGGTGTTTTCTTTGCACACATCCAGATTTTATCCCAATCCTCTTGATTCTATAACGGGAACTCCCGGGATCTCTTATCCACCACTCTCTTTCACACCATTCCTAAGTCATAGCAGAACGCAGTTTTTCAGAAATCCGGCTCCGAAGCTACCTTCCACATCCGTTTCCCGAAACCGTCTCTCAACCTGCGCGGTTCTCTCTGTCAGGGCTTCTATGTGTACTCCTCTTCTTCACTGCCTTTCATTTTTCAGTTCCTTGTTATCATAGAGGTTTTTCAGGAAAATGTCAAGGTTTTCGGCACAGGTTGGTAAATGATATATGCCCGTTACTGTTCACAGGTAGGCACTTTTGGAACCGAAAGTGCCGTAAGAAAACGTGGTGGCAGCAGGAATTTACCGTATTTAAATGCGAAGCCACGGCAAATTCCGTTACTGGGCACGTATGCGTGAACAGTAACATATGCCCTGGCTCTTCCCACTTTAAAGACGCCCAGTTGTAACAGCTGCACAGCCCCTATTTCGGCAGCGTATCCTTATATTGTTGATACGTCCCATCCGTCACCAGCTTTGCGTATGCATCATATGCCTCCTGCAGATTCTCATACTTTTTATCATTCGAAAGATATTCCGTATACTGTTTTGGAGTTAGATGATCGGCGATTGCTACATAGTTACCAGCTGTATTCTTTCGAATAGCGGTAGTTGTTTCCGAAATATAAAACCTTCCATCTGCTGTACTGATAATAACCGGTATCTTCTTTCCTGCACCAACCGAATCTGACGATATATCTACAGATGTCCAGAATAAATATCGCTTTGACTTATCCTTCGCATCTCCCAGATAGGCCCAGGTTCCCTTTTTTAACAGGCTGTCCTCCTCAATCTTTGCCTGTATCTCTGGAAGCATATTGGATTTTGTACAGTTGGAATCAATTTCAAAATTGTTGTTATTACCCAGCATTTCCAATACGCCGCTGTTATTCAAGGGCGCATGCATATCGCAATTGATATTAAACGTATATTTCTGTTCCGAACCGCCTGTACCATTTCCACCTTTCCAGTTAAAAAGCGCTCCCGAATTCGGCTGATAGGAAACTTCACACTCCCCACCTGGAACCGGATAACCAATCCAGTTGGCCGTATCACTCTGATCATTATAATGCATCACTCCACCTATCGTCACCGGGTCATGCGACTGCCATTTTGCTTTTTTCTGCTTCAGCTTTACAACCTTCACTTCATTCTCTGTATCCTCAATCATGACCGCTGCCATCACCTCTGCATAGGCAGAACGGACATTGGCAAGATCCGTGGCCTCCCGGCTGGCCTCCAGCTGCCTGGTGAAAATAGGAATAGAAATTGCAGCTAAAATGGCAACAATCGCAACGACTATCAAAATCTCCGCCAGCGTAAAGCCCTTTTTCCTATTCTGTATATGAATTTCCATTCTTATCACCCACCTGTCACCTTTATCCCTTTTTTTGTTTTATTCTATCACATGATTCTAAAAAATTCACGCAAAACGTTTTGCATCTGACGCACATTCCCATAAATCGAAAGAAGAGGCCTCCGCCTGCGGTTTTCACCGCAAAGCATCCGCCTCTTCCCCATTTCATTGCTGTAATCAAATTCCTGCCGTCAATTAAAACAGCGGAACAACCGCTCCATCATACTTCGTCTCGATGAACTCTTTGATATCATCACTTGTCAGGACTTCCATCAGAGCTTTTGTCTTGTCGCTCTCCTCGTCACCTTCACGGACTGCTACGACATTTCCGTATGTCTGGGCTGCCAGAGAATCAGAAGCCTCTACTGCCAGAGCATCGGTTACCTTTAAACCAGCCTCGATTGCGTAGTTGCCGTTGATAACTGCAATATCAGCATCCTGTAAGGAACGCGGAAGCTGTGCTGCCTCAAGCTCTACGATATCCAGGTTCTTCGGGTTTTCTGTAATATCATTGATAGTTGCGGTCAGACCTGCATCCTCTTTCAGTGTCAGAAGACCCTGATCCTGAAGAAGCAGAAGTGCTCTTGCCTCGTTGGTTACATCGTTTGGCACCAGAACCTCTGCGCCGTCAGCCAGCTCATCTAAAGAATCGCTCTTGCCTGCGTAGATGCCGAATGGCTCATAATGGATTGCACCTGCACTTACCAGGTGAGTGCCATTTTCCTCATTGAAGGTATCCAGATATGGTTTGTGCTGGAAGTAGTTTGCATCCAGATCGCCGGACTCCAGTGCGTTGTTCGGCTGTACATAGTCAGTATACTCTACGATCTCCAGATCGTAGCCCTTGTCTGCCAGAAGGTCTCTTGCAGCTTCCAGGATCTCAGCGTGCGGTGCCGGGCTTGCGCCTACTACCAGCTTCTCCAGATCGCCGTCTGCCTCTTTAGCCTCTGCGGTGCTCTCCTCTGCTGTCTCTGCAGCGGTCTCAGCAGTTGTCTCATTCGAGCTTGAAGAGCAGCCTGCTAAGGATGCAGCTGCCAGCAGTGCCAGGAATGTGGTTCCTAAGAATGATTTTTTCATAGTGATCTCCTCCTCTTTGTGTGTTTAAATTTATATTTCAGAAATGTCCTGCATCTGCCACAGACGATAGGCTGCATTTCATTTCTGTAAATATCTTATTAACGGATTCTCTTATCACTTCTTCTCGAACTCCGCGTAAAGATCTCCTGAATCAGCTGTGCGATAATAACCAGAATCACAACGGTAACCAGCATCATATCTGCCTGATAACGGTGGTATCCATATCGGATCGCCACATCGCCCAGACCGCCGGCGCCGACACAGCCTGCCATCGCAGAATATCCGAGGATTGTCGTGATCGAAATCGCCGCGCCGACTAACAGGGACGGCTTGGACTCCGGAAGCAGCACCTTGAAAATAATCTGCCAGGTTGAAGCGCCCATTGATTTTGCTGCTTCAATCACGCCTGCATCAATTTCCTTTAATGATGCCTCTACCATACGGCTGATGTACGGGAACGCCGCGATTACCAGCGGTACAACTGCCGCATTTGCTCCGATCGTCTTTCCCACGATCGCGCGGGTCAGCGGCATTACCATCGCTAACAGGATGATAAACGGCACCGAACGGAGCAGGTTGACAATCACGCCCGCCACTTTGTTGAACAGCGGCACCGGACGGATGCCGTCTTTATCGGTTACAACCAGCGCCACGCCGAGCGGGATGCCGATCAAATAAGAAATCAGGGAAGAAAGACCTACCATATATAAGGTTCTCCAGGTCTCTTTTACCAGCATACTAACTGTCCTCGCATCAAATATCATCTTAGCGCACCTCCTCATAGGTCACACCGACCGTTTTTAAATAATTGCAGATACGCCCTGCATCCACCTCGTCCTCCGGGAGCTGCAGAAGCATCTGTCCCATCGCCTTGCCCCCGATATCGTGGGTATCCGCGAGAAGGATATTGACCGGAACCTTGCAGGCTAATACCATATTGGAAATAATTGGCTCCGAAGATTCCTGTCCATTGAAAATAACGCGGATCTGGCGCGCTCTGGCAAAGCTTGTCTTCTGCCCTAACGTCTCACCGAGAATCAGCTGCCGCCCAATCTCCGACTTCGGACCGGAGAAAATCTCTGATACCTTGCCAGACTCTGCAATGTGGCTGTGGTCGATGATCGCCACACGGTCGCAGATAGACTCAATCACCGCCATCTCATGGGTAATCACGATCACAGTAATGCCGAGTTCGCGATTAATCTTCTTGAGAAGCTCCAAAATCGATTTTGTCGTGTTTGGGTCGAGGGCACTCGTCGCCTCATCGCAAAGCAGCACCTTCGGGTTCGTGGACATCGCACGTGCAATCGCCACACGCTGCTTCTGTCCGCCGGAGAGCTGTGCCGGATATGCCTTCATCCGTTCTTCCAGACCGACTAATTTTAAAAGCTCAGCCGCCCGTTTCTTCGCCTCTGCTTTCGGGACACCGGCAATCTCCATCGGAAAGCACACATTCTGGAGTACATTTCTCTGTGCCAGAAGATTAAACTGCTGGAAAATCATTCCCATCGACTGTCTGGCTTTCCGAATCTCCGCCTCCTTCATCATCGACAGGTTCTGTCCCTCAAAAATAACCCGTCCCGCCGTCGGTGTCTCCAGATAATTGATACACCGGACCAGCGTACTCTTTCCTGCACCTGACAGACCGATAATTCCAAAAATCTCACCTTGCAGGATTTCCAGGTTAATATCATCTAACGCGGTCACCGTTCCGTTAGTTGTCTGGAATTGCTTTCCCAGTCCTTCCAGGCAGATGATCGCTTTCTTTCTCTGCTCCATTGTCTTTTCCCCTCTCTTTTTTCGAATATACAGCATTGATACCCTGTCGCATAAAAGATGCCACTACTGTTTTTCTGTCACAGGAAGCAGTTAGTGCCTTTTTGTGTCATAAGGAATTCCAAGGAATTTCTTATGACACAAAAAAGCCGCGAATCCAGTACGGATCGCGGCTTCCTATGCTATACTTACAGGTCTATCCGACCAGCCCGTTCCGTCTTTCATGCACACAAATATGACAGCACATCATACACATGCCGTTCATCATCATATTCATCTGCATGGCTTTACTCTGACGCATCGGATCTGTCCCCTTTCAGCTTATATTCCCTTATTCCTGATAGGAATTATTTGTTTATGAAGATACACCCATTTTCCGGGTTTGTCAAGTGTTTCCTGAATTTTTAAGAACTATTATTTTTAAGAGCTATTTCACTCCTGCTCCGGTTTTTGCACAGCTTCTCTTCTTTTTGATGTCTGGAGTTCCCGTGCTTCTGCACGGCTGCGGCGCAAATTTTCTCCCGGCATCTCCTGCCTCCGGCTGCGCCCTTTCTCACGTTCTCGGATGCGATCCGGCGTGCGGCTCTCGATGATATAGCGTGGGCGGTGCTTCGACTCCAGATAAATCTTTCCGACATACTCTCCGACGATTCCGACCGAGAGAAGGAGCAGTCCGCCGATAAACCAGAGCGACACCATCATGCTCGCCCAGCCAGTGATCGTATTGCCCCGGAAGAAATCAACCACTGCCCAGATAAGGAATCCAATACTGACAAAAAATGCCGCAATTCCCATGAACGTAATCATCCGGATCGGCTTTGTACTCAGCGAAGTGATGCCCTCGATGGCAAAAGCCAGCATCTTTTTCAGCGGATATTTGCTCTCCCCTGCTGCCCGCTCTTTACGGTCATAATATACCACATCGGACGGATAACCGATCATCGGGACAATCCCGCGCAGAAACAGATTGACCTCCGAAAATTCCGCCAGTCCTTCCAGCGCCCTCCGGCTCATCAGGCGGTAATCCGCATGATTATACACAGTGTTCGCTCCCAACGCATTCATAATCTTATAAAATCCCAGTGCGGTTGTACGCTTAAAAAATGTATCCGTCGTCCTGTGGCGACGCACACCGTACACGATGTCACAGCCAGCCATATACCGCTCGATCATCGCGTCGCATGCGTCCACATCATCCTGCAGATCGGCATCCATCGAGATCGCCGCATCACACCGCCGTCTCGCCGCCTCAAAAAGTCCTGCTAAAAGCGCATTCTGATGGCCGCGGTTGCGGCTCAGCTTCACACCTGCAAACCGTTCATCCTTCTCATGGAATTCTTCGATCAGCTTCCACGTTTTATCCTTCGAACCGTCATCTACCATCAGCACCCGGCTTCCCGGATGAATCCGGCGGCTGCGGATTAAATCATCTAATTTTTTTCCTAAAAATTCTGCCGTCAATGGCAGAACTTCCTCTTCGTTGTAACAAGGCACCACGATATAGATAACCGGTGCATTTCTCATACTGTCATCTCCTGCCCGGGTCACTGTCCCTTCTATGCAGACAAGTCCCCTCGTATTTTCAAAAGCAGGTTTCCAGATACAGGTATCTTGCCAGAATCCTCCCTGCAGCTGAAATCTGCTTTTTCCATGTTTTTTTATTATATAGGAACTACATTAAAAAGAAAAGTAAATTTTTGACACATCCACCCGATTCCGGTATAATAAAATGGATTTTTTTATCACTTTACTATATAAAAAATCCAAAAAAGCAATCTATCAGGAGGTATTCATATGTCAAAAGCTGAAAAAGCAAAGGTATACTTTACAGATTTCCACACCATTGCATTTGGCGATGGTCTCCCTGCCAAATTAAAAAAACTGATCCGTAAAGCCGGGATCGGTTCCATCGATATGGACGGTAAATTTGTCGCTATCAAGATGCACTTTGGTGAGCTTGGAAATATCAGTTATCTGCGTCCGAATTATGCCAGGGCCGTTGTTGATGTCATCAAAGAGCTGGGCGGCAAACCATTTTTAACAGACTGCAATACGATGTATCCAGGCAGCCGCAAGAATGCGCTTGAGCACCTGGAATGCGCCTGGGAAAACGGTTTTACCCCGTTGACTGTCGGATGTCCAATCATCATCGGTGATGGATTAAAAGGCACCGATGACATCGCTGTTCCGGTGGCCGGAGGCGAATACATCAAAGAAGCTAAGATCGGCCGTGCCGTCATGGATGCCGATGTTTTTATCAGCCTGACCCATTTCAAGGGACATGAGATGACCGGCTTCGGCGGTACGATCAAAAATATCGGCATGGGCTGCGGTTCTCGCGCCGGTAAGACCGATCAGCACAGCAGTGGAAAACCACACGTCAAGGAAAAGCTCTGCCGGGGCTGCCGCCGCTGTCAGAAGGAATGTGCCAACGGCGGTCTCGTTTTCGATGAAGCCTCCAGAAAAATGCACGTGGATGCTGAGCACTGCGTCGGCTGCGGACGGTGTCTCGGCGCCTGCAACTTTGACGCGATCGAATTTGACAACAACGCAGCCAACGAGCTGTTAAACTGCCGTATGGCGGAATACACAAAAGCCGTTGTGGATGGACGTCCAAACTTCCATATTTCCCTGGTGGTTGACGTCTCCCCGAACTGCGACTGCCACGGTGAAAATGACGTACCGATCCTTCCAAATCTTGGTATGTTTGCTTCTTTCGATCCTCTGGCACTCGATCAGGCCTGTGTGGACGCCTGTCTGGCCGCTGCTCCGATGCCGGGCAGCCAGCTTGCAAAACATCTTGCCGATCCGGATTTCCACGATCACCATGACCATTTCACAAATTCCACACCAGAATCTGAGTGGAAAAGCTGCCTGGCACACGCGGAGAAGATCGGTCTGGGAAGCCGGGAGTATGAATTGATCACACTATAATAACATCACCCCCATCTGCCAGCTGTGCCGCCGGTCTTTTTGCGGCCGCAGAGCTGTGAAAAACGGAGCCGCCCCGGTCTTTTCTGCCGGTCGGCTCCGTTTTATGCTCTTCTTTATTTCTGAATCCAGACACCATTCGCATCGACTCTATATCCGTCCGGTGTCGTTCCATTGACAAACAATGCTCCGTCAGCACTCACATAATACCAGTATCCATTCGTCTGAATCCAGCGGCTCTTCGCCATAGCCCCGCTTTCGGTATAATAATGCCAGGAGCCGTTTACCATCTGCCAGTCACGCGCCATCCACGCATCTGCATGGAAATAGTATGTCTCCCCCTTGATCAGGAGACTCTCATTTGCCGCGTAGGTTCCGTTTGCTTTCAGGTATTTCCATTCATTTCCAAACTGCTGCCACGCACCGTCGCCCTGAGCAGCTGTATTGCCAGCTCCAGAGCTACCCGGTCCACCCTGGCTGCCGGAAGAAGAGGTATTTTTGCTGGTCGTATTGCCGGACGGCTTGCTGGAATTTGACGTACTGTTGTTCGCCGCATCCGATACCGAGGTGTTCGTGCCTGCCGGTGTGCCGGATGCGCTTCCCGCCACTGCAAAACCATAGTCCAGCAACTTCTTCGTATCGTCATAATGGGTCTGCGAACTCTTTAAAATAACTGCAATCAGGCGCACGCCATTCCGCTCTACACACGTTACCAGCGTGTTGCCTGCCAGGGAGGTATAACCGGTCTTTCCGCCTATGATTCCCTCATAATACTGGGAATTTGCCGGATTGAGCATCTTATGTCCCATCGTAAGCGTCCGCACCGTCGGCACGCTGGCAGTCGCCGGGAAATCGTAATGCAGGGTCGATGCAACCTGACGCACCGTCGCATTATTGAATGCAGCATTTGCAATCAGCGCCATATCATGTGCGGTTGTAAAATGGTTCGCATTGTTCAGACCATTCGGATTTGCAAAATGCGTATGCGTGCATCCTAAGGACGCTGCCTTCTCATTCATCTTATCCGCAAACGCGCTGACACTGCCGGACACATGCTCCGCCAGTCCGTTTGCCACCTCATTTGCCGATTTTAAAAGCAGACCATAGAGACAGTCCTTAACCGTAAAGGTATCACCCGCCTTGACCTGCAGCGTCACCGCGCCCGATTCCAGATTCGAAACTGCCGTCTGGGAAAAGGTTACCGTATCACTCAGATTACAGTTTTCCGCTACCAGAAGCGCCGTCATCAGCTTCGTGATGCTGGCTGGATAATACTGCGTATCCGCATTCTTGGAAAACAGGAACTGGTTGTGCGTCGCATCATAGAGCACTGCGCCCTGCGCTGCCACCGTCGGCTGAGCTGCATTCTGTGAAGTAACCGTTGCTCCCGAAGGAACTGCGCCGGAGACCGTGCCTCCTGCCGCCTGTCCCGGACCGGTCGCCCCGTCTGTCGCAGCAAATGCCGTCCATGACACAGACATCATAAGTGCCATTCCCAGGCAGAGGGAACGCACGGATTTTTTCCATTTATTCATCGTATATTGTCCTTCCTGTATGTATTTTCGCTTTTCTCCTACCCACCAGCTCCCGCAAACGTAAAGTTACGTTCACTCATTGCGCGGACTTTAACGGATTTTGCCAGTGCTGCGCAGGTACAAATCATGCAAATCTGTCTTACATTTTACTTCATTTTAAGCGACAATACAAGTTGAAAGGAAAATTTGAAATTATTACAATTTTATTACAAAAACAGGTAGCCGAAGGACATTCAGCTCCTCCAGCTACCGCTTGATTCTTTTTGTATCTTCTCTTTAAATCGTTGACCAGCTTCGCCGGTTTCCAGTTAACGCCGTCTTTGCATACGCCGTGCGTCACAGAATCCATCTTGTCATGCAGATCTTCTGCATTCCAGACGCTTTCTATTTTTATTTAATAAATTTTTACAGATACTTCTTCCGCAGATCTGCCCCACTCTCTGCCGACAGATACGCCGGTGCCACATCAAAGACGGTCTTGCAGCCCTTCTGGCCTTCCTGGTTCATCTTGTATGCCGCGCGTGCGTATGCCACGATGATGGAGGAAGTAAATTCCGGGTTGGAATCCAGCTTTAAGCTGTACTCGATGATATGGTGGTTCTCTTTGTTCCAGCCGGTCTTACCGCTGCGGAGTACAAAACCACCGTGCGGGAGACGGTTGTGATCGCGTTTCAGTTCTTCTTCGGTGATGAAATGAACCGTTGTGTCATAATCAGAAAAGTAGTTCGGCATGGTCTTGATCTCATTCTCGATCTTTGCCTGATCCGCTCCCTCTTCTGCCACAACAAAGCACTCTCTGGTGTGTTTTTCGCGGGTGGTCAGCTCTGGGCTGCTGCCGCTTCTGACTGCCTCCAGTGCACTCTCAACTGGGATTGTGTACTGTCTGGCATCCTTGACGCCCTCGATCCGGCGGATCGCATCGGAATGTCCCTGGCTGACGCCCTTGCCCCAGAATGTATAATTTTCGCCCTCCGGCAGGCATGCAGCTGCATAGAGACGGTTCAGGGAGAACATACCCGGATCCCAGCCAACAGAGATGATGCCAACCTTTCCGGATTTCTGTGCGGACTCATCGACTGCTGCGAAATGCTCTGGAATCTTTGCATGGGTATCGAAGCTGTCCACTACGTTAAACCACTGTGCATATTTCGGGGTCTGGACCGGCAGATCCGTAGCCGAACCGCCGCAGAGAATCAAAACGTCGATCTCGTCTTTCTTCGCCTCTGCCTCATCTACATGATAAACCGGTACGCCCTCGGTCAGGATCTTGACCGTTTCCGGCGCACGCCGTGTAAATACTGCTTTCAGTTCCATATCCGGATTCTGGCGGATCGCACACTCCACGCCGCGTCCCAGATTTCCATATCCTAAAATTCCAACTCGGATACTCATAGATATTCCTCCTAACGGTACAAAATTTGCCACGGATCCGGCTCTATTTTCCAACTTACGTGATCCGATTTTACTTAAAAATTTCAAGTGTTCCCATTATACACTAGATCCATCCGTTTTTCAATATAGGTGAGTTCACGCGTACAGGAAACAAATTCTCATTTAATTCTCAACGAAAGCCTTATTCCAGCTCCTTCATTCCGGTATACAGCTCAAAATACCGCCCTTTCTGCGCCAGCAGATCTTCATGGTCACCGCGCTCAATGATCTGCCCGTGCTCCAGCACCATGATCGCATTGGCGTTGCGGACTGTCGAAAGCCGGTGGGCGATGACAAAGGTCGTCCGGTCCGCCATCAGCCGGTCCATGCCGTGCTCGATGTGCTTCTCCGTCCGCGTATCGACCGAACTCGTCGCCTCATCCAGAATCAGGATCGGTGCTTTAGAAACTGCTGCCCGCGCAATGTTTAATAGCTGGCGCTGTCCCTGGCTTAAGTTTGCACCGTCACCCTCCAGCATCGTGTCATACCCATCCGGCAGACGCATGATAAAGGAATGCGCCGATGCCGTTTTTGCCGCCTCAACAACTTCTTCATCCGTGGCATCCAGCCGCCCGTATCGAATATTTTCCCGTACCGTGCCGGTAAAAAGATGCGTATCCTGCAGAACCATCGCGATATTTTCCCGCAGCTCCTTCCGGTGCATCCGGCGGACATCGACGCCGTCCACCGTGATCGAGCCGCCCTGTATATCATAAAAACGGTTGATCAGATTCGTGATCGTCGTTTTTCCGGCTCCCGTCGAGCCGACAAAGGCGATCTTCTGTCCCGGCTTCGCATAGAGCGAAATATCCTTCAAAATCACCTGCCCCGGCTCATAGCCGAAAGTCACATGGTCAAGCACCACCTCACCGCGGATCGGCGCGATCGAAACCGCATCCGGCGCATCTGCCGCCTCCGGTTCCGCATCCAGCACTGCAAACACGCGCTCCGCGCCTGCCAGCGCCGAAAATACGTTTCCAACCTGCATGGAAAGCTCGTTGATCGGTCTGGAAAATTGCCGCGAAAAACCTAAAAATACGGTCAGTCCACCGACATCAAAGTTCCGGAACACACAGAGCAAACCGCCAATGCAGGCTGTCAGTCCATAATTTAACTGGCTTAAATTGTTCATGACCGGTCCCATCACACCGCCGAAAAACTGTGCCCGGATCTGTTTTTCTTTCAGATCCGCATTGAGCCATCCAAATTCTTCCTCTGCGATCTCCTCATGGCAGAATACCTTGACGACCTTCTGCCCCTGCACGGTCTCCTCAATATAGCCGTTCATCGCGCCAAGCGCCGCCTGCTGGGCAGAGAAATATTTCTGGCTCCGTCCGGCAACAAATTTACCGGCACGCAGCATCACCGGCATCATGGCAAGCGTAATCACCGTCAGCCACACGTTCGTGTAAATCATCAGCACCAGCGTTCCCACAATACTGAGTGCGCCGGATAAAAGCTGCACCAGTGTACTGCTGAGCATCATGCCGATCGTATCCACATCGTTTGTAAAACGGCTCATCAGATCGCCGTTGCTGCCGGTATCATAAAACCGGAGCGGAAGCGTCTGCATATGGTTAAACAGCTCTTCCCGCAGCCGCTGCAGCGCGTTCTGCGCCACCTGCAGCATGATGCGCGACTGCATATAGGCAGCGGCAACGCTGACTAAATAAACCGCTCCCATCACGCACAGGGAACGGAACAGCCCCACCACATCGCCCCGGCTGCCATCTAAAGGCACAATATACCGGTTGATGATCGGGCGCAGCATATAGGCGCCCGCCAGATTCGTCACCGTCCCCAGGATCACACAGAAAAAGGCGACTGTCATCGCCATCCGGTCGCGTTTTAAGTATGAAAGCAGGCGCAGCATCGTCTGACCGCCCGCCTTGGGCTTTCCGCCCTTCATGACCGCCATCCGTTCCGGTCCCCGGCGGCGTTTCGGCGCGTCGGCTATGCGGCTGCCATATCGGCGTTTCAGGCTTTCAATCTGTTTTTCATCCATCATGCCATCCCCTCCCCGTCTGCCCGTTTTCCATATTGCGTCTCATAGATCTCCCGGTACGCCTCACAGGATGCCAGCAGCTTCTCCTGCGTTCCCTCTCCGATAATCCTGCCGTCCTCAAGGACGAGAATCCGATCCGCGTATTCCAGCGAACTCAGCCGCTGTGCGATAATAAATTTCGTCGTATCTTTCAAATCTTCCCGGAATGCCGTCCGGATCGCCGCCTCCGTTGCCGTATCGACCGCACTGGTGCTGTCGTCGAGAATCAGGATCTTCGGCTTCTTTAAGAGTGCCCTTGCGATGCACAGCCGTTGTTTCTGACCGCCGGATACATTGACGCCGCCCTGTCCCATCTCCGTTTTGTAGCCTTCGGCAAACGAATTCACAAAGGAATCTGCCTGCGCATACACTGCTGCCCGCCGCACTTCTTCCTCCGTCGCCGTCTCATCACCCCAGCGCAGGTTTTCCTCGATCGTGCCGGAAAACAGGACGTTTTTCTGTAAAACCATGCCAACGCCGTCCCGGAGATTTTTCAGGGAATACTCCCGCACATCGATACCATCCACCCGCACACTCCCCTCTGTCACATCATAGAGGCGGGGAATCAGCTGTACCAGCGACGTTTTTCCGCTTCCGGTCGCACCGAGGATGCCGATCGTCTCTCCCGGCTCTGCCGTCAGGCTGATGTGGGATAGAACCGGCTCACCGCCTTCGCGGTAGGAAAAGGAAACATCCTTAAATTCCACGCGTCCTTTCTCAACCTTCCGGTCCTTCTGTGATGCATTTTCATCGCTCAGATCAATCGGCTCATCCAGCACCTCATCGATTCGCCGGATGGACGCCATCGCGCGGGAACTCTGCAAAAATACCATTGAGAGCATCATAAGTGACATCAGAATCTGTACAATGTAGGTCGTAAATGCCGTCAGATCCCCGACCGCCATCCGTCCGCCGATAATCAGGTTTCCGCCGAACCAGACAACTGCCAGTGTCGTCACATTCATCGCGAACATCATGACCGGCATCGTCGCAATTACGATCTTCAGCGCCCGCAGCCCTGCCTCCTTGAGCTCCCGGTTCGTGTCGGCAAACCGCTTTTCCTCGTAGTCTTCCCGCACAAAGGATTTCACCACCCGCACGTTCGTCAGCACCTCCTGGATGCCGCTATTGAGCGTATCCAGCGCTTTCTGCATGGCTGTAAACCGCGGGTAGGCAGTCCGTAGGATCCAGACGATCGCCGCCATCAGAAGCGGAATCACCACCAGGATGACAGCTGCCAGTTCCGCATTCATCCAGAATGCCATCACAAGCGCCCCCAGGAACATGCCCGGCGCGCGCAGCATCATCCGAAGTCCCATCATAATCAGGTTCTGTACCTGCTGGATATCGTTCGTCAGACGGGTTACCAGCGATCCCGTGCTGAACGTATCGATATTTTTAAATGAAAACTGCTGCACTCTGGCAAATAAGTCGCGGCGCAGATCGCTGGTAAAGGAAATCGACGCCTTCGCTGCAAAATATGCCCCCAGAATGCCGCCTGCCGCCATCAAAAAGGAGGTAATCGCCATCACAAGTCCCATTTTGAGAATGTATCCGCCGTCTTTCTGCGCCACGCCATGGTTAATAATCATCGACATAAATTTGGGCAGCAGAATCTCACCCAGCACCTCCGTTACCATCATGAGCGGTCCCAGAATAAAGGCGCTCTTATATGGCAGTATATATGATTTGTATCGTTTCCATTGCTTCACGCTTTTTCCTCCTGCCCGTTATTTCTGCAAATTTTTTTATGGATTCTGTTCAAACAGCTCCATCAGTTCATTCTGGCTCAAATCGCCCAGTGAAACCATTCCCTCTGAAACCACCTGCGCCGCCAGCGCAAGTTTCGCATTCTGCAGCTTCAAAAGATTTTCTTCTATCGTATCCTTTAAGATCAGTTTGTATACCGTGACCGGCTTTTCCTGCCCGATCCGGTACGCGCGGTCGGTCGCCTGGTTCTGCGCTGCCACATTCCACCACGGATCGTAATGAATCACGATATCTGCCGCCGTCAGGTTGAGTCCCGTTCCCCCGGCTTTCAGGGAAATAAGGAACACCGGAACCTCATCCGAGGCAAACGCCTGCACCATCCGGCTGCGTTCTTCCTTCGGGGTCGCGCCGACCAGAAGATGGGACGAAATGCCCTCCTGTAAAAGGCGTTCCCGAATCCGCTCCAGCATCGAGGCAAACTGGGAAAAGAGCAGGATCTTATGTCCCGCCGCAGACGCCGATGCGATCAGCGAAACACAGGTCTCCAGCTTCGCCGATTCCCCCGTATAATCTTCAAAACAGAGTGCCGGATCGCAGCAGATCTGGCGCAGCCGCATGAGCTGGGAAAGCACTTCCAATTTTCCATTACCCGACCACGCGCCACCAGCCAGCGCCTCTTTCAGTTTCAACGCCGACGCCGTATAAAGCTTCTGCTGCCGCCCCGACGCCGCCGAATAAACGATCCTCTCTTCCTTGCCCGGAAGCTCCCGCAGCACATCCTTTTTCAAGCGGCGCAGGACAAACGGTCCCGTCATCCGCCGCAATGCCGTCAATGCTTCCGGATCCTGATTTTTCACGATTGGCAGCTCATACCGCTCACGAAACTTCCGGTAACTGTATAAAAATCCCGGCATCAGGAAATCAAAAATGCTCCAAAGCTCGCTGAGCCGGTTTTCCACCGGCGTTCCCGTCAGAGCGAAACGGGCATTCGCCGAAATCTCCTTTACCGCCTTCGCTCCCTGTGTCTTTGCATTTTTAATGACCTGCGCCTCGTCAATAATCTCATATTCAAACGTGCGTCCCAGATACGCTGCCCGATCCCGTTTCAACAGATCATAGGACGTGATGATCACCTGCGCCCCCTCAGACGCCTCCATCCGCATCTGCTCCTCCAGCTGTTCCTGCCGTTCTTTCGCCGTCCCGGCAATCAGAAGCACGCGGATCTCCGGCGAAAACCGGGCAAATTCCTGTCCCCAGTTGTAGACGAGCGACGCCGGGCAGACGATCAAAGACGGAAGAGGTAATTCTGACCCACTGCCTTCATTTCCAGCCGCTTTCTGCTCGGTTTTTTCCTGATAAAATGCCGTCAGAAGCGCAATCACCTGCAGCGTTTTTCCCAGTCCCATATCATCTGCCAGGATCCCGCCGAAATGATACCGCGCCAGCGTCCGCATCCACGTATATCCGATCTTCTGGTATTCCCTCAGCGTCTTTTCCAGCACCGCCGGAACCGCATAGCTGACACTCTGCGCCGTTTTTAGATCGCGCACCATCATCCCGTAGGCTTCATCCCGCTGAAACAGTTTCATCCTGCCGTCGCCCGAGAGACTGTCCAGATAAAAAGCACGGTAGGCAGGTATCTTCGCCTCCCCCGCCTGAAATTCACTCTTTGTCAGTCCCAGATCCGCAGTCAGACTGTCAAGCGCCTGCAGGCCGCCGCCCGAAAGCTGCAAAAATTCGCCATTTTTCATGCGGTAATATTTCTTTTTTTGGCGGTATTCACTGAGTACCTGCAAAAGCTCCGCCGGGTCGATTCCCGCCGTCTCAATCTTCAGATCCAGCCAACCGCCTCCAAGAGAAACCCCCATCGACACTTCCGGCGGGGGCAGGACGCGCAGATGGCGGACAGACTCTGACAGCCATACCTCTCCCACCTCCTGAAACTGCGGCATTCCCTCGCTCAGAACCTGGTACAGCGCTTCTTCATCCCCGCGGATCACCAGCTCGCCGCTCTCATCCTCCCAGTAAGAGAAGTACCGCGTGATCAGGCGGCTGATATAAAATTCCGCCGGTACATCCCGGCAGATCTCCCGCGGAACATGCTCGTCCGCCAGCGGCGAAAACGTAAAATCTCCATAGGAAAGCGTCGGACGCAGACGCAGCTCGTCCGGCGAATCACTGTCAAACTCAAACCGGGCTTTCAACGCCTCTGGGCGGTATTTCTCCCAATCGATCTCCGTGCTCTGCAAGATCCCAAGTGCCTCCATGCCTTCCAGCACCCGCGCATAAAAGAGCGGAATATCCCGGCTTCCAACCAGCAGCTCCCGCTTCTCTTTCCGGCTTCCGCACTCTCTTCCGCCCTGTTCCATCTGCTCCAGAAAAACGCCCATCGTTTCTGTATACAGTTCACTGCATCCAAACAGATGCAATCCATCTGCCACATACAGACGCTGTTCTCCCCGGAACGAAGTTAGAGCCGATGGAACCGTAACCGCAATTCCATCGCCCCTTGCTTCCACCTCCACCGAGAAACGCGGATCCTTGTGCTCAACCCGGCACACACGTTCAGCACCTTTCTCGTCCTCCGTCTGGACTTCTTTTCCCTCTAAAAGATCAAACAGCCGATCCCTCGCTGCAGATCCCAGCGTTAACGCCCGCATCACCGGAAGCGGCAGCCCCGCATGACCGCGCATCTCCTCATAATGGCGTATGTAGGCGTCCGCCTCCTCCAGCAGAAGATCTAAAAATGGGCGGCTTTCCGGCGCAAAGGCAGACGGGACGTGTTCAAACGCCATGCCTTTTCCGTATTCCACCCGTTTTCCGCTGTGAACCGCCTGTGCAAATTCCAGCAGGTTTTTCACAATATACCGTTTTTCCCGTCCGATCCGTGCCTCCAAAAGCACTTCGCCGCGCCGGATCTGTAAATAGGGATGCAGATAGACCGGTTCCCGCTCTTCCTCGCCCAGAATCCGCGCTACTTCCCGGTTCGTGTACTCCCGGATCATCATCCGGATCTCCGGCGAAGTCGAAACCGGCGGTGTATGCTCGGCTTTCTGCTGGCGGGCAAACGCCTCCTGAAGCGCTTTTGCATGAACGCAGGGACCCCGGAATGAATTTCCCTCCGCACAAGAACAAGAGTAGTCATAGATCTGACTACCCTTGATAAAAATTCTTGTCTGATATACCTTTGTCTCATCCTCAATCTGTCCCTGTACCCGTACTTCGCCCTTCCAGAAGGTATCTACGGACATTTTTATTATTTTCATGAGGATTCCTCCATATTACAGATTACATGTGTTCCGGCGATTCCATTCCGAGCAGATCCATACAGGTATCCAGCACCCGCTTGGTCAGCGTGATCAGGCTGATAAAAGCTGCCTGCTTCGCTGCGTCCTCCTCGGAGAGGATCTTATTTTCCAGATAGAATGCATTAAACGCATCCGCCACTGCCGCCATGTATTGGCAGAGCTTATGCGGCGCCGTCTCGTAGAATGCAGATTCTGTCACCTCGCCGAAACGGCAGAGCGCCATCTGAAGTGCTTTCTCTGTCTCGCTCTCAGCCGGACGGATCGGAACCACTTTAGCATCCGCACCGCGCAGTTCCTTGTATTTCTCCAGAATGGACTTGATGCGGACGATCATATACTGGATATGTGGACCTGTATTTCCCTCGAAGGAAATAAAGCGGTCTACATCGAAAATGTAATCTTTGGTCGCCTGATTCGAAAGATCGGCATATTTAAGTGCCGCCAGACCGACAATCTCCGCCGTGCGTGTCATCTCGTCCGCCGGAACTTTCTGCTTCTCCTGAATCTTCTCATATACCTTCTCATCGATATTCTTGATCAGGTGCTCCAGACGCATAACACCGCCCTCACGTGTCTTGAACGGACCACCGTCCTTGCCGTTCATCGTACCGAAGCCCAAGAAGATCATCGGCGTATCTTCTTTGACGATGCCCGCCTTCTTCGCCACACGGAATACCTGGATAAAATGAAGCTCCTGGCGCTTGTCTACGACGTAAATGTAGCGGTCCGGATGGAAATCCTGCTCACGTTCGATGATCGTCGCCAGATCGGAAGTCGCATACAGCGCCGCACCATCGGATTTGCGGACGATACAAGGCGGATATTCCTTCGCATCCCCTTCCTGTGCGATATCGACAACCAGCGCGCCATCGCTCTCATAGGCGAGACCTTTTTTCTGTAAATCCTCGATCAGTCCCGGAATATATGGCTGCGCATCGCTCTCGCCCTTCCAGAGGTCGAACGATACATTTAAATTGCCATAGTTTTTTTTCAGATCCTTCAAGGACACGTTCATGATGTGCTTCCAGATCGCATGGAACGGTGCATAGCCACTCTGCAGTTTGAAGGTTGCTTGCTGTGCCCGCTCACGGAATGCCGCATCTACCTTGGATTTCGCGCTCGCTGCCGGATAGATATCCTCCAGCTCGGAAATCGTAAACGGCGGCTCCGACGGATACTCGCCGGTATAATCCGGGTCAAAATATACCAGATCCGGCTGACGGTCATGCAGCTCCTCGATGATCAGTCCCATCTGCAATCCCCAGTCACCCAGATGCACATCGCTGATGACATGGTGTCCCATATAGCGGCTGATGCGCTTGATGCTCTCTCCGATGACCGCGGAACGTAAGTGTCCGACATGCAGTGGTTTTGCTACATTGGCTCCGCCGTAATCAATGATGATCGTCTCCGGCTTCTTAGCTGCGTTGAGTCCCAGCTTTTCATCCTCTGCCACCTGCTGTACATAGGATGCCAGGTAGCACGGATTCAGGCGGATATTGATAAATCCAGGCATCACGGCGTTGATCTCAGAAAACATCTTGCTTCCGGCTGTCTTTTCCACCACCTCATTGGCAATATCGATCGGTTTCTTTTTATACGCTTTGGCAGCTGCCATCGCGCCGTTACACTGATACTCGCAGAGATCCGGGCGGTTTGATACCGTTACGCGGATGTACTTCTCATCGTACCCGCAGCCGGTAAACGCCGGTTTCAGTTCTTCCACGATCAAATCTAAAATCGTTTTCATACTAGATTCCCTTTCATAATTTATATCGTATATTATATATCTTTCCGCATTGCCTTTTTCACATCCTTGCGGAACTGCTTCCAGGCATCCTCATGATCCACGAAATACTTCGGGCACGCCTTTCCAGTCACATCATAATGACGGATCACGTCTTTCGGACTTAAATCGAGCTGCTTGCACAGCCATGCAGTCAGTTTTACCAGCGAGTCATACGTCTCGTCTGTGAACTTTCCGTCTACCGCCGGATGGCAGCACTCAATCGAAACGGTGTCCGCATTCCTCTCATTGGAGGCATATGCCTTCTCCCCGACCGGAACGCACTCAATGATCTCGCCGTCCAGACCGATCACGAAATTGCTGCTGACGGAAACAGTGTTACTGCCGCTCTGATCTTTCAACCCCTCAAAATAATCATGGTTCTGCTGTGCCGTCGTCCCAGGATTTGCCACATAGTGAATCACGATCCCGTTGATGACCGGGATATTCGTCCCCGGTCTGGAATATCGGTTGACCGTGAGAAGCTGCTCATCAACCCAGTTTGGCATCTCGATCGTGGACGGATCGATCAGCTTGCGGATCATTTTCCCGCGCAGCGTCCAGCCTGTTCCCGCACCCAGGAGGAAAATAAGCAGACACAAAAACAGCCGCATCATCACACGGTGCTTCTTCTGCTGCCTCGTCCGCTCCCGGCGGATTGCCGTCTGCCTGCCGGATGTACGCCTCTTTCTGCCACCAGATCTGCGCCCCGGCTCATCCTCTTCCCCCAGACGCAGACGGTCTTCTCTTCCGTTCTCCATATTTATCACTCCCCATGAGCACCGCTCACTCCGAACCTGCTCTCTGAGATGAACCAACGGACGCGTCATAGACGCCTCCCCGATATGTTAAGCAAAAAAACTGTTGTAAAATCTCGACGTTTCCTCCGGATCTTACAACAGTTTCTCTGCTTGCTACTGTTCATGCGCTGCATAACCAGCAAAGGAAAATGCCTGCCACAAACAGTAATCTCTGTTTCCAGTCAGAAACCTGTCAGTGACACGACTGCCTCCCCACAAGGGTACAAACGGTATCGTGAAGACCTTTCTGACGTATATGTTATAACTTAGACTCTGGACAGATATTCACCAGTACGTGTATCGATCTTGATCTTATCGCCCTGGTTTACGAATAACGGTACATATACAGTAGCGCCAGTCTCTACAACTGCCGGTTTGGTAGCGCCTGTAGCAGTATCGCCCTTGAAGCCCGGCTCTGTATCTGTGATCTCAAGCTCTACGAACAGCGGCGGTTCTACGGAGAATACCTTGCCGTTGTAAGAACAGATCTTGCACATCTCGTTCTCTTTTACGAACTTGAGTGCGTCGCCGATTGTCTCCTGGTTTAAAGCTACCTGCTCATATGTGTTTACATCCATGAAGTTGTATAAGTCGCCATCGGAATACAGATACTGCATATCAACTCTGTCGATTCTGGCAGACGGGAACTTCTCGGTCGGACGGAAGGTTTTCTCTACAACGCCGCCATTCATTACGTTCTTAATTTTAGTACGAACGAACGCAGCTCCCTTTCCCGGTTTTACGTGCTGAAATTCCATGATCTGGTATACGTTGCCATCAATCTCCAGTGTGATGCCGTTTCTAAAATCGCCCGCTGATATCATAAATGATGCTCCTCCTTGAAAATACTCGCTTTATCTTTTTTATTTTATACTATAAAATCCTCTTTTTCAACTACTTTTTTGAAAACACAGGGCACATCATGTCAATTCCGCCCCTTATTTTTCTAAAATTGCCGATATTTTTTCTGAAAACAACTGATTTTCCACCGTTTCCGGCACTCCTGTCAGCATCCAGTTCTGCCACTTGGCAAGCTCTTTCAAACCGTTCAAAAACACCCAACTACAAACTTCCGCTATTTTTTTCCTGTCTTCTCACATAGAACCACAGGACAATTTTCTCCAGATACCGCTTTAACACGATCTGGATCTCTTCCTTCGGATTGATCGGCTTTACAAGAATCGAATAGATGCCTGTCCGCCTCGCCCCGTACACATCCGTAAAGAGCTGATCCCCGACAAACATCGTCGAGCGCTCGCCCGTTCCCATCCGGCGCATCGCCTGCCTGTATCCGCTGCGCTTCGGTTTTCTGCCCTTGTAAATATAATCCGAACCTACCTGTCCGGCAAACGGGGCGACCCGCGCCTCCTTATTATTCGAGAGCAGACAGGTGTGGAACCCGATCGCCCGCAAACGTTCAAACAGCTGTACTGCCCGCTCGTCCGCCGGGGCACCGTGCGGCACCAGCGTATTGTCAATATCAAATATGATACCCCGCATTCCCTTCTGGTAAAACTGCTCATACGGGATATCATACGCAGAATCCAGCCATTCATCCGGATAAAACGCATTTCCCATCATCTGGTCTCTTCCCCGTTCTTTCCAGGCTCATACGACGGCACATTCCGCTGCTGTATCTTCTGCAGTTCCTCCATAAATGTATCGACGTCTTTAAACTCCCGGTATACCGATGCAAACCGCACATAGGTAACCACATCCAGATCCTTTAACCGCTCCATCACAAGTTCCCCGATCACCGCGGTCGAGATCTCCCGTTCTTCCCGGTTAAATAAATTGTTTTCCACATCGTCGATCAACGCCGAAATCTGTCCCGGAGAGACTGGGCGCTTGTGGCAGGAATGCAGGATTCCTGCCTCTATCTTCGCCCGGTCGTACATCTCCCGGGTATTATCCTTTTTGACAACCATCAGAGGGATTGTCTCAAGTTTTTCATATGTGGTAAAACGCTTTCCACAAGTCTCGCACTGTCTCCGGCGTCTGATAGAACTGTTGTCATCCGCAGGCCGTGAATCGATTACTTTCGTGTCAGCCGCGTTGCAAAATGGACACTTCAATCGCTCTTCCCCTTTTCTGGTTTTATTGATATGCCCCCGCCAAGTTTTCATAACATATCATACTTATTATAATATCGCAGGAAGTGCGCTTCTGCAAGCAGAAGTTTTCCGCTATTCCTTCTTTTCTCTCTCTTCTTTCAGCCTCACCAGAATAATGTCATCCCCTATCTGGCAGATGTCGCAGAATGGAATTATGTACTCTTTTTCCCGCCCCAGAAAGCCCCAGACACAGCCCGGTCCCGGCACGATGATCGCAAGCATTTTTCCCGTGCTGATGTCAAAATCGACGTCGCCCACAAAACCAAGGCGCTTGCAATCTTTTACATTTATAACTTCCCGCTGTTTGAGTTCACAGATACGCATAGACATAAACCTCCCGGATCCTTCTGTAATCAAAATATGTACAAAAGGACCGGGAGGTTCTTCCTGGACAGGTATTTCTATCTACTTTTATTTCGTAACTTCTGATAACGTCACGCTGTCAAAATGCAGCGTATAATCAATCAGATGCGGCTGGCTCATCGCCACCGTCAAGGCACTGACCGCTACATCCTCATCCAGCGTTACCGGAATCTGGAACTCGGAATTGCCCTCGGTCTGGATCGGATCATACTGCACGTCATCCACCAGCATATACTCATAGTTCGTGCTGCTCCAGACAATATCGGCAGTCACCTTTCCATCCTTGACGATAATAGTCGCCGGGCTGTCCACCGATGCTCTGCCGGAACCTCCCTGCAGGGTTACCTCACAGGTATAAGTGCCGTCTGCCACATCTGCAGTCTGACCTGCCGGTTTCTGGGCATCTGCCGCATCATCGCTATTCTCCGTCTCGGATGATGCCGCTTCCGCGTCCTCTGCCTCTCCGGAAACCGGGTTTTCTACCCTTACTTTGTGGTCGTACCAGGTGCCCTTCTTTCCAATCAGAGCCAGGTCAAATTCTTCTCCGAGCGCCGGAACCGGCACATCGAAGCCGTTGACCTCCTCGCTCAGACCGTCGCTGTAAGTAATCGTGTCTACGGTTGGCTGCAGCCAACCGGCTTCATCTTCCTTTGCCTCGTCCGCAGTACCCAGATACAGGTTCACGATGTTTTTCGAGGTCAGGCTGATATGAAGTGTCGCCTCGCCATCCTTGACCGTCAGGACACCTTTTCCATTTTTCGATTCATTGACCTTGAACATACTGCTGTCCGTCTTAAAATCGACGGTGTAGACGCCGTCTGCAAGGTCAATGCTGCTCTTTTGATCGGCATTCTCGGTTTCTGCGCTCTCTGTCTGCGCCACGGTGTCAGCTGCGTCCTGTTTCTGTCCTCCGCACGCTCCGAGAAAAGCGGCAGCAAGCAGAAGCGCCGCTAAATTCAATTTCTTTTTCATATACATTATTTCGCAATAGAATCAATGGCTGTCCGTGTATGAGCAACATAGAATGATTCTACCGCTTTAATTCTGCCCAGACCGGAAATCTGAGTATCTACCTTGTCAAATGCACCTGATGCCTCAAACTGGCTCTTCCAGGAATCATCATCATCGCCTGCCATATCGTTGTTTGCGTGATCACCTGCAACTACCATCAGCGGACGAAGAACGACGTTCTTATAACCAGCTGCCTTCACTGCCTCGATAACAGACTCACAGGAAGTCTCTTCCGGCTCGCCCTCTACGGTACCGATAAATACGTTGCTATATCCAAGATTCTGCATCTGGGTCTGCATCTGGCTGTAGGTTACCTTTGCAACGTGTGCGGTACCATGACCCATCAGAACGAATGCGGTTCCCTGATCGGCTGCGTCAGCTGCATCTTTAAAACCAGCTTCCGAAGCTTCTTCTGCTACAACTGCTTTTGCAACTGCCTCTTTATCTGCATTGATAACGGTTGCATCGTCGCCAACCTCACCTAACAGCGGCTCTGCGACAGCTACCTGCTCGAATTTATCCTGATACTTCTCGATCGCCTCAACCATCTCGTCGTACTCAGCACCGTGCATGAGGTGGGTCGGCTGGACAACCAGCTCTTTAACTCCGTTCTCCACGGCTCGCTCCAGTGCCTGATCCATATTGTCGATGCACTCGCCGTCACGAGCCTCAACGTGGTTGATAATGATCTGTGCGGTAAATGCACGGCGGACTGCCCAATCCGGGAATGCCTCCTGGATGGAATCCTCGATACTCTTGATATCTTTCACACGGCTGTCGTTGAAGGAAGTACCAAAGCTGACTACCAGGATCTCCTTGTCGCCAATCTCATCCTGATTGCGCGGATCGTCCAGGCTCGCGTCGCCGGTATCACGACCAAAATAATCTGGATCTGCGTTCTCGCCTTCTACCAGCTCCTTCTGCTCGTCAGTCAGGGCATCCCATGCCTCTTTGGCTGCCTTGCACTGCTCATCCGTGTCATCGGTGCGCTCCTGTACATAGATGTCATCGATCAGCTTTGCCACCTTATCTGCTGCTTCCTGATCGGAATCGGCGCTCTCAGCTGCCTCGGTCTCTGCCTCAGAAGCCACCTCCGTCGAGGTTGCCTGGCTGGATGTACTGCCGCCGCAGGCTCCAAGCAATACGGACATCGTAACTGCCGCTGCACTTACAACTACTTTTTTGTTTTTTCTCATGTTTTCCTCCTTGTGTGACTCGCACAAAAATAGTTTTAACCGATATGTTCACGACAGCCGGCAGGTTTCCTGGCTTTCGGGTCATCATGCACGCCGCGCCTTCTCACTTTCGCAATGGCATCTGCGGCGCCACTCTCCGGTTCACAGTGACGAGATCGCACAGGTTTTGCACCTGTTTCCCTTTTACCCCCTGTCCATGCCTGCCAATCCGAGCAATCTGACTGATCTGGCACAAACAGCGGCACCCACTGCCCATATCAGCTTGTTTCATTATAGATGGGGTATGTTTAAAAGTCAATTTATCCCGGAAATTATATTGAAAAAGAATGTGCCTTGGCACATTCTCGCGCCGAGCGCGGTCGCTTGCGACATGTTTCTGCTTCGCGCGAGTGCGCATCATTGGCACGTTAGTGCCTTTTTGTGTAATAGGGAGTTCCAAGGAATTTCCTGTTACACAAAAAAGCACCTCTCATCCGGATAAAAGGTGCTCTCCTCCTCTTAATGATTTTATATTTTTTATGGCATAAATTTCCGGTAAATCGAAATAATTTTCTCATTCTTCACCGTCACAGCCGTGTTGTATGGCTTAAACTCCCCGATCAGCCGATCACGGATCGCGAATAATTCTTCCGCGGTATACACCTGCGGCGGTGTATCCGGGTCAGAATCATCTGTCAGGACAAAGTTCTCATCCATCTGCAGCGTAACCTCTCCCAGCTTATGGTAACTTCTCCCGACTGCCATCTCCGAGCCATAAAAGGAATCCTCCTCTACCATTCTCAGCTCTTCGCCCCCCTGTGCCGAACCGCCATTGATCTCGATCCGCCCAGACTCCTGTCGGTCAATCGAAGTAATGAGACATTCTTTCCCATCGATGAGCAGCGTATCTCCCGCCTGCAGTTCATCGATATCTGCCTTATGAAAATGCTCATAGTCATAGACCGTCAATGTGATGATAACATTGCTTTCATCCTGATGGATCTGCTGCGGTTTGAACCCAGCTGCAAAGGTACAGTTGTCAAAATGCGTCATATTGAGGGTTTCCCGGACTGGTTCAACCGTGAGCGGTTCCGTCCGCTCAGTTTCCTGCGTTTTATCCCGTTCGGGCTGTTCCTGCGCCTGATCATTTTCAGTCACAGCCTCGCGGATCGCCCCCTGGCTCTCCTCATCGACAGCCCCTTCCTGTGTGGCTGTCTCCGATGCCGCGCCCGCACAGGCGGTCATCCATACACTCATCCCAAGTGCTGCGGCGATCCATGTTTGTTTCAATCGTCTCATGTTTGCTGCCGCCCCTTTTCGGCTTCTCCTTTTTCCTGGCATTTTCGTAACTGTTCAGTACCTTCACAGTCACGCGCAAAAATCCATCAAAAATTGCCTACGGCAATGGGATTTTTGCCTGCTGGCCCATGTTTTCGTACGGTCAGCGCAGTAAATGCGCAGACCTACTGAACAGTTACACATTTTCTAAATTAAAGTCTTACGCCTGCTTTTTCTTCGCCGCCTCAACCAGCTTCTCCATCTCCCGCATTACCTCTTCAAAATTCAACATAGAAGTATCCAGTAAAATGGCGTCCTCCGCCTGCTTGAGAGGCGACAATTCCCGGTGCATATCGCGGTAATCGCGCTCGATGATATCCTGCTCGATCGCCTCCAGGGAACAGCTTTCCCCGCGTTCGGTCAGCTCTTTATAACGGCGTCCAGCTCTCACACGGCTGCTCGCGGTCAGATATACTTTCAGGGTCGCATCCGGCAGAACCGCCGTTCCGATATCCCGGCCATCCATCACGACATCCCGGCGTCCGGCTAATTCACGCTGCAGCTCCACCAGTTTTTTGCGAACCGGCGCATAGACAGAGGTATTCGAAGCCATATTTCCAACCGCCTCCGTCCGAAGCTCGCTGCTGACATTCTCCCCATTTAAATAAACCTGCTGGATCCCATTTTCATATTCCAGTGAAATGGAAACCGTCTCACAGGCGCGTCCGATCGCCGCCTCATCATGGCTGTCGATGCCCTGGCGCAGAAAATACAATGCCATCGCCCGGTACATCGCCCCCGTATCTACATAAATATATCCATAATCTTCCGCCAGCTTCTTTGCCACTGTGCTCTTCCCAGCCCCGGCTGGTCCATCAATCGCTATATTAATCGGCATTTCGTTTCCCCTTTTTCATATCGTTATAATTCATGATTTTCCGCTGCGCTCCGTCCTGCCAGCACACCGGTCGACCACGCAATTTGTAAGTTGTAACCGCCCGTGACTGCATCGAGATCCAGCACTTCCCCGGCAAAATAAAGCCCTGGAAGCTTCTTCGACTCCATCGTGGATGGATTCACTTCTTTTACCGTCACACCGCCCTGGGTAATGATCGCCTCATTGAAACCTCGCAGCCCGGTCAGCGTCAGTGTAAAATGCTTTGTCACCTCCGCCAGCCGTCTCCGCTCTTCCTTCGTCACGGCGTTGACCTGCTTGTCCGGCTCAATGCCGCTGCGGCGAATTATGACCGGTATCAGTTTTGATGGGTACAGATGGTTCAGCGCATTTTTAAACTGTTTATTCTTCTCCGCCTCAAAATCGCGCAGAATCCGCGCATCGAGCTGTTCCATGGAAAGCGCCGGTTTCAGATCGATCATCAGAGTCAGCGGACCCTTTTTCAGTTTTTTCGCCGCATAACTGCTGGCACTCAAGAGTACCGGACCCGAAACGCCGTAATGGGTAAACAGCATCTCACCAAATTCACGGTAAACCTCTTTCTTTCCATTTAAAACAGCAGCTTCCACGTTCCGCAGGGAGAGTCCCTGCAGCTCCTTCACATCTTCCTTCGTCTCAAACGGAACAAGCGCCGGCGAAAGTTCCGTCACCTTGTGCCCTGCTGCCTCCGCAAACCGGTAACCATCGCCGGTTGAGCCGGTCGTCGGGTAGGACAAACCGCCCGTCGCCACGATCACTGCATCCGCAGCTATGTAGGAGTCTTTTTTCCCACGCTCATTACCGCCCTGCGCCAGAATCACACCTTTTAATACACCATTCTCCAGCCACAGTTCCCGGACTCCCTGATTCAATTCTACTTTCACGCGCAGTTCCCGCAGCCGTCTTGCAAACGCCGATGTCACATCCGATGCCCGATCAGACACCGGAAAGACACGGTTGCCGCGCTCCACCTTAACATGACAGCCGTTCGCCTCCAGAAAATCCTTCATATCCTGGTTACTAAAACCGTAAAATGCACTGTATAAAAAGCGGCTGTTTGTCACAACACTGTCAAACAGACCTTCCATATCACAGTCATTCGTCACATTGCAGCGCCCTTTTCCTGTAATATAGATCTTTTTTCCCAGTTTCTCATTCTTTTCATAGATCGTTGCCGCGCAGCCATTTTCCGCCGCCGCAATCGCAGCCGCCATGCCGGCTGCCCCGCCGCCGATCACGATTATTTTTTTCATATTGCTATCCTTTTCGTTTTTATATCGCCTGGTGCTATCAATTCTGTACCAGGTGGATCGCAAATCCGCCGACTTCTTCTTTAAAATAGGCGAAAATACAGCGACCCTGCTCATCAAAGCGCTTCGTCTCTTCCCGAAGCGTCATACCGCGGTTCACAAAGTATCGGATCGCCGCCTCGCAATCATTTACACCAAAGCCAATATGGCCGTAGGTTCCGTGGCTCTCCACCTTCATATTTTCCGTCAGGTCACCGCTGAACACCGCTTTCTCCGTCTCGCGCGGCATCAGCCCCATCAGGCGCGCCAGTGTCTCAGCAACCTCCCAGGCCTCGTCTTCCGATTTTGTATTGATTCCCACGTGTTTTACGTGCATATGAAATAATTCCATCGGGGTTGGATCCCCCGCATGCTCTGCCATAAATGCTAGTGTGCGCTCTTTTGCTGTCTGCTCCATTTTGTCCGCTTCCTTTCTATCGCTACACTTAACGCAAAGTTACACAAATGTTTGTGTTTTTCAAAATTGCCGTCTTTTTCTTTAAATATTGATTTTACTGTATCTTACGAAGAATTGCAACCGCGCTTCTTCATATTTCCACACATGATTCCCAAATCGGCCGTCCGCTTCTTTCTATCACTTACGCAGCTTTTTTACCTCACGGATCTTCTCCTCCATCGCCTCCACAACCGTTTCCAGCACCTTGACGCGCGCGAAATATTTGGAATTTCCTTCCACGATCGTCCACGGGGCATAGGTGGTAGAGGTTCGCACCAGCATCTCATTGACTGCCTGCTCGTATGCGTCCCATTTTTCACGGTTGCGCCAGTCTTCGTCCGTGATTTTCCACTGTTTTGCCGGAGCCTCCATGCGCTCCTTAAAGCGGCGTTCCTGCTCATCTTTATCAATATGAATCCAGAATTTCACGATCACCGCGCCAAAATTCGCCATGTGCTCTTCCATCTCGTTGATTTCCTGATATGCCCGTTTCCAGTCCACCTCACTGCAGAAACCCTCGATCCGCTCCACCATCACGCGCCCGTACCAGGTGCGGTCGAAAATCGCAATATGCCCCGCTTTCGGCATCTCCCGCCAGAAACGCCACAGATAATGGTGTACCTTCTCCACATCATTCGGTGCCGCCGTCGGATTGACCTTGTAGCCGCGTGGATCCAGGTGGCTTGTCAGGCGCCGGATCGCACCGCCTTTTCCCGCCGCATCCCAGCCTTCAAAGCCGATCACCACCGGAATCCGCAGCCGGTACAGCTCGCCGTGCAGCACCTCCAGCTTTTTCTGCAGCTTATCCAGACGTTCCTTATATTCCTCGCGTGTCAGCGTTTTCGTCAGATCCACGCCGGAAAGCACGCCATTTTTAAACCGCTCATCTGGAAGTTTGACCGGCGGATGCACCGCCCCTTCCTCGCGTTCCATTCGGCGACGGTTCAGCTCATACTCCAGCCGGTCTGTGACGGTGGATAAAATCTTGACCGCCGCATAATTTTTATCAGTCGCTTCCACGATCGTCCACGGCGCGTACCCGGTATCCGTCCGCTGCAGCATTTCCTCATTCATCTCCAGAAATGTATCGTAATCCTTGTTGCGCTTCCAGTCCGCCTCCGTCACACGCCACGCAGTCTCTTTGCTTTCTTCCAGCCGTTTAAAGCGCTTTTTCTGCTCGTCCCTGGAAATATACAGAAACAATTTGATCAGAATCATGCCGGAATCTGCCAGCTGCTTTTCAAATGAAAGGATATCCCGGAACGCCCCGTTTAGCTCCTGCCGCTTCGTCTCTTTGTCAAACCGGTCAACGGTAACCTTATCGTACCAACTCTTGTCAAAGATCATCATTCGGCCATCTTCTGGTGTCTTCGTCCAATACCGCCAGAGAAATGGACGCATCCGTTCCTCTTCCCCCGTCTCCCGGCTCGCATAAACATCAAAGCCGCGCGGATCCAGCGGCTGGATCAGGCGGTTGATCTGCGTTCCCTTACCGCCTGCCCCGAAGCCGTCAAATACGATGACAACCGGGATCTTTTCCGCCTTACAGGCGCGCTGCAATTCTCCCAGCTTCACATCCATCTCTTCCCGAAGCTTCTTGTAGTTTTCCTTATCCACTGATTTATTCAAATCTACTTTTTCCAGCATCTTTCCACCTCCACATCAAGCAGTAAAATGACCTTTCACCAATCCCATGGCATCACAATGCTTCGTCTTTACCCTTCCCCGTCATCATCTCATGCTCTTTTTTGATCTCTTCGTATAATTGTACCGAATCCCACTTCATATTATACGGTGTCAGGACTGCTTTATAATCAATCCGTCCGACTCCCTTTTTTCGGAGTGCATGGATAAATGCATCGATCTGGGCGGAAGAAAAGCCTGCCATGATCGCCATCTCATCTGAGAAATCCATTTTCCTGGAAGAATCGTTCTCCGGCACTTCTCGCTGCAGCCTCCCGTCTGCCTGTTTCTGAGCGGACTCTTCTTTTTGCGTTTCCTCCCCAGCCTCTATTGCCTGTCCGGCTTCCCTGAGGACATCCTCATCCAGTCCTTTCACGCCAGCCAGCACGCCCACCGGCAGCCCGTACTCCTCCTTTTTCACTGCCCTTAAACGGAATCCCAGCGGCATAAGCGCCTGCTGCACCTTCATTTTTCTTTTGGAATCAGTAAAATTATACAATAATACAGTTGGTTTCATCGTAATTTATCGATTCTCCTCTCTGTTTCTTATTCCCGCCTCATCAATTCTCCGGCTTCTCAATATGATTCTCTATTATATCCTTTTTCTCCCCTTCTGTGCAAGAAAAACAAAAAACAGCGGCATCAGCCACTTGCTTTCGCTCGTCCGCTGTCTGCCGCTGTCTGATTTTTGTTTCATTTATGTATGTTTCCGCATTTCAGATCCTCTTCCGGTCTGCAGTCAGATATCTCCTTAGTGAAGAACACCATTTGCATCCGCTACCATACCGTTCGGAGCTACCATGTTCGTCCAGAGTGCTCCGCTATTCAGGTCAAACAGATACCATGCGCCATCGATGAATTGATAGCCTGTCTTTCTTGCACCACGGGTACCGTCGGATACCGGATTCAGATAATACTTGTACGGTCCAATCTGCTGCCAGCCGGTCAGCATCTTGCCTCTCGTACCATCGGATACCGGGTTTAAATAGAACCAGTTATTATCAGTATAGATCCAGTCTGTATCCATGAAGCCGTTTGCATTCAGATGATACCACTCATTATCAACGTATACCCAGTTGTTCTTAACCGGTACACCATTGATGTAGTAAGACCAGCCGTAAATGCTGTTTACCCACTGACCATTCGCATTTGCCGGAGTGGAACCACCAGAAGAATTATCGGTCGGAGGTGTACCTGTATACACATCTGAAGAATTCATATAATATTCATCGGACTCATCACTCCACTCACCCTTATCGCTTCCGTCAACCGCGCGTACCTTAAAGGTATAATCGCCGGATTTCGTCATGTATGGGTAGAAATTGTAGCTTGTGCCTGTGGTTGTAACAGTCGTTACGGTAGAACTGTTGCGGTACAGTTTAACTTCATATTTGCTTGCATCCGATACGCTGTCCCAGGTTGCGGTACGATTGCTCCAGCTAAGATCTTCGACCGTATCCAAATCGCCGTCAACAGCTGACATCGTAATCTTAACTTTCCACTCGCTCTTATCGCCAGATCGCTTCGTAACTTTGTAAGCCGACTTGGTTGCAGAAAGCTTTGTGCCGGATAACTGATAACCGTCCTTTGCCTCGATCGTCAGGTAGATGACCGGCTTATCACCTCTCTCCCACTCGCTGTCGTCATTGTCAAACTCCTGCTCGGTAATCTCAACATTACCCTTCGTAACTTGTACATCCGGATCCCCGATGCTGTCGCCCGCTTCCGGTTTCGCATTGACACGGAACTTAACTTCCGAGATCTTTTTGTCAGCCGCGTATGCCGGAATACTCATAGCCAGTGCCGCCATGATAGCAAGAGCGGAAACCGCCGCTGCCTTCAGGTTATGTCTCATATCCCATCCTCCTTTTTTAATGTACTCTCGCGTACAAAATCTTGTTTCCATTATAACAAACATATCCGCCTGCGTCAAAATAAACTGTCGGTATTTTCAAAATTTTTCCCTTGTTTTTTGAAGTAAATGTCTGTTTTCTGTTATTGACAGGATAGCACACTTTTATTACCTGAGAATAACTTTTTGTTTAAGGTTTTCTGACATTTTCGTCAATGGTAGAATTTATATCATAATTGATATTTCCTGTGACATAAAAAAGAATGTACCTTATTGTGTGATGGGGAATTCCAAGGAATTTTCTATCACACAAAAAATAGACCGGGGCAGATTTCTGCGGTCCGGTCTATTTCTACCTTACTTAAAAGCAGGTGTTCATTTTATTTGAAATACTCCACACCTGAAGCAAACAGCTGCATATCCTGATTTCCATAGATATTCATGCCTGTATCGCTCCAGCAGCGCTCGTTGTGACCCATCTTACCAAGAATACGTCCATCCGGGCTTGTAATACCCTCGATGCACTGGTAGGAACCGTTCGGGTTCCACTCCTCGCTGACGGATAAGTTTCCGTTCGGATCGCTGTACTGGATCGCGATCTGACCATTTGCGCGAAGTTTTGCAAGCCACTCCTCGTTGGCTACGAAACGTCCTTCACCATGGGACATCGGGTTGCAGTATACGCCTCCCAGCTCTGCTTTTCTGAGCCACGGGGACAGGTTAGATACAACCTTTAAGTATGCCATGCGGGAAATGTGGCGTCCAATGTTGTTGGTTGTCAGAGTCGGGGAATCTGCTTTCTGAGGCTCAATCTTGCCTCCGGTTAAAAGTCCCAGTTTGATTAATGTCTGGAAGCCATTGCAGATACCCAGTACCAAGCCATCCCGGTCATGAAGCAGTTTGTCGATCTCCTCCATCATCGCCTCGTTGCGGAATACCGTAGCGAAGAATTTAGCCGAACCATCCGGCTCATCACCTGCGGAGAATCCACCCGGGAACATAATGATCTGGGATTTCTTGATATCCTCTTTGTACTGCTCGATGGAAGAACGGATATCGGATGCATTCTGGTTGCGGAATACACGCACAATCGTCTCCGCTCCGGCTGCCTCAAACGCTTTCGCGCTGTCCAGCTCGCAGTTGGTACCCGGCATTGCCGGAATAAATACGGTTGGTTTTGCCACTTTATGCTTGCATACATATACCTTATCGGTATTGTAAAGTGTCTCTTCTGCTGCCTTCATCGGTGCGCCGGAAGCGGTCGGGAACACCTTCTCCAGGGTTCCGGTCCATGCTTTCAGAGCCTCTTCCATAGAGATCACGGTACTGCCATACTCGAAGGTTCCCTTGTCGGTTACCTCACCGATCACGGTGTACGGAATGGACAGCTCGCCTACCTTGCCGTCCGGAACCTCGCAGACAATATTGCCCCAGCCAGCGGCGAAGAAGTCTCTCGGATCTACATTGTGCTCAATCTTTACGCCCAGGCGGTTACCAAATGCCATCTTGCTGACAGCCTCTGCTACACCAGCACCCTCAACCGCATATGCGGAAATAATCTTTCCAGACTCCATATCGCGGTAGATTTTCTCGTAACCATCCATGATCTGGCTGTAAACCGGCAGGTCATGTGCATCTTTCTCGATGGTAAAGAGAACAATCTTGCTGCCCGCTTTCTTAAATTCCGGAGATACCACGTGTTTGGTATCAGAAATATCAACTGCAAAGGAAACCAGTGTCGGCGGTACATCGATTTCGCCGTGCTCTTCATCATAGAAGCTGCCGGACATACTGTCCTTGCCGCCGATGGACGGAAGTCCAAATCCGAGCTGTGCACTGTAAGCACCGAGCAGAGCGGAGAACGGTGTGCCCCATCTCTTCGGATCTTCCGTCATACGTTTGAAGTACTCCTGGAAGGTAAAGCGGATCTTGTGGAAATCACCGCCGTTTGCCACGATCTTAGCAACAGAATCCAGCACTGCGTAAGTAGCGCCGTGGTACGGGCTCCAGCTGGACAGGTACGGATCATAGCCGTAGCTCATCATGGTAACGGTATCGCATTTGCCCTTGCTCATCGGCAGTTTTGCCACCATCGCCTGTGTCTCGGTCATCTGGTGGACACCGCCGTATGGCAGGAATACACTGCTTGCGCCCACGGTGCTGTCGAACATCTCAACCAGACCCTTCTGGGAGCATACATTTAAGGAAGAAAGCATGGACAGCCATTTTTCTTTGACATCCTTTACTTCCTGTTTATCAAATACATTGCCTTCCCTGGTCGGAACCTCAACGGTAACGGTTGTCTCCTGATGAGCACCGTTGGTATCCAGGAATGCACGGCTTAAATCTACGATCGTCTTGCCTCTCCAGTTCAAAACCAGGCGCGGGGACTCGGTAACAACGGCAACCGGAACTGCCTCCAGGTTCTCTTCTGCTGCATAAGCAAGCATCTTATCAACATCTTTCGGGTCTACCACCAGAGCCATACGCTCCTGTGACTCGGAAATCGCAATCTCCGTTCCGTCCAGACCTGCATATTTCTTCGGAACCTTGTCAAGGTCAATCTGAAGTCCGTCAGCTAACTCACCGATCGCTACCGACACGCCGCCGGCACCAAAGTCGTTACACTTCTTGATCAGACGGCTGACCTCTGGGCGGCGGAACAGTCTCTGTAATTTACGCTCGGTCGGTGCATTGCCCTTCTGAACCTCTGCGCCGCAGACCTCGATGGACTCCTCGGTATGTACCTTGGAAGAACCGGTTGCGCCGCCGATACCATCACGGCCGGTACGTCCACCCATCAGGATGATTACATCGCCCGGATCGGAAGTCTCACGAATGACGTTTTTGCGCGGAGCTGCTGCCATAACAGCACCGATCTCCATACGTTTTGCCACATAATTTGGATGATAAATCTCTTTTACATAGCCGGTAGCAAGACCGATCTGGTTACCGTAGGAGCTGTAGCCATGTGCTGCATCCTTTACGATGCGCTTCTGCGGAAGTTTGCCGTGCAGTGTCTCCGACATCGGACGGGTCGGATCAGCCGCACCGGTCACACGCATAGCCTGATATACATAGGTACGTCCGGAAAGCGGGTCACGGATAGCACCGCCTAAGCAGGTGGCAGCGCCGCCAAACGGCTCAATCTCGGTCGGATGGTTGTGGGTCTCATTCTTAAAGTTTACCAGCCACTCTTCTTCCTTGCCGTCGATGGTAACCGGAACTACGATACTGCACGCATTAATCTCCTCAGACTCCTCCAGATCCTCCAGCTTGCCCTCACGGCGAAGCTTCTTCATAGCGAGAACAGCCAGATCCATCAGGCAGACAAACTTGTCATCGCGATCCTTGTAGAGAACCTCGCGATCTGCCAGGTACTGTTTGTAGGAAGCTTCCATCGGCTCATTGTAATCGCCCTTTGTAAAGGTAACGTCCTTTAACTCAGTCTGGAAGGTCGTATGACGGCAGTGATCGGACCAATATGTATCCAGCACGCGGATCTCGGTCACAGACGGATCTCTCTTCTCTTCGTTCTTAAAGTAGTTGTGGATATGCTCGAAATCCTTGAACGTCATCGCAAGGTTCAGGGAATCGTAGAGTTCTTTTAACTCTGCCTCGCCATAACCGCAGAAACCGTCGAAAATCTTGACATCCCCCGGCTGCTCAAATACCGTTACCAGCGTTTCCGGCTTTGCGTTGTTATTCTCACGGGAATCCACCGGGTTAATGCACAGGGACTTGATGCCCTCGATCTGCTCCGCGGTCAGTGTTCCGGAAATAACATAAGTTGTTGCGGAACGGATCACCGGATTTTCCTCTTCATTCAGAAGTTTCACACACTGTTCTGCGGAATCGGCTCTCTGATCGAACTGTCCCGGCAGGAACTCAACGGAAAAGATCGTATCGCCTTCCTTGGACGGGAATGCCTCCTCATAGACAAAATCAACCGGCGGCTCAGAGAAGATAGTGATCAGCGCTTTCTGATATGCATCCTCCGATACATCCTCAATATCATAGCGGATCAGTACGCGGACATCGGTGATCGTGTCGATCCCCAGATAGCTTGCGATCTCCTCTTTCAGATCGTGAGCCAATACGGCAAATTCCGGTTTTTTCTCAACGAAAATACGTCTTACGCTCATGTTTTCCTCCTGTTTTTTCGTATTTTAATGTTTCATGTTCTGTAAAATACATTCATTTTTTAGCATAAAAGGCAAATGCCTTCTTCTAGCATCTGCCTTTATCATACACAATTTTTATAGATTAGTAAAATTAATATATTTAATATTTTTTATTAACATATCTTATTGAACAATTATCTCTTGCCTTATTTCATTCCTGCTTTTTTTATTTTGAAATCATTCTTTAAAACGATTTTTTCTGTTCCAACGTCCCTGTCTCATTCAGTGCAAGCAGCTTTCCCATCCCCGTCGAACGGTCATACGAAACAACCGACAGACTGGCATTCGCCACAATGATCTCCTGCGGCTCCCGATGGAAACGGAGCAGATAATTCATCAAAAAGACGAGGATCCCACCGTGCGCCACGATCACCGCATCCCCGGCTGTTTCCTCCAAAATCTGTCGGATCGCCCGTTCACTCCGCGCCTCGCAGGATTTTCTTGATTCTCCGCCGGACGGGATGCCGACCATCGGCTGTTCCCTCCACAGATGAAATTCATCCGGGTACTCTGCCTCCACCTGCTGCCAGCTTTTGCCTTCCCAGCATCCAAAATCGCGCTCCCGCAGCCCCGTCAGGCGGCGGAGAGGTAATTTTCCTTCCTTTGCCAGGATCTCCGCCGTCTGGAATGCACGCGCAAGCGGGCTGGCATAGACCGCATCGATCCGCGTTTCCGCCGGATAGCCGCTCCTTTCTTTCAGGACAGTGGCAAGCTGCTCCGCCTGCTGCCGTCCTGTTTCGTTCAGCGGAATATCCGTCGTTCCCTGTATCTTTCCCGCCCGGTTCCAGTCGGTCTGACCGTGGCGTACCAAATAAAACAGCATTTTCTATTACTCCTGTTCATCTATCTCTTTCTGAGCCATCTCTGCCGCCTGACCGCTGACCTTCATCGCGTCCATCGTCAGCTTCATGATGTCACGTATCTCATCCTCGCTCATCTTCATGCGCTCCGCCAATTCCGCAAGGGTCGCCTCACGTCCCAGCTCCCGCGCCATGCTCGCAGAAATATCCTTGAGGACATTAACACGCGCCGCCATCTCCTCCTCGATCTTCGTCTCGCGGTTCTGAATCTGCAACGCATCCTCGATCGCCGCGCGCACCTTTTTCTCCATCTGCGCGTCGAAATCACCGTTTTCGTACTCACTTGCGAACAGAAACAGCGCCATATTTGCCTCCTGCACCAGATCGCCCGCCGGAAGTCCCCGATCGTGGTACTCCTCCGCGATCTGAACAGCCTTCGCCAGTTTTAACTCCGTCAGACGGGAAGCCGCTGTCTTGTCCCCCTCCGTCAGTTTTTTCAGAAGCGCCGTTTCCTCCTCCGGCGTGCCCCGCGGGAGATTTTTCAGTTCCTCTAAGTAAATATCATAAAATGTATTAGCTTCCATGTGGTATTCCCTCCTAAAAAATACATACTTCTAAGATGATTCCGTCATTTTATCACAAACAAGACACAGATACAATCATTATTGACTCCGCCCTCCAATCATGTTACACTGAATACAGTTCTATAAGGAGGACTAATAAATGGATATCAACTATGAATTATATAAAGTATTTTACCACGTAGCCTCGACGTTAAGTTTCTCCGAGGCATCTAAGCAGCTTTTCATCTCCCAGTCGGCGGTCAGCCAGTCGATCAAGGTACTGGAGAAGAAACTGAACCAGACTCTTTTCATCCGCAGCACAAAAAAAGTACAGCTTACCCCGGAAGGCGAGATCCTACTCAAGCACGTGGAACCGGCGATGAACCTGATCCGTCAGGGCGAAAACCAGCTGCTCGACTCTAACAGCTTAAACGGCGGTCAGCTCCGCATTGGCGCAAGCGATACGATCTGCCGCTATTATCTGGTGCCATTTTTAAGCGAATTTCACAAGCGCTACCCGAATATCCACATCAAGGTTACCAACCGTACCTCCATCGAATGTGCGCGGCTTCTGGACAACGGTCAGGTCGATTTTATTCTGACGAACTATCCAAACTCCGGGCTCGGTGGAACGCAGAATATCCATGTGCTGCGCGAATTCAACGATATATTCGTCGCCAATGAGACCTATTTTCCGATGAAAGACCGCCCGGTTACACTGCGCGAGCTGCAGGCACTCCCAATCCTCATGCTGGATCGCAAGAGTACCACCAGCGAATTTCTGCACAACATGTTCCAGAAGCACCAGCTCGACCTCGTACCGGAGATTGAATTAAGCAGCAACGATCTGCTCATCGATCTGGCGCGCATCGGTCTCGGCATCGCATTTGTCCCGGATTTCTGTCTCCCGGCTGGCGAAAAAGAACTTTATGCCCTGACCCTGACTGAAGCCCTGCCGCCGCGCCAGCTCGTCGTCGTCCACAATGAGACAATGCCGATCTCACAGGCATCGCGTGAATTTATTGAACTTCTGGAAAACGGCTCCAAAACGCTTGGAGCTCCTGCTCCAGAGACGAAAGACTGACTCGTTTGACATCGCTCCATTCCCTTGGAAATAATTCCCGGTACTCCCGACGCCAGAACCGGTCATCCAGTAAAAGGATGACGCCCTGATCGGACGCGGTCCGGATGACCCGCCCTGCCGCCTGGAGTACCTTATTCATGCCCGGATACTGGTAGGCATATGCAAATCCATCTTTTCCCTCTTCTTCAAAATATCCCTGCAAAATTTTCTGCTCCGTGCATACCATCGGGAGCCCGGTTCCGACCACGATCACGCCGATCAGCCGGTCGCCTGTCAAATCGATTCCCTCCGAAAACAGACCGCCCATCACGCAGAACGCCACCAGGGAGGTATCACGTTCAGCTGTTCGTTCGGGAGAAAATTTCTGTAAAAATGCTTCCCGTTCCTCCTCGGTCATGTGAGAATCCTGGACCAGGATTTCCATGCTTTTTCCGTTTTTCCCGGAATGATTTTTCATTTTTTCATTATCATCCAATTCAACATTCTGATACGCATATTCCCCTTCACACACCTCACGTACCCGGTTCATATACTGATACGATGGAAAAAACACAATATAATTGCCCTTTTTCACACTTGCCATCGTCTGGATGTAGTGCAGCACCCGCCGGTATTCCGTCTCATTGCGCCGCGTATACCGGCTCGTCACATCCGTCGCCGCCAGCAGAAGACGCCGCTCCTGCGGAAACGGGGACGGCACATAGACCGTATAGTCCTCCTCCTGATCCGACAGAAGCATCCGGTAATACCGGAGCGGCAGAAGCGTTGCCGAGAAAAAGACCGCCGCTTTCCCTTGCGACAGGCACTGCGCCAGATTTTCAATCGGATTGACACAATAAAGCCGGATGACAAATTCGCCGGACGGCAGAAGTTCCGTATAAATCCTGTAATGCTCATCGACCCGCTCATACATATTTAAAAAATGTCGCACCGAAAAATAAAAATCCAGAATCGTGTCCCGTCCATCTTCTCCGCCCGGCTTTTCCAGATACTTTTCCATTTCTCCAAAAACACTGTTTAACACTGAAACCAGATGTCCGGCATCCTTGAGCAGCTGGTAGCCGCCGCACTCCCGCTTCATCTCCAGAAGCGCCTTATTTAACCTTGTAAGCTGCCGCCCCAGCGCCGGCGCACGATGTCCCAGTACCTTTTTCGTCAAAAGCACTTCTTCCTTTATAATAGAAGCACTATACATTTCCCGCGCGCGCGATACCAGATTGTGGGCTTCATCCATCAGGAAGAAATAGTCCCCCTCCGCCCCATCCGCAAAATAACGTTTCAAGCGCACATCCGGGTCAAAGACATAATTATAATCACAGATGATCCCGTCCACAAACGAAGAAATATCGAGGCAGAACTCAAACGGGCAGACCTGAAATTTTTCCGCATACTCTAAAATTACCGAACGCGTAATTCCAAATTCCTGATGCAAAATTTCATACACCGCATCGTTGACACGGTCAAAATGCCCTTTCGCACGCGGGCACATTTCCGGATTACACACCGGTTTTTCCAAAATACACAACTTTTCCTTTGCCGTGATCGTGACCGAACGAAAATACAGCCCGCGTTCCCGCAAAATCGCCAGCGCCTCTTCCGCCACCGTCCGCGTGATCGTCTTCGCCGTCAGGTAAAAGAGTTTCTGCCCATGCCCTTCCCCGATCGCTTTAAGCGCCGGAAATACCGTCGAAAGTGTCTTTCCAATCCCGGTCGGGGCCTGGACAAACAGCCTGCGCCCGCGCTCCAGCGTCCGGTAAACCGCCACCGCCAGCTCCCGCTGTCCCGCCCGGTACGGATAGGGAAATTCGAGCGCCTTGATTGATTCATCACGTCGCAGCCCGTTGTGATAGAGGTAACGCGCCCATTTGACATATTCATGGATCAGACCAGCAAACCATTCGGAAAGTTCGTCCATCGTCTGGATCTCCTGAAAGCGGCGGATCTCCTCCGTCTCCAGATTACAGTAGGTGAGCTGCAGTGTCACTTCGTCCAGCGCTTCCTGTAATCCATAGATATAGCCATAACAGCGCGCCTGCGCCATATGCACGCCAACCGCTTCTTCCAGACAGTTTACATCCTGGTAAACACACTTGATCTCATCGATCGTGACATCTTTTCCATCCCGGATGATTCCATCCGCACGCCCCTCGACCACGATCTGGAATCCGTCCTCCTCCACCGAATGGCGCAACGACACCTCCGCCTGATACCCTGAGCCCATCCGCCGCTGTATCTTCCGGTGCATCCGTCCTCCAGCTAACATCGCCTCTTTCTGTGCACCCGCCGTGCGCCGGTTATCAATATCCCCTGAACGCAGAACGAACTCAACCAGATTGCGGACGGAGATCCGTATCTGCCTGCCGGTCAGCTCCATGTGTGGTTCCTCCCTTCCCCATACATGTACTCTCGGAATCTTTCTGTGCTTGATTTTGTGAAATGATTTTTTGTCAGTTGTGCCCAAATTTCTGAGGCGTACGCGGTGCGTACGTTGATGAAATTCGGGTGCGGCTGGCGGAAAATCAGCCACAAAAGCACGTGCAGAAAGACTCCGAGAGTACATATATATGTCTATCAAAAAGACTGCAGACACCATCTTCTCTCCGGCACCCGCAGTCTTTCTTTATTTTCGTACTATCAACTTTTCTTTCATCATACCGATTCGGGTCATACATATCCTTCTAAAATATCTATGTTCCGCTTGAACCAGCCTTCCAGCCCTTTTATGCCGCTGTCACATTGTTCGCTTCCATCGTGTCAAGGAACGCCTCATACTCTGCATCCTCGCCCGTGTACTCAACGGTCAGAATCTGTGTCAGATCCAAACTCATAACTCCCAGAATCGACTTGGCGTCAATGACAACACGGTTATAAAAAACATCAATATCAAAATCGCATTTCATAGAAGCATTGACAAATTTCTTTGCATCTTCTATCGTTTTCAGCATAATTTTTCTCTGTTTCATAATAAACAACTCCTTTTTCCTGAATGTACCAACAGAATTTTTCCCTCCGTTTTTTAGGCACATTTAAAACCATAAAGATTTATTCAGTGTTTATAGCATGATTTTTGTCGAATGTCAATTTGATTTCTTTTATACCGCATATTTTTAATACATGATTTTTACCAAAAAAGCAGCGTGTTTCTTGGTAAAATATTCCGACGTCTAGAACTATCGTCGTATTCATTTCATGATATATTGTCATTATTTATATACATCAAATGGTTTAGCGGATTGTTTTTGGGCAGTTGAACTAAATATTCATTGTGATTTTCCACCCAGCATGAGCACACAAATTCTCTTTTACTAAATTATCCTGATCTCTAGTTTCCATATAAAATGATGAATGATACTTAATAAATGGAAAAAAATATATTAAATCAAAAAAAATGAAAAATTATAAAAAAATTGTTGACTTTTCGTTATGGCTATGATATCATAACTGAGTCAGCAGCGAAGGGGAATAGTTCAATGGCAGAGCAACGGTCTCCAAAACCGTTAATGGGGGTTCGAATCCCTCTTCCCCTGCTTCTAAAGGCGTCAGTGATTCAGAGATGAGTCATTGGCGTTTTTTGTTTTTTTAAACATTCAAGTCGAACGTCCATGAGACTTGGCGCGTGATTCTGGTCAGAGAAGCTGACATATTCCTATCAGAATCACTGCGCATCCTCGCGGAGCGTTTATCTCAGTCGGAGACCTAACTCCCACTGAGACAAATTTGCTGTTACTCACATTACGCTAATATTATTTTTCTTAAATTTTCCCAAAATCCAAGCAACCTACAGCAGCCCAATCGCCTCCCGCACATTTGCCACCCCTTCCAGCCGGATATCCGACCTTGGTTTCAATTTACTGACATTGACCATCGGAAGAATGCATCTTGTAAATCCCATCTTGACTGCCTCATGGACTCTCTGCTCTGCCATCGAGACGGCGCGCACCTCTCCGGAGAGTCCGACCTCGCCAAATACGATCGTTTTCTCGTCCAGCGGACGGTCTTTATAGCTGGAAATCAGCGCCATCACGATCGCAAGGTCAAGCGCCGGCTCGTTCATCTTCATGCCGCCTGCAATGTTGACATACGCATCGTACCCGGACAGGGCATAACGGCATCGTTTTTCCAACACTGCCATGAGCAGGTTCACACGGTTGTAATCGACGCCCGCTGCCGTCCGCCGCGGCAGTCCGAAATTCGTCTTTGACACCAGTGCCTGCACTTCCAGAAGAATCGGGCGGGTTCCCTCCATCGAGCAGGCAGTCACCGCACCGGATGCCTCCGCCGGGCGCCCTTCCAGCATAAATTCGGATGGATTCGGCACCTCCGCCAGTCCTTCCTCCCGCATCTCAAACACGCCGATCTCATTGGTCGAACCGAAACGGTTCTTCACTCCCCGCAGAATCCGGTAGGACGCATGGCGATCGCCCTCAAAATATAGCACTGTATCGACCATATGTTCCAGCATACGCGGTCCCGCCACAACGCCCTCTTTCGTCACATGACCGACGATAAAGACTGTCACACCCAGTCCTTTTGCGAGCTGCATCAGGACGCCGGTGCACTCTCTTACCTGGCTGACACTGCCCGGTGCGGAACCTGCCGCCTCGATAAACATGGTCTGGATCGAGTCGATCACGACTACATCCGGGCGTACCTCCCGGATCACCTCCGCGATCGTATCCAGGTTCGTCTCACTCAAGAACGAAAGTGGTCCGCGCACCGTCCCGATCCGGCTTGCCCGCAGTTTGATCTGTTTTAATGACTCCTCGCCGGAGACGTATAAAACCTTTTGTTCCTGTCCTGCCAGGTTCCGGCAGACCTGCAGAAGCAGGGTTGATTTTCCGATTCCCGGATCTCCGCCGACCAGTACCAGGGAGCCACGCACCACGCCGCTTCCAAGCACCCGGTCAAGTTCTGCAAATCCGGTTCTCGTCCGATCCGTATCGGAAAGCTCAATTTCATCTAAGCTGACCGGCTTTGCCTGCGCGCCAGCCCGTTTCCCCGGTGCCGCCGTCAGCGAAGCCGCTGCCGCATACCGCCCTGCTGCCGTACCGGATGATGCCGGTGCGGACGGCGCTTCCACCATCGTATTCCACGCCTTGCACGCCGGGCACTGCCCCATCCATTTGGAAGATTCATAACCGCATTCCCTGCAGAAAAATCCCGTTGATTTTGCCTTTGCCATGCTGATTCCTTTCCAAACACTTCTTCTCATATTTCTTATTACACAAAAAGCTGCTGCATGGCGGAAACCGGCCTCCGGCGCACACGCCCGCCATTCCTGCCATGCAACAGCTTTCATCTCACGCATTGTAACTTGTACGTAACGTTTTGTTTTTCTTTTCCTTATCTGGCTTCAATCCGGATTGCGGTTGCCTTGCCCGGGTTCAGCTCCACGCTCAGTACCAGTTTGCCGCTGACGTTGGTCTTCATGCCACCAACCGATACGCCGTCTACATATACCTCATACTCACGCTCATCCTCTAACTGAATGGTAATCTGAGCATCCTTCTCGCCCTCAACCGAAAACTGTACGGAAGTATCTCCCGCCTGGAAATGATTGACTGCCGTGCCCGGTACCGACTCATATACGAACATTCCGTTGCGCTCCAGCTTGGTAATCTCGCCGAATGTTTTTACCTTATAAAGATCGCCCTGAAATTCAAAATCCTGCAGCTTGGACTTTGCTGCTAACATATAATTGCCAAAACTGATGGTTCCGTCATCCTCGATGCGGATTAACTCGCTAACTACTGGCATAATGCTTTATCCTCCTAGTATCCTTTTAATCAATATCGCAACTGCTCCGCACTTACACAGTTACTCAGTAGTATTATTTTAACACACTTCGACCGGGTTTACCAGTCTTTTCGCTTCCAGCCCTTTAGACCGTCTCAAATTTCAGCTGATCGCCATCTTTTTCAATCCGAACCTCTGTTTTTTTCCGGATCGTGCCTTCCAGGATCTTCTCAGAAAGCTGATCCTCGATCTGCGTCTGGATCGTCCGGCGCAACGGTCTTGCACCATATTTGGAATCATATCCCTTATCTGCCAGGAAATCGATCGCATCATCTGTGATCGTGAGCGTCATTCCAAGCTGATCCTCCGTCCTTTTCTTGATGCCGCGCAGCAGAATGCCCGCGATCGTCTTGATATTCTCCTTCGTCAGAGGATGGAATACTAAAATCTCATCGATTCGGTTTAAAAACTCCGGCTTAAACATCCGGCGCACTTCCTCCATCACGCGCTCTTTCATAAACGCATAATCCGCTTTCTCACCGCTCTCCGACGAGAATCCAAGCCGCTTCGGGGAAATAATATTTTCAGCGCCCGCATTGGAGGTCATAATCAGAATCGTGTTCTTGAAATCCACCTTCCGTCCCTGTGCGTCCGTAATGTGTCCGTCATCGAGGATCTGCAGCAGAATGTTAAATACATCCGGATGCGCTTTTTCAATCTCATCAAAGAGAATAACCGAATATGGATTGCGACGCACCTTCTCGCTGAGCTGTCCGCCCTCCTCGTAGCCAACATATCCTGGCGGCGAACCGATCATCTTGGAAACGCTGTGTTTCTCCATGTACTCCGACATATCAACGCGGATCATCGCATTTTCCGTGCCAAACATCGCCTCCGAGAGTGCCTTGGAAAGCTCTGTTTTTCCGACACCCGTCGGCCCCAGGAACAGAAACGAACCGATCGGCCGTTTCGGATCCTTGAGTCCCACACGACCACGGCGGATCGCACGCGCCACGGCGGATACAGCTTCCTCCTGTCCGACCACACGCTCATGCAGAATGGACTCCAGTTTCAACAGCCGCTCTGACTCTTCTTCTGCCAGCTTGCGAACCGGGATCTTCGTCCAGTCAGAAACAATGTCCGCAATCTCATTTTCACCGACCACTAACTTGCGTGAATTTTTCTCTTTTTCCCATTTTTCACGAATCTTTTCAATCTTTTCATGCTTTTTCTGCTGCTTCTTCTTGATCTCACCGGCTTTCTCATAGGCTTCAGCCTTGATCGCCTCTTCCTTCTGGTCTTCGAGTTTTTTGATCTCCGCTTCGAGCTTTTTGATCTCCTCCGGCTCCGTATATACAGTCAGACGTAGCTTCGAGGATGCTTCATCGATCAGATCGATCGCCTTGTCCGGCAGGAAACGGTCATTGATATAGCGGGCAGACAGGCGCACCGCTGCCACCAGCGCCTCATCCTGGATCGTCACCTTGTGGTGCTCCTCATAGCGGCTGCGAAGCCCCTTCAAAATCTCGATGGATTCCGCCTCCGTCGGCTCATCCACCATAACCGGCTGAAACCGGCGTTCCAAGGCCGCATCTTTTTCGATGTATTTGCGGTATTCTTCCAGCGTCGTCGCACCAATGAGCTGAATCTCGCCCCTCGCCAGCGACGGTTTCAGGATATTAGAGGCATCGATCGCGCCCTCCGCGCCGCCTGCGCCGATGATCGTGTGAATCTCGTCAATAAACAAGAGCACATTTCCACTCTCCCGCACCTCGGCAAGTACCTTCTTAATCCGCTCTTCGAACTCACCGCGGTACTTGGATCCTGCGACCATGCCGGACAAATCGAGACTGACAACCCGCTTTTTCGCGATCGTCTCCGGTACATTGCCGGAAACAATGAACTGTGCCAGACCTTCCACAACCGCCGTCTTTCCGACGCCTGGTTCCCCGATCAGGCACGGATTATTCTTCGTCCGGCGGCTTAAAATCTGAATAACACGTTTCATTTCCCGTTCCCTGCCGATGACTGGATCGAGCTTTCCGTCCCGCGCCATCTGGGTCAGATCCCGGCTGAAATTGTCCAGATTCGGTGTATTGCCTTTCTCCGGGCGCACCCGTCCTGCTGCCGCATCTTCCGCTGCCTCGGACGGCGCATCATCGCCCATAGCCCCCATCAGATCCACATATAATTTCTGAATATTAACATTCATTGTATTGAGTAAACGGCACGCAGTTGATTTTCCATCCTTGATGATAGCAATCAGGATGTGCTCCGTTCCAATCAGAGGCGCTTTGAAAAAAACCGCCTCATCATAACTCGCCTGCAGCACGGCGCGCGCCCCCGGCGTATACTCAATCTGTCCCTCTACCTGAGTCGCCACTGCCGGGCTTATCAGACGCTCCATCAGTTCCATGACACGCTCTTCTGTCACATCATGTTCTGCCAGAACCGCTGCCGCCACGCCAGTTTCCTCTTTTATCAGTCCTAAAAGCAGATGCTCCGTCCCCACATAGCCGTGTTCCAGCTCCTGCGCTGTCTCGACTGCCAGACGGATCGCTTCTCTGGCTTTCTGAGTAAAACGATCGATCATTTTACTGTTCCTCCTGTTTCTTTTTACTTTACACCAGCTTCGGCAGTTCCTCCCGCAGATACCGCGCCCGCTCTGCCTCCAGTTCCTCACGTCCCAGCGGCTTGCTCGAACGTTTCTGTAAGTTTGCCGGCTGGATGCCGATCATCAGGCGGTAAATGCTCACAAATTCTGCCGGTTTTAACAGCCCGTCCGCGATGCCCGCCCAGACATGAGATAGAAATGTCATCGCTTCCTTGAGCGTCATCCGGCGCGCATATTTCAGAACGCCGTAGGACTTGTACGCCTCATCCTCCCGCTCCAGGCGGTGCCTCGACAAAGAAACCTCGCGGAACTGATTTTCCTGCGCCGAGAGCTGCCCCGCCACGTTGGCTACCAACTCCAGAATCTCCTGTTCGGTGATGCCGAGTGTCTTCTGATTGACTACCTCGTACAGATCGCCGTAGTTTTCATTGCCTCTGCCATAAACGCCGCGCACGGTCGTGCCGAAACGTCCCATATCGCCCAGAAGTTCCTGAAATTTCTTATTCATCGTCAGAGACGGCAGATGCACGACCACAGACGCCTTCATTGCTGTTCCGACATTCGTCGGATAGGACGTCAGATATCCATATTTCTCATTAAATGCATACGGAATCTTCTCGTTGATATAATCATCCAGCGCATCCGCTTTTGCATAACATTCTTGCAGATCGAGTCCCGATGCCAGCACCTGTAAACGGATATGATCGTCCGCATTTAATACCATGCTGACCCGCTCATCCTCCGAACAGAGGATCCCGCCCGGCGTCGTCTTCTCCGCCAGCGTGCGGTTTAAAAGCCGCCGTTCCCGCAATGCGGTGCGGTCAAGCTTCTCCATCAATTCCAGATCTTCATATTCATAAAACTGACCGTCCCGGTCACCCAGATCGCGGAAATTCTGTTTTAAACGGGCGATCATCGTCCGCGCCTCATCCGGCTCCAGACGACTCGGAAATTTATATTCTTCCCAGTTCCGAGACAGACGCACCCGGCTGGAAACGATATTGGACGCATCATTCGCCACTTCCTCAAACCATTTCGTCATGTCTCATCTCTCCTTCCAGACTGTGTATCTTATCCCGGCAGGCAGCAGCCGTCTCATAGTCTTCTTCCTGCAACGCCGCTTCCAGCCTGCGTTTCAGCTGCTTAATCTGCTCTTCCGGGCTGAATTCCAGTTCTCCTTTCTTCGTCACCTCTGCAGCCGCCTGACTGCGCGGCTGGATCTTCGGATGTTTGCCGGTATGGCTCGAATTTTCCTGCAATTTCTTAATTTTCTCTCCAAGCAACGGATCAAACACATGATAACAGTCCGCGCATCCGAAACGGCTGTTCTTGATAAATTCTTCATACATCGTGCCGCAGGTCGGGCATACCACATCCTCTTTCGGTGCCTGGCTGGCAGACGCATCCGTCAGTCCCAAAAGGCTCGAAAGCAGTTTTCCAAGCGGAAATTCTCCCTCAATCAGTGCCGAGTACGGTCCCAGATCCATCTCTTTCGCGCACTGGGCGCAGAGATTATGCTCTGTCTTGACGCCGTTAAACACTTCTGTATATTTAATATTCGCTTCGCGAATCCCACATTTCTCACACAGCATGATTTATCCTCCCAACATACACATCCCGCAACGGTTCCAATACACAAAAACCATCGCCCGCAGCCGGAACCTGCTATTCCGCTGTAAATGCGTCATAAATGGAATCCACCAGATTGTGAACCTCCTCGCGGCTCACATTTTTACAGACACCTCTTGCCAGAATTACACTGAGATCCCGGCGCATCTCCGAGATCGTCCGCATCTTATCCGTGTCAAGTGCAATCACTGCCCCGCGGCGGCGGTCCACACGCAGAAAACCTTCCTGTTTCAGTACAGAATATGCCTTGTTGACCGTGTGCATGTTAATTCCGATGTTATCCGCTAACTGGCGCACGGATGGCAGCGTATCGCCCTCCCGGATCTGGTCGGTCGCAATCCCGATGATGATCTGGTTTATGAGCTGAATATAAAGCGCTTCCTCACTGTTAAAATCAATCTCTACAATCATACTCCACCATCTTTCATTCTGACGGCAGACCCCGTTTCTAAATACAGTCAGCCGCCTGTTTTATCATTTGTTATATAGATTGTATAACAAACAGATGTTTTCGTCAACTGTAAAACTGTGTTAATTGTGTGAACTTGTTACTATTCACGGATAGGCACTTTTGGAACTGAAAGTGCCGTAAGAAAACGTGGTGGCAGCAGGAATTTGCCGTATTTAAATGCGAAGCCACGGCAAATTCCGTTACTGGGCACGTATGCGTGAACAGTAACGTGAACTTGTTACAAAAAAATCGATATAAAAGAAAAGACAGATACCCGCCAGAAATCTCCTGGACAGATATCCATCTTTTCCTCTTTTATTTACTGCGGATCGTCGATATACTCAAATCCATCCTCATCACGCCGATCCCGCTCTAACCGGGCTTTTGCCTCGCGGGCGCGTCTGGATCGCTCTGATTCCGACTCATATCTCGTTGGGCGATCACCGTATTCCTCCCGTTCCAGCGTGTAGTAAAGCTCCGAGCGGGATGCCGGGCGCACATAAATCGCCGGGCGCGCATTCCGGCGTTCTCCCGATGCTGCAGACTCTTTCGCCGCACGATGCGCCGATGCAGGCGTGTAATCGCGCTGCAGGCGGCTTTCTTTTGCTGAAACGGCACGTTCCCGTTCTGTGCGTCGGCTTTCTGCCACTGCCTGGCGTTCCCGCTCTGCGCGGCTTCCGTCTGCCGAAGTTCTGCGCGGACGCTCTGAATGGCTTTCCTCTGCCGCATCTCTGCGGGTGCGCTGCAGACGTTCTTCTTCTGATGCCTCTCTGCGGACACAAGCCGGACTGCTTTCTTCTGGCATTTCTCTACGAACGCGTTCGGAACGATTTTCGCTTCCTGCTTCCCGGCGGCGTCTTTCCTCCGGCATCCGTTTTGCGCGGTCTGCCGATGCTGCCTCCATACTCCGCTCTCGGCGAACAGGCTGGGACGCGCGCTCATCTTCCCTTGTCCGGCGGACCGGCTGCATCTCGCGCTCCTCTTCCCGCTCCCGGCGAACCGGTCTTGTCTCCAGCGTCTCTTGGGTTCGGCGCGCACTCCGACGCCCTTCCTCCATCCGCTCTGCGGACGGGCGGCGTCTGTCATCCGCTGCCATGCGCTCCTTCTCTCTCCGCGCTGCCGGTCTTGCCGGCATCATTTCCCCATCTTCTCTCTTGTCGCGCCCAGTGCCTCGTTTCACCCGTGCGTCTGCCGCCGGTCGTGCATTCGGCGATGACGGACGACGCTTGGACCTCTGTCTGCCTCCGGCTGCCTGCGCTTCCTCTCTCCACTCTTTCCGCTTGAGCAGAAGATTGATCACGATAAAGAACAAGATTACACACGCTACGCCCAGAACCGCAAGCATGACAAAGCGGATATTATAATCCCTGCAAAGTGCGTTGTACTTATCTACAATCTCTTCCACTTGTGCATCATCGTATTTAGTTGCCAGAGACGGGTCTTCAAAATACCGCTGGAAGGTCTTTTCTGCAATATCATACCGATACAGCGACTTCTCGCCGCTCTCATTCATACCATATACGACACAATACTTCTGCTGTTCATCGCTCTTCCACACCCAGCCCTGCACTTTATACGTGCCGTTTAACTGAATGGTCGTCTCCATAAATCCATCCGGAATCTGAACCGACTCATCCGGTGGAAGCACCAGAATCGACTTTGCTGTCACATCGATCGTCACATACGGCGATAACACACCGGATTCCGGTATATAAATATAAAATGCACCATTTCCATCGGCACCCTGCAAATACAAAAGCGTCAGGTCATTGCCATTTCCACACTGGACCTCTGAACCGCCATAAGTACAGGTAGACTGCGTATATCCTTCCGGAAGCAGGGAGGCATCAAATTCCGTCGCCACCGTATAGGAAACGCCGTCTATTTCCACATCCAGCCCGTTTTTCACAACCGGCGTTGTCCCAACTGCCTCTGTTTCAGCCCCTGTCTCCGCCTCTGACGGCACATCGACCGTATCGAGCTTATTGACTGTGATCGTGTAGCTCTTAGTTGTCTGTCCATCCTCCGCCGTCACCTTGCAGACAACGGTATTAGCACCTACCTTTAAGCCGGAATCACCGCTGACAAGGACTTTCGCCTTGCTGTCCTTCGCACTCGCGCTGACCGCCAGCTTATCGACGCTGGCTCCTACCTGCGCCGTATAGGAAGTCACATTTGGCGAAAATGCAGGGGAAAGTGTTCCTGGAGAAATCTTCAAGGACGAAAGCGCCGCTTCCGCCGAGGAGGTTGCCGGTGCTTTTACTTTGACGCTCGCCGTCCCCGTTTTAGAAACTGTGACTGCCTGTGCATCTGAGTCATAGACTTCATAACTTCCCACAGAGATCGAAGTATTTCCCGCCTGCACTGCCTTGAATTTCAGCGTATAGGAAAATGCCTTCGTCGAATTGGAATCCATCGTTCCAACCAGGCGGACTGAACCTGCACCGCCGCTTGCGTTATTTCCGCTCACAAACTCAATGACCGACGGATCATAGGAAAGTACCACGTCGGATGCCCCTAGATTTCCATCCTGAGAGGAGATCTTCACATTGACGCTGAACTCCTGACCCACCGTCGCACTCGGATCGGAAAATGAAATTTTTGCGCTGGATGCATAGGCGCTGATCCCGCCAACCGGCGCCGCCACCGTCAGCATACCTGCCGCAAGTATACCTAATATGATATTTTTAAACCTTTTCATTCAACTGCCCTGTCCTATATTCTTTATTGGTAACGGTCCCATATCTGCACCGTTCCCTTTCTTTACAAATTTTCACGTACCCGCTGCCATCTCTCAAGACCAGCCGCAGGTACGTGAAATATCCCTACAGTCCCAGAATCTTCTTCTGCATCAGAAGAATATCCAAAATATCTACTTTTCCATTTCCATTTAGGTCGGCGCGCGCGATTTCCTCCGCTCTTAACTTTCCAAGTCCCAGTATCGACCGCTGTGCCAGCAGGATATCCATGATGTTCAGCTTACCGTCGCCGTTGACATCCCCGCGCACCGACGATGCCGCATGCGTTCCCGATGTGGACTGGGATGGTGCCGCCGCGCTGGTCGGCGACTGGCTCCCCTGCGGACTGCCGGCGCTCCCGACAGACTCCCCATTTGGCGCAATCAGGGTTCCGGAACTGCCGCTCCCAAATCCATTCACATTCGATCCCGGTGCAGACTGCCCGGAAGGAGAGCTTCCTGGACTGCTTCCCGAAGAGGTCGGACCGACAATCTGCACATCCGAACCGCCGGAGGAAGAATTTCCTGAACTGCTTCCTGAAGACATGCCCGGTCCCGTCGCCGGACCGCTAGAGCTGCTTCCAGAGGAAACGCCGCTTCCAATCGAGCTTGAGTAGGTCGGACCGCCTGACTGGCGCACTACGTGAAGGACGTAATTTCGCAGATTTCCATTTGCCGCTTTGACCGTCACGGTGATCTCATTGACACCGCTCTGCAGATCGACCGTTCCCGTTCCGGCAATCGTTGCCTTGGAATCAATCGCGCTCGCTGCTACCGTCACGCTTGCCACCGACGGATCCACTATCAGATCGTAGGACTCTGTATCTCGGTTAAAGGTCGGTGTCAGTGCAAATCCATCGACACCCAGCGCCGACAGCTTGTTGTTCGGGCTGCCGTCCAGCGTCGGTTTGACGCAGGCGCCCGCCGGCATATTTTTATACACCGGAATCGAGAACTCAAGTGTTGTATTTGCCAATGCCGTGATCTTCGAAAGCGTCAGTCCTTCGGCAGCTGCCGCCTGCACGTTCGTCATGTACTGGTGTTTATAAAGGTTGCTGCCCTGCACATTAAATTTCTTTAAGTACAGCGTATCCTGCCCTTTTTTCACATAATTCTCGCCATAATAAACCGAACCGCCGCGGATCGATTTCTCGATGCTGTTCCACGGGCGCAGATAGGTTCCCGACTGGGATGCCCACCAGAGTCCGCGTTCTACCGCACTCATCGAGCCGGACTGATATGCCTCTATATTAAAGAAGTTATAATATCCCTGATAGCCGGACACCGTTCCGGAAATACTGCGTCCGGTTCCCTGGCTGCCCTGTTCCTGCAGAATCATCGACGCCAGAATATATGGATTGACTCCCGATTCGGATGCCGCATTCATGATGATATCTACATAGGAAGTGCCGATTGCAGACTGCTGCGCCACTCCCGTGGAAGTTCCCGAACTGCTGGAAGTGCCACTTCCCGGCGCACTTGTTCTTCCGCTGCTGGTTGAACCAGAAGTTGTTCCGGTTGTGCTGCTTCCCGGTGCGCTTGTACTGCCACTGGTGGTTCCAGCCGTGCTGCTGGTTGTCCCCGATGACTTATTCGATGTGCCGCTGCTGACCGGCGCCGTCTCCCCGTCTGCATTGTTGGAAGAAAATCCATCTCCCGCCATGCCCGGTCCATTGGTCGCTGCCACCCGCTCCGTCTTATGATCGCTGATCGAAGCAATCGGAGACGACAGACCGGCGCTGCTTCCGCTCGAACCTGACGAACTTCCCGGTCCCGTCGCTGAACCGGAAGAAGAGCTTCCTGAACTACTTCCCGTACCGGCCGATACCGACGAGCCGCCCGACACCGTGCCGGAAAGGAAGGTTCCGCTCACCATGTTCTGCAGCCCCGTCTTCGTGTGAAGCGAACTGTCATACGACTGTTTCATGAACTGGTAAATATATTTATCATTTAAGAAATTCCGCGGATCCATATAATAGGCGATAATATCCGAAGACGCCTGTACCCAGGAGCTTCCGTCAAAACCCGGCCAGGTTCCGGTTCCCCAGTCATACGCACCTGTCTCGGTCGATTTCCAGGACGAAATGCTGCTGCTCGCAACCAGGTTCCGCCCGATCACGCTTTCATTTTTCAACGCTGTGTTCCAATCCAGATTCGTCTGGAACGCCGTGAACGTCCAATTCGGATATTGTGCATGCAATTCCCGGAGCCCCTGTTTATAGCTCTCCGGAAATCCCTGCTTTGTCAGATAGCTTTCAAAATCCGAATCCGATTTGATCGCCGTCGGAAACTTTATGTATTTGCTCGAAACATACCCCGTCTGCTCACCGCCGCTTCCGCTATATCGTATCTGATACCATACGACGCCATCCGTTCCCGTCTGCTCACCAAGTACTGTAACCGGTGCGCCCTTGGACAGCTTCGCTAGTGCCTGATACGAAGTGCCCGGACCACTCCGGACATTCAGGTTTGTCGCATTGACCGACGCGGTTCTCTCTTCCGCATAGCTGACGATCCCCAGCAAAGACTCTGCTGCAGTACCTGCCAGCCCTGGGTTGACCGCCATCACAGCGCCCAGCAGAAACGCCGCCGCCCGTTTCCCCAATAACTTCCATTTTTTCATCCGTCTATCTCCTCATTCTGCTGCGTTTTCTGCAATTCATCCCCCGCAGCGGAATTCTTATTCTGTCTGCCGCCGCATTTCCAGACAGCCGCTCGACTGTTTTCCATCTTTTTCACGTTTTTACAATCGTATCTATTATAATGAAAAAAGACCATATGTGTCAACCTTACCGAAAAAACTTCGCAAAATTTGGGGTCTTTGCGCGAAATTGTAAGATTTCCTTAATTTTTAGAAGCAGTATAGGTTGGCTTTGAAATGTTTTCCGGATATATGATTTTTGAATGCATGACCGCATGAAAAAGAATGTGCCTTGGCACATTCTCGCGCCGAGCGCGGTCGCTTGCGACATGTTTCTGCTTCGCGCGAGTGCGCATCCTCGCGGAGCGTTTTTTTGTTTCATAGGACATAATTTCCTATGAAATAAAAAAGGGAGTGCCAACCCGGTACACTCTACCGATTCTGGCACTCCTTTTGGCTCAAAATCCTTAAATTCTTTTTAGCTTAGATCTGGTAAGACTCGCTTTTTCTTCCAGCCCAGGTATTGATTCCGTTTCCATCCATCTCCTCAGTGGACACCGGTGCTTTCTTTACTTCCGGTGCAGCCGCTTTCAGGATTTCGCGTTTCTCAACCGGCGGTTTCTTTGCCGGACGGGACTCGAAGAACTCTTTTGCTACCTGTGGGAACAGTGCATAAGTCAGGACATCCTCATCCTGCTGCTTCCACTGCTTCATCTCCGCCTCAATCTTCTCAAGCTGCGGCTCGATCAGATCTGCCGGACGACAGGTGATCGGTTTTGCATCGCCGATTGCTTTCTTCTGAACTTCTTTGTCGAACGGCTTTACAGTCTGTCCGAACTCGCCCATCAGAAGTTTCTTGGATTCCTTTGTGAACATCTTGTAGCGCTCGCCCATCAGGACATTTAATACAGCCTGCGTACCAACGATCTGGGAAGACGGAGTAACTAACGGCGGCTCACCGAAGTCTTTGCGGACTCTCGGGATCTCTTTCAGAACATCGTAGTATTTATCCTCTGCGCGCGCTTCTTTCAGCTGGGAAACCAGGTTGGAAAGCATACCGCCCGGAACCTGATAACGCAGGGTATTGATATCAACGCCCAGAACCTTGGTATTCATCAGACCACTCTTTAACGCTTCCTCACGCATCGGGCGGAAGTAATCTGCGATCTCCGCCAGTTTTTCCTGATCCAGTCCGGTATCATACGGAGTACCTTTGAAGGTCTCAACCATAACCTCGGTCGCCGGCTGGCTCGTTCCCATCGAGAATGGGGACATCGCGGTATCGATCATGTCAGCGCCCGCTTCCACTGCCTTTAAGTAAGTCATGGCTGCAACGCCGGAGGTGTAATGCGTATGGATATCAATCGGAAGATCAACTGCCTCTTTCAGTGCTTTTACAAGGATCTCTGCATTATACGGAGTCAGAAGACCTGCCATATCCTTGATACACAGGGAATCAGCGCCCATATCCTCGATTCTCTTTGCAATGTCTTTCCAATAATCCAGTGTATATGCATCACCCAGTGTATAGCTCAGCGCTATCTGTGCGTGTGCTTTTTCTTTGTTGGCTGCCTTTACCGCTGTCTCCAGGTTGCGGATATCATTTAAACAATCAAAAATACGGATAATATCAATACCATTGGCAACTGATTTCTGTACGAAATATTCTACCACATCATCTGCATAGTGGTTATAACCCAGAATATTCTGTCCACGGAACAGCATCTGAAGTTTTGTCTTCTTAAAACCATCTCTCAGCTTTCTAAGGCGCTCCCACGGATCCTCCTTCAGGAAACGAAGGCTGGCATCGAATGTCGCTCCGCCCCAGCATTCTACTGCATGGTATCCAACCTCATCCATCTTTCCGATGATCGGAAGCATCTGCTCCGTTGTCATTCTGGTTGCAATCAGAGACTGGTGCGCGTCACGAAGGACAGTTTCCACGATCTTAACCGGCTTTTTCTTTTCATTTGCCATTCTAAAGATACCTCCCAATACACTTTTATTATGAGTCAACTATCTGCGACCTGGCTGATTAAATAATTCACAGCCATATTTTTATCTATTATACCACAAGTTTTCCGATTTCTGGATAGTTTTTTTAATATAATTTCATAAGTAAATTCTATATCGTGGAAATGTGGGTTGTGATTTTTGCTGATGTCAGGGAGCTTTCCTCTGCGCCGCGTGGGGGCGGCTGGAGAAAAAAAATTTCTTGGTCACGTCTTTCTAGTCCGCAGTGCGGCAGCTCGAAAAAACTTCGTTTTTCCTCGCTGTCGGGCATTCGCCCTATGAAAAAAAGAAGCCACACACAGCCGCTTTTGTGTAAACACAACGCTTCTGTGTGTGGCTTCTTTTTTTCGCACTGCTCTTTGCTTACGCAAGTTTGGACTTAGCCAGCTCTGCCAGTTTTGCGAAACCTTCTGCATCGTTGATAGCCATGTCAGAAAGGATCTTGCGGTTCATCTCAACACCAGCCTGCTTTAAGCCGTACATGAACTTGCTGTAGGACAGACCATTGATACGTGCTGCTGCGTTGATACGAGCGATCCACAGCTGTCTGAACTGTCTCTTTCTCTCTTTACGACCAGCGTAGGAGCTTGTAAGAGCTCTCATTACGGACTGCTTAGCTACACGGTACTGTTTGGAACGTGCGCCTCTGTAACCCTTTGCCAGCTTTAATACTCTATTGTGTTTCTTTTTAGCGTTTAATCCGCCTTTTACTCTTGCCATCGGTTATTTCCTCCTTCTTAATCCTCGAATCTTATAAGTACGGTAAAATCTTCTTCATTACCTTGCTGTTTGTAGCATCAGTAACGATGTCTTTTCTAAGATTTCTTTTTCTCTTTGTAGATTTCTTAGTTAAGATGTGGGATTTGTAAGCTTTATTTCTTACTAACTTTCCGGTTCCGGTTGTTTTAAAACGTTTAGCAGCTGCTCTGCTTGTTTTCATTTTAGGCATGGTGTAGTCCTCCTTAATAATAGTTATGTCCTTATATCTAGCGTTTCGCAGAAAGGAACAGTACAATACTTCTTCCTTCTACTTTTGCCGGTTTATCAACGGCTGCGATATCGGCAAGCTTCTCTGCAAAATCGTCAAGGATATACTTTGTCTTTGACATATGTGCCATCTCACGACCTCTGAAACGAAGTGTAACCTTTACTTTATTGCCTTTTTCCAGGAATTTTCTCGCATTGTTCATCTTGGTATTCAGGTCATTTTCATCGATATTCGGGGAAAGACGAACTTCCTTGATCTCGATTACCTTCTGTTTCTTCTTAGCTTCTTTTTCTTTTCTTGCAAGCTCGTATCTGTATTTACCGTAATCGATAATCTTGCAGACCGGCGGCTTCGCAGTCGGAGCAATCTTTACTAAATCCAGTTCCGCTTCTTTCGCTAACTTGTAAGCATCCTTTGCGGACATGATTCCAAGCTGCTCTCCATTTTCGCCAATCAAACGAACCTCTCTGTCTCTAATCTGTTCGTTAATCATTAACTCGCTAATAGTCGTGCACCCCCATGATATGTGATGATTTTGGTTGATTCAGTGTCAAAAAAAATAAGTGAACAGTACAGACCATCCACTTACTCATAATAGGAAATCCAATATAGGAAATTTCTCAAATTTATGAACCCACAGTCACTTGCTCGTGCTGAGGTGAGGTAGATAACCTGCTTTCCTGTCTTCGTGAAGTTGTTTCCTCACAGCTTTTGTTAGTATACTATGGTTTCTTTGGAATGTCAACCGGTTTTTTCGAGATTTTTGAGAAGATTTTTGAGAAGATTTACAAATGATTTTTAAATATGGTTCACGTGTTGCGCAAATGACGGCAACGTACGCAAATACATTTACGGACATACTAAAAACTACCGCCGGATATCATTACCTCTGCCCGGTTTTGCTTCCTTCCTGACAGAATTTTCCATATCCGGCGGCATTTTTTATTTCGAATATTTATGCAATCTTTCTTCTATTAAAAAAGAAAACCGCATCAGTCACCGTTTCTGGAAACTCGAACATTCCGTCTGCATAGAAACTGTCGCATTGCCTCCGGTGATTCCGATGTGTTCCGCGCTGCACCGGCGGTCTGTATTATAAACACAGTTCGTTGCCTCGCACTCTACTTCGAGACGGCTCTCCGGTGTTTTAAAAAGGTTGCGGAATGTGCCGCCTTTCTTCTCGTCGAAGCTGCCACAGCAGGTATCGCATTTATCCTGCGCCGTCTTTCCTTCTACCAGAATGGTATTTTTACAGCAGCAGTTTTCCGCATTGTGCATACATCCGGTTACACTACAATCCAGTTTTGTCATGATTTTTCCTCCTGTTTTCTGACATGCATCACCGAAAGTCTCCTCCGGCATCCAGCCGTCAAACTTTTCAGCGATACACTTTTCAATGTGTCATGGTTTTCGTTGCTGTTCACACATGTATGACCAGTAACGGGATTTTGCCGATACTTCGCATTCCAAATCGGCAAAATCTGCAACCAGAACTGTATCGTACGGAATTTTCAGTTCAGAAAATTCCTGCCTGTGAACAGTTACTGGTTTTTAGATTCAGGAGTAGTATCTGCTTCTTTTTTGGATTTATTCGTGCAAACTAAAACAAACGCATCCATGATTTTATCTCACAGATGCGTCTGCCTGATTTTTTAATTTTTCAAAATTATTTAGCTTCGTCTGCTTTCACAGTCTCACGCAGGTTTTTCTCTTCGATCTCCTTCTGGATAGACTCGATGAAGCTCTCTACACTGCTTGCGCCCTCGTCACCCGCAAAACGGCTGCGGACGGAAACGGTCTTCTCTTCTTCCTCTTTCTGTCCAACAACCAGCATGTACGGGATCTTCTGGGTCTGTGCCTCGCGGATCTTGTAGCCGATCTTCTCGGAACGTGTATCCATCTCTGCACGGATGCCAGCCTCGGTCAGCTTGTCCAGAACTTCCTTGCTGTAATCTGCGTATTTGTCAGAGATCGGAAGAATCTTTACCTGTACCGGTGCCAGCCAGGTTGGGAATGCACCCGCGAAGTGCTCGATCAAGATACCGATGAAACGCTCGATGGAACCAAATACAACACGGTGAATCATGATCGGACGATGTTTCTCGCCGTCTGCTCCGGTGTACTCTAATTCAAATCGCTGTGGAAGCTGGAAGTCAAGCTGGATGGTACCACACTGCCAGGTTCTTCCGATAGAATCTTCCAGATGGAAGTCGATCTTCGGTCCATAGAATGCGCCATCGCCCTCGTTTACCACATACGGCAGTCCCAGCTCTTCCAGAGCGGAACGCAAGCCTTCGGTTGCCATCTCCCAATCTTCATCACTTCCCATGCTGTCTTCCGGACGGGTGGACAGCTCTACGTGATATTTGAACCCAAACAGGGAATATACCTGGTTGATCAGGTGTACAACGCCCTTGATCTCGTCCTTGATCTGCTCCGGTGTCATGAAGATATGTGCATCATCCTGTGTGAAACAGCGTACACGCATCAGACCATGAAGCTGACCAGATTTCTCATGACGATGAACGATACCAAGCTCACCCATACGTAGCGGCAGATCACGGTAGGAACGTGGCTCAGAAGCGTATACTAAAACGCCGCCCGGACAGTTCATTGGTTTAATTGCGTAATCCTCTTCATCGATCACAGTTGTATACATGTTGTTTTTGTAATGATCCCAGTGTCCGGAAGTCTCCCAGAGCTTGCGATTCAGGATGATCGGAGTGGAAATCTCTACATAACCAGCTTTTTTATGGATTTCTCTCCAGTAATCAAGCAGGGTATTTTTCAGTACCATGCCCTTCGGCAGGAAGAACGGGAAACCCGGACCTGCATCGTGCATCATGAACAGGCCAAGTTCTTTGCCCAGTTTACGATGGTCACGTTTCTTTGCCTCTTCCATCATTGTGATGTATGCTTCCAGATCCTCTTTGGTTGCAAATGCGGTCGCATAGATACGGGTCAGCATTTTGTTCTTCTCGCTGCCTCTCCAGTATGCGCCTGCCAGATTCATCAGCTTAAATGCCTTACCAACACCCTTGGTGTTCATCATGTGAGGTCCTGCACATAAGTCAGTAAAATCACCCTGACGGTAGAAGCTAATCTCTGCATCCTCCGGAAGATCCTCGATTAATTCTACCTTGTACGGCTCCTCTTTCTCCTTCATGAACTCGATCGCTTCATTTCTCGGCAGAGTAAAGCGCTCCAGTGGAAGTGCTTCTTTGATGATTTTCTTCATCTCTGCCTCGATCTTTGGCAGATCCTCTGCAGTCAGAGGGGTAGCCGGATCGACATCATAGTAGAAACCGTCTGCGATGGACGGTCCAATCGCAAGTTTTGTCTCCGGGTAAAGGCGTTTTACAGCCTGTGCCATTACATGGCTGGCGGTATGGCGCAGAGCTGCCAGACCTTTCTCATCCTTTGCAGTCAGGATATTTAACTGACAGTCATGGTCGATCACGGTACGGAGATCTTCTTCCTCACCGTCAACCTCACCCAGACATGCCACTCTCGCCAGGCCTTCGCTGATGTCTTTTGCAATGTCGATGATGGACATCGGGCTCGCATATTCTTTGACAGAGCCATCTTTTAATGTGATCTTCATCTTTTTTCTCCTTTTCGTTCTGAAATAATAAAAGCTTCCTGACCAGAAGAACCACGAAAGAATGTGTCTTGGCACATTCTCGCGCCGAGCACGGTCGCTTGCGACATGTTGCTTCTTCGCGCGAGTGCGCATCCCGCGGAGCGTTTTTTGTTTCATAGGACGCAATTTCCTATGAAACAAAAAATCCCTTAGCCAGATGTTTCTGACTAAGGGACGATTAATCGCGGTTCCACCCTTATTGAATCGATCGTTCGGATCGATTCCACTTCATTCTGATGATAACGGAATCACCGTTCCCGATTAAGGGACATTCAAAGCTGGTATTCAGATTTGCTTTCCTGTCCGACGCTTCCACCCACAGCCACCTGCCTCTGTTATTTCAGGCTTTTCCTGCGACGCCGTTCTCTGTCCAGTTCCACAATCCTACTGGTCTTCTCAACACTTTCTTTCTATATAGATAAACCCGTTTCTGGTTCATCATTACAGTCTCGATTATATCAGCTGTTTCTATTTTGTCAAGATATTTTTCTCTTGAGTTTTCACTGCATTGACAGACCGCCTCTTTCATGGTATGATAATAAGGCTATAAATATAAGGGCCAGTACCGGTTTCGACAGGGATCATGAAGCTGGTGAAGCTATCCGCATGCGATGCGTTAAATGGCAAACTTAAAATTAAACGCTAACAACAAATTAGCATACGCTGCCTAATTTGGCAGTTGTCAGCCTTAGAGCACTCACACTTTAAGAATCTGGCATCGAATATGTGAGAAACGATGACAGGCGGGTTCCGGACTGTCAGGCGTATCAGGAACTACTGAAGTTCTGAGGATGTTCGTTTCCGCAGGATAGAGGGAATGTCAAAGAACGGACTATGATAGTAGAAGAACAGGGAATTGGTTTTTGGACACGGGTTCAACTCCCGTCTGGTCCACTAAAAAGAACTGCCGCCCAGCAAATCATTTGCTGATGCGGCAGTTCTTTTTCTTATCTATTTTTATTCTGCATCTTTTACCGATTCTGGAATATCTCAATAATCGCCTTCACGATCGCCACCAGCACATTCCACATCCGTTTTAACGGACCTTCTTCACTGCTGCCGTCTGCCTCCTGATCGGAGATATCGGTTGATTCATCATCATCGCTGATCTCATCGGTCCGCAGGACGATCTGCACGCTGTTCGGGGACGGATTTTTCGAGGAGGTAAAGGAAATCTTCTCCGCCTCCGGATCTATGTTCAGGAAGTTGTTCTCATCCTCAAACTTATCGATCTGCTCATCGAGCGTACTCTTCATGTCTTCCCCCGCTTCCCGAACCGCCGCAAGCTGATCGATCAGGGTCAGGTTCTTATCAAGAATCTTCTCCATGCCCTGCAGCGTTGCCTTGGTTCCGGCATCCAGCGAATCACCTGCCGAAATCAGCGTGTCATTCAAAAGACTGAGCATATCATGTGTGGTATAAAGTGCCCTGGTCAGCCGGTTCATCAGTTCTTCAGAATCAGACAGGGAATCCAGCATCGTCGGCACATATTTATCCGTTGTGTCAATCAGGACCCGCATATCATCCAGCAAATTAATCAGTTCATCGGTCGAACTTCTGAGCGCCGATAAAGTCGAACCCGTCTTGCCAGTAATATCTCCCGCCGTCTTGAACGCACCATTCACTTTATTCACAATCGTTTTCGCAGTTTTCTGCGCCTGCTCCACTTTCTGGAAAATGCCCTTCGTCTCTTCCACCAGACTTGCAGCATCCGCAGAATAAGTAGTCGCTGACAGAGACTCCAGCGCCTCCTCTACATCATCTTCTGCATTGCCAATCTCATCTTCCCAGCTCGCATCATTGACACCGCCGCTTCCCGGCTCGCCGGACGGTCCGGCTGTCAGGGCTCCCGCAGAAACCTCGGTTCCAAATGCATTCACCTCTGCATCCTGACCCGAGGAGTTGTCTTCCGAAGCGGAACCCGAATTCTTAGCAGAATCCGTCTCTGCCTTGTCTGCCGTCGAAGCAGGATTCTTCTCTTCCGTCTTTGTCGCTGATTCAGCCGCTTTTTCCGCCTGGTTACCAGCTGCACCAGACGCTATGCCTGCGCCCGCTGCTTCCTGTTCAGCCGAATCTTTACTTTCTGTTCCTGCTGAGCCAGAGGCCGAAGTGCCTGCTGCCATTTCCGCGTCATCCGTGGTATTTGCAGAACCCGTAGTTTTTGCATGATCGGCGGCACCTGCAGAATCCGTGATATCTGCGCTGCCAGCCGCCCCCGCTGTCTGACCATTTCCGTTTCCAGATGCCGCCTCCGACGATACAGATGTCTCTTCCTTCTCCGCACTCTTCATCTTGCGGATCCGTTTCAGCTTCATGCCGTCTAACGTGGCTAAACTCTGATTCAGGCTTCCAATCCCCTGTTCTGTCACCGCCAGGGAGGTATTTCCCTGTCCCAGAAGTTTATCGAGTTCTTCCAAAATTTTCTGGACTTCCGCCGTCCGCTGGACAATATCTTTCTCGATCGCATCCTGCGTCTGCTGACTGACAAGACCCTTATTTAATTCATCCGAAGCCGACCGGAGCGATTTGCTCAGACTTCCCAGGCGGTCATACAGGCGATCCAGTTCATCCTGCATATCTTCCATCGTATTGGAAAGCGCCTGTGTGTTGCTGTTAATATCCGTCACCGCATCGCGCGCCGTCTGTAAATACGGAATCATGACCGTCGTCTGATCCGTGACTGCCTGCAGATCGGCAAGCGCCTGTGTCGAGAGCGCCTCGATCTGTTTCCGGTTAGCACTGACGGTTCCACGCGCCCGATCGAGATTTGCCAGACCGCCTTTCACGCCGGAAACATCCGACTTCATGGATTCCATCGTCTTTAACAGCGCATTCATGCTGTCATACATCTTGTTTCCATCCTCGCGCCAGGTATCTTTCGCCTCTTTCAGATCCTTGATGCGGTTCAGCTCATCCAGGGTCCCCGGAACCATCATCATAATGACTCCGATATTCTCATAATTATCCGTGCCGACCCGGACTGTAAAATCGCCGTCCTCGCCCGGAAGCGCCGCAAACATTGCCGCCTGATAGCTTCCAACCGACTGCACCTGCGCGCCCGACGCATCGACACTATAGCATTTCTCCATATCCACCGGCACAAGCACGGTCAACACCATATTATTTTTGTAATACGCCTTCGCCTCCTCATTCGGGGTCGCCTTTACATTGACCTCAACCAGACCAGACGCCCCCGCCAGTTTGGATGCATCCGCTTCCACTCCATTAAGTTTATAGGAAACGTCAAACGTCCACGGCAGATCGACGCTGTTTTTCGGCATCGTACACTGATAATAAAAACGCGAATTCTTCTCCGGCAGTTTCCATGTGACGGTTCCATCGCCAATTTCCGGCGCCGTGTCGTCCGTCATGTTGACCACCTTGTCATAGGTACCATAATCGGTATATTCGGTCAATCCATTCGTGGTACAGCCTTTGACCACATTGATCTGCGTTGCCGTTCCATAATAGTCCAGATTGACATACATCGTTTCATCTACCTGAACTCTTGGTGCAGCCGCCCGGACAGGAACTGCCGCACTCGTTACCAGCGTAACCGCTGCCAGCGTCGCCGCCGCTCCTCTTCTAATGATCTTCTTCATGGCTTCCAGCCTCCCTTTTTTCTGTCATCTTCCGTTTCCGGTCTTTTCTTCGTTCTCTCACTTTTCCGAGTAGCCGGAGCTTTCTTCTGTGTTTCTCCCGCGCCTCCGCATCGGAATCTGTTTTCTCCTGAGGACCGCCCGTCTCTGTCATTTCTGTATCTTCCAGCGTTTTCGTTTTAGCTTCGAATTGTTTTCTTTTCGACGTAACTGAATCCACCAGCGGCTTTTTCCCTTTCCACACGGCACCAGCCACGCGTCTTGCCGCCCGTTTCATGCGGGCATGGCGGCGTTCGCGCCGTTTTTTGAAAAACAGATGAATCCTCTCAAATTCGTTCTGCATCAGGATATGATCAAACAATACCAGAAATGCCGGCATCAGGGAGCAGACAAAAAGCATACTAATCAGAGCCCCCCGTCCAATCAAATGTCCCAGATCGCCGATCGCCGCGACACTCGATACCTTGTATACAATATATCCGGCACAGGTCAGGATCGAACCGGATGTCAGAATCGCCGGAATACCAAGATTCAGCGCCCCGATCGCCGCTTCCTTCTTATCCATCGTCTTGCGGCATTCCAGATAATTGTTCGTCGTCAGAATCGCATAATCGACGGTCGCGCCCAGCTGGATACAGCTTACGATAATGTAACCAATGAAAATCATCGTGTCTCCGACGATGTACGGTACCGCCATATTGACGAAAATCGCGACCTCAATCGGAATCATGATAAGGAGCGGAATAATCAGTGATTTAAAACTCCACATGACAACCACAAATACGCCAATCAGCGACATCACATTGACACGGCTGTAATCCTTCGTGATCGTCGTCTGGATGTCCTGTGTGGACGGTGTTGTGCCGACCAGATACGAATTTTCCGGATAATATTTCTTCATGATCGCCTGGATCTCATCCGAGCACTGGTACGCCAGCTTGCTCTCGCCCTTACTCTTAACGTAAATAAGGATTCTCGCATAATCTTTTTTATGTAACTGGCTTGTGATGCTGTACGGAAGGAAATCTTCCGGTACGCCCTCCGGGAGCTGCCCGGACAAGGACGTTACACTCTTCATGTACGGCAGGTCTTCCAGCTCATCCGTGAACTGTTTTTCCTTGATAAAAGAAGTATCCGGCACGATTGCCATCATCATATTGCTTCGTCCGAATTTCGCTGTAATCAGCTCATCATCCTCATATACCGTCGTTCCCTCGCTGGCGCCGACCGCGTCATTTCCGTAGAGGAAATCGTTCATGCTCTGCGCCGTGTATGCCGGGATCGCCAGCACCGCAATCAGAATCAGCACGATGCGGCGGCTGTTGTAGATACCGTGGCTGAGCTTATCAAACGACGGCAGGAACGAACGATGGGATGTTTTCTCAATCATCGGCGTCATACGCAGAATCATCGCCGGCATAAAAAACACCACTGTCAGAAGACTCAGGACAATACCTTTTGCCAGCACGAGTCCCATATCAAATCCGATATTAAACTTCATAAAACACAGAACGATAAATCCGACGATCGTCGTCAGGCTGCTGGCGAAAATGGAGTTTAATGCCTCATTGATCGCGTTGCTTAACGCGGTCATCTGATCCAGTCCCTTTGCCTTTTCCCTCGCAAACGCGTGGCTTAAGAAAATCGAATAATCCATCGAGCAGGCGAGCTGCAGGACCGCCGACACACTGTTCGTCAAAAAGGATATCCGCCCGATAAACAGGTTCGTTCCTTTGTTCAGGACGATCGCCACGCCCATGACCGTCAGATACAGCACCGGTTCAAACCAGGAGTTCGTCGTCACGGTCAGAATCAGGAAAATAACCACGACCGCCAGCGTCATAATCAGCTTCATCTCGCTCGAAACATTTTCCTGCAGCGATTTGTTCTGAACCGCCATGCCGACGTAATGTCCCTTGTCTCCGAGAATGTCCTTGATCTCATCGATCGTCTGGGACGTCCTCTTATCCGTGTCGCCGTTTACAAAAACAATATCCATAACCGCCGTATTATCCTTGTAATACTCATCAACACTATTAAAGTTGATAAATGCGTCCGCCGCGTATACGCTGGTCGATGTATCGAGCCACATGACCTGATCGACTTCGTCCAACGCCTCTATTTTATCCTTGTAGGCTTTCGCCTCATAAAGCGAAACATCGTCAATCATGATGCGCCCCGTGCCGGGGTAGCCGAATTTCTCTTCCATCAGGTCCAATCCCTGTTTGGACTGGACGGTCGACGGCAGGTATTCCGTCAGATCATAGTTGATCTCGACAAACGGCGCCATGAGCGCTGATATCAGCACCAGAACCAGAAAGACAATCTCGATCGCCCTGCTCCGCTCAATGATGAATTTCGGCAGGGAGAAGGCTTCTTTTTCCGTCTGTTTTTCTTCTTTGCGTTTATGTAAAAATTTCAGTTTCATGCCTGCTTGCTCCTGTCATACAATGATTGCGATCCTTACCGCATCAAAATAATCATATAATAATGCTTATCGCCGACCTGCTGATGTGCAACACCCATTTCCTTATAATAAATCACCCGGTCCACGCGCTTTTTCTCGTCGCTGTCGTGATTACGCAGAAGCTTTTCTTCTGCCTGCGTCACATCATCACAGTTGATGAGGTAAATCTCCGTATGACGTCTCGCAGTGCTTTCCCCGATGGATTTGAGGTAATCATCAAGTGTGCCTTCATCCGGGATCCGGCTGCTTCCATAACCCTTACTGCGTGCCATCGCCAGGCGGTGTTCGGCGATCTGCTGTAATTTTCCATTTAAAATAAAGCTGGCATCTTTATCGTAATCTTTTTTGTCATCGTCATAGTACTCTTCTTCCTCATCCCCGTCAAACGCGTCCGCCTTCAGCTCATTTAAGCTGTCCGCCATCGCCTGGGTATCTGCATCCAGAAATGCCAGCGTGTACGCGCCGCCGCCCGTGTTTTTCTTCTTTTTGGCGTTCGCCAGGCTGCCGTCCGCGTTGATCGTATACTGCGTCTCATCCTTTGTGAAGGTCGTTCCCTCCATCGCGCCGCTGTCTTTCAGGAAATAGTATTTTCCGTCGATATTCTGCCAGCCGGTCGCCATCGCGCCGTCCCCTTGCAGATAATACCAGGTTCCATTTTCCTGCTCCCAGCCCGTTTTCATCAAACCGTCTGCTCCGAGCAGGTACCATTTTCCGCCCATCTGCTGCCAGCCCGTCAGGTAAGAACCGTCCATTCCCACCAGATAATAACCATTCTCCACCGGCTGCCAGACACCCGCATCATCCGCAAGCACTGTCTGGGCGGCAGACGCTGAGAAAAGGAGACTTACTCCTGCGATTCCTGCCAGCCGTACTATCTTATGTCCCAGAACCGCTTTCAGCGCCCTTTTTAACCCCGGCGCCGTCCGCTTTTCTTCCTTCTTCATCCACAACTTTCTGTCCTTCATACGCTGTCCTCACTCTTCTTTATGCTTATTGATCGGATCCATCTGTTTCCAGTTCCACCCCCCGTGCCGTTAAAAGTGCTCGGAGCATCGCCGCCAGCTCCTTTTCCGAGATCCGGCTGCTGTCAATCAACATATCATAACTTGCTTTATCCGCCCATGTCTTTTTTGCATAAAAATTATAATAATTTTTCCGTATTTTATCCGCTTGTTTGATCAGGTATTCAGCTTCTTTTTCATCTGTCTCGTAACGCCGCATAATCTCCTTCACGCGCGCCTCCATCGGGGCATATATAAATAGAGAAATAAGCCCTTCTGTCTCCTCCAGGATCTTGTCAGCGCAACGTCCCACGATGATGCATGGACCTTTCTTCGCATACTCCCGGATCAACTGGGACTGCACGACAAACAAGGTATCATTCATCGGCTTTCCATAACCGGTAAACGGATTGCACTTGGCCGGAACCTTAAAAAGAAAACGGTTCGCCTTCATCTCGTCCGCCTCTTCCAGTTCCTCCATCTTAAATTCGCCGCACACCGCTGCTTCCTCTATCAGATGGCGGTCATAACAGGGAATTCCCAGTTCCTTTGCCAGAGACTGCCCCAGATTATGGCCGCCGCTTCCAAACTCTCTTCCGATTGTAATGACAAAATTTTTCATACCAGATTCCACCTTCGTATCTATTTCCTTTTGCTTTCGCATATGCTGCAGGTTCTCATAGCCGTTCCTTTCACGATTGTCAGCCACTCCTGCCGTCTGTGAAACGTTCCATACAAAAGACTTCTTCGCAGTGAACAGTTACATCTAAAATAGAGCATATACAACTCATGTCTGTTTAATTGACATTTGTTCATTTTTGAACTATAATGCATTATACTAAGTTGTTCGAATGAATACAATAATCATTTTTACGTCAGTTGTATTTTAATCAACATTTCATCACATTATGTTTGTTTTTTGTATCTGGTGTGCCCATTTTTACTTATTTTTAACACTCCCTTCATCCACAGCCTCCGATACACAGTCATACGGCGTTTCCCTGTCTGGAAACGTTCAGAAAGGAAGTCACTATGAAAGAAGAAATACTCGACCGGCGTGTACGAAAGACGAGACGCCAGTTAAAAGAATGCTTAACCCGCCTCCTCAAAGAAAAAAAAATTCAGGATATCACGGTGCGCGAACTCGCCGAGATGGCTGACATCAACCGCGGCACCTTTTATCTTCATTATAAAGATGTCTTTGACCTGATGGATCAGATCAAAAATGAACTGATCGAGGAGGTTGAGTCTGTCCTGACGCACCATCCCGTTCCCGAACTGGTAGCGCGCCCTTCCCTCGCACTCTCAGAACTATTTCCTCTTGTACAGGAAAATGCAGAGATTGTTTCTATTTTAATAGGAGAAAACGGTGATCTGAATTTTGTCAACCGCCTGAAACGAATTGTCAGCGATAAATGTTTAAAAGGCTGGCTGGATCTCAAATGTTCCAGCGATCCGGATACGCTCGCGGCATTTTCCGCCTTTATCGTTTCCGGCTGTGTCGGTACCGTTCAGTACTGGATCGAAAGCGGCATGAAGGAATCCACAGAACAGATGGCAATCTTGACAGAGGACTTTATCTTAAAAGGCATCCGAGTGCTGGAAAATCCGGCTTGACTTTCACGAAATTCCGTGCTTTAATAAAACTGCAATTTTTAAAAATTCAGAAAGGAGAACCACATGGACAGTTGTGACAGCAACGGGCGAAGTCGTCGCGATGGGCAAAATCAAACTATGAATTCCAACCATGCGTACCAGACTGTTGGTCTGCCGCAGGGTCTTTTTGAGTGTGAATCGGGCTGTCTGGCAGCACATTTCCGCCTGCTTTAACAGGCTGGTGATTCAGTGCTGAACGTTTCCCGGCACGATTGGTTTTCATATATATTTGTCCATCGCCCTGGCGCGGGTTTGAAACTGCCATCTGCGGCATTTCATCCTGTTCCCGACTGGCGGTGGATTTTTTTATCCCCGCACTGCTCGCCCTGTACGTCCCAAACGGCATTAAATAGAACGACAGAAAGCGAGGGAACCAAATATGAATCAGACTCCAGAAATGGACGAAAAGAAAACAAGCTCCCCGGAAACGGCTCCGATCGCCGCAACCGCAGAGCATAATGCTAATTTTGAAGAAAATATCCGCGCGATCATCCGCAGCGGAAAACCGGCAAGCGTGATCCGGGATGACCTCGACAATTACCATGCAAACGATATTGCCGAGGTTCTGGAAACACTGGACACTGCGACCCGGAAACGCCTCTACAATATTCTCTCTCTGGAAATGACGGCAGAGATTTTCACCTATCTCGATGAACCGGCGCCTTATCTGCATGAGCTGGGACTTGACCGGGCGGCAGCCGTTCTGGCAGAGATGGATGCCGATGAGGCGGTCGATATCCTCGAAAATTTAGATCCGGAGGAAAAAGAAGCCCTGATCGCGCGCATGGATCAGGAATCTAAGGATGATATCCACCTGATCTTTTCCTACGATGAGGAACAGATCGGTAGCCGGATGACAACCAACTACATCGTCATTCCCAATAACTGTACGATCAAGCAGGCGATGCGCCATCTGATCTCCCAGGCGGAGGACAACGACAACATCGACACCATCTACGTCGAAGACGAAAATGGGCGCTATTTCGGTGCGATCGAGCTGAAAGATTTAATCACTGCCCGTGAGTACATGAAGCTGGAGGATATTATCAGTACCTCCTATCCGTATGTGTACGCGGATGAGAAATCTTCGGACTGTATGGAAGAGCTGATCGATTACAGCGAGGATTCTATCCCAGTACTCGATCGGAACCATAAAATCATCGGCGCCATCACTTACGAGGATATCGCCGAGGCGATCGACGACGAGATGGGTGATGACTACGCAAAGCTGGCAGGTCTTACTTCCGAAGAGGATCTGCACGAACCACTGTTGCAGAGTTTGAAAAAACGTCTCCCGTGGCTGGTGCTGCTGCTCTTCCTCGGCATGGGTGTTTCCTCGGTGGTCGGCATTTTCGAGCCGATCGTTGACCGTATCGCACTTCTTATCTGCTTCCAGTCGATGATCCTCGACATGGCAGGCAATGTCGGCACCCAGTCACTGGCTGTCACCATCCGTGTCCTGATGGATGAGGACATCTCCGCGATGCAGAAGCTGGGATTTATATTCAAGGAAATGCGAATCGGATTTTTAAATGGACTGCTGCTCGGCTCGGCTTCATTCGTCGTGATCGGCATTTTCGTTCATATTATGAAGCAGAAGAGTCTTTTCTTCTCGTTTGCACTTTCCGGCTGTGTCGGCATCTCTCTTCTGACCGCGATGGTGATCTCCAGCCTGGTTGGCGTACTGGTGCCGATGCTGTTTCACAAGCTGAAGGTTGACCCGGCAGTTGCGTCTGGTCCGCTTATCACGACGGTGAATGATCTGGTAGCGGTTGTGACTTATTATGGACTGGCGGAGATTTTGCTGGTGGATGTGTTTCATTTAGTGTAGAGAACCGGTGAAAATAGGTATTTGTGATTCGGACGCAAAACAGGACTCTTCCTTTTTAGCAACTTCTCCCTGCTTCTTATAGATAGAGTTTGCATCTACCCCGCCGCGCACGCTGGAAAGCGGATAGATGTTGGTGCCGCGTCCGATGATGCTGCCCGGGTTTAGGATAGAGCCGCAGCCTACTTCTACATTGTCACCAAGCATGGCGCCGATTTTTTTGCGTCCGGTTTCGATCTTGCCGTCTTCGGCGTGGATTTCCACCAGAAGTTTATCGGATTTTACGTTGGAGGTGATGGAACCGGCACCCATGTGGGATTTATAGCCTAAGATGGAGTCTCCGACGTAATTATAATGCGGTACCTGTACTTTATCGAACAGGATGACGTTTTTAAGCTCGGTAGAGTTTCCGACTACTGCACCTTCTCCGATCAGAGCGCTGCCGCGGATGAATGCACAGTGGCGCACCTCGGCGTCTTTGCCGACGATGACCGGTCCGTGCAGATAGGCGCTGTCAAATACCTTCGCTGTCTTGTGAACCCAGATGTTTTCACCGCGTTTCTCATATTCTGCCGGATCCAGGCTATTTCCCAATTCGATGATAAAATCACTGAGACCTGCCAGCGCCTCCCACGGGTAGGTAAACTGTTTCAGATAATCTGAAGCCAGCGTATGGGTTAAATCATATAATTCTGTGATTTTCATTTCTTCTTTTTTCATGATCATTGCCTTTCCTGAAATTCAATTTTTTCTATTATTATAAATAGATTGTTTACTTTCACTTACTTTGTTCCTGTCCGGATGTAATACTTGTCGTCTCAGAGCTAGTTTCAGCTTTTACTGTTCTTGCAGTCTTCGCAGTTCCCCTACTCTTTACGCTTCTGCTTCGCGACACTTTCTCTGCATTTTGGTAAAACACAGCAACCGCATCAAATGCCGGCCGCAGCCCATACGTATTTCCCATATGAACCGCATTGTAGGTGCGTCCGATAACGAAGCGCTCTAATTTCTGCATATATTCATCCGGTGTGATGCTGCCCTCTGCCACATAGGTCAGACCTTTTTCCCAGCTTGCCGTCAGCTCCGGGTTGAGAAGCTGCTTCATGGAGGTGTGTACGACCTCATAAATCAGTTCTCCCAGATAGGTCGGCGTGATGACCTGCGTTTTTTCGTTGAGCGCCATGTATTTGATGTTGAACAACTTTTTCAAGATCTCCGCGCGGGTTGCACTCGTTCCGATGCCGCTGCCCTTGATCTGGGCGCGCAGCTCTTCGTCTTCGATAAGCTGACCGGCATTTTCCATCGCCAGAATCATCGAACCGGAGGAATAACGCTTCGGCGGAGATGTCTCGCCCTCTTTGATCTGCAAATCATCCAGTGACACTTTCATCCCCTTTTTGAGCTGTTCCAGCATCTGGATAAACTCTGGGTGGGACGCGTCAATTACCTTTGGCTGGCTGCTGTCTGTTCCATCTGCTTCTCTTGCCGGATTTTCCGCATCATTTCCATCTATACCTGGTTCAAGGCGGTTCGTTCTGCCGACACTTTCCCCGGCAGTGTCCTTTTTCTTTTTCGGAATTTCCGCCACCTTGAGATATCCCGCTTCTTTCAATACTTTGAAACCGGCAAAGAAATGTTCACCTTTTACCTCAATCTCAACCGCATATTTCTGGTAAACCGCCGCCGGATAAAAGATGCTTAAGAAACGGCGCACAATCACCTGGTAAATCTTGCGGTTCAACTCCGGGAGACTACGCAGCGCACCGAGTCCCTGTCCGGTCGGTATGATTGCGTAGTGATCGGTAATCTGCTTATCATTGACATAACGCGTTTTTGCTATGTTCTTCCACAGCCCTGCCTGCATCGCCTCCGATGCAAATGCCGCCAGCGGCTCATAATGCGTCAGACCGCCGATATTTTTGCTGATCTCCTTCGCCACCGCCGTTGAAAGCACACGCGCGTCCGTTCGCGGATAGGTAACCAGCTTTCGCTCGTACAGCTCCTGCACCACTTTCAGGGTCTGATCCGGGCTGATTTTAAACATTTTAGAACAATCATTCTGGAGCTCCGCCAGGTTATAGAGAAGAGGTGGATTTTTGGTTTCCTTTTTCTTTTCCACTTTTAAAATGGTTCCCTGCGAAGTATTATATACGCCCATTAAACCCGCGTCCACTTTTTCTGCGTCGCTGACCTCTGACTGCATGACTCCCGAATTTTCGCTTCCATTCTCGCGTTCCCACAGCCATGCAATCAGCGCCTCCGCGTCCTTTCGCTCCTTAAAACCATTTTCCTTATACAGACACGGCGTTCCATAGTAACGGCTTCCTTCCACCGCCCGCCATTCGCCGTCAATCGAGATACCTGCCGGTCCAAATGTACCGATCACGCGGTAAAATGGCGTTTTGACAAATTCCCGTATCTCCCGTTCCCGGCGGACTACCATGCCGAGGACACAGGTCATGACGCGTCCGACTGAGATCACGGTCCGGTCAGAACTTCGCATATAGTTAGAAACAGATGGTCCATATTTCAACGTCAGTGCGCGGGAAAAGTTAATTCCCATCAGATAATCTTCTTTTGCCCGCAGATATGCCGAATCCGCCAGATGATCGTATTCGGACAGATCCTTCGCTTCGCGGATGCCGCGCAGAATCTCTTCCTCCGTCTGTGAATCGATCCAGACGCGCTTCTGTTTCTTGCCCTGCACGCCAGCCATCTGCGCGACGAGGCGGTAGATATATTCTCCCTCCCGTCCCGAGTCGGTACAGACGTAGATTGTATCTACATCCGCCCGGTTTAAGAGACCGCTCACGATTCCAAACTGTTTCTTCACGCTGTCGATAACCTGATATTTCCATTCTTTCGGGAGAAATGGAAGTGTCTCCAGACTCCAGCGCTTATATTTCATATCATATACTTCCGGATAGCTCATCGTGACCAGATGTCCAACACACCAGGTCACAACCGCATTTTCCGATTCAATATAGCCATCCGCCGAGCGCCCATTTACCTTGAGTGCATTTGCGAACTCACGCGCCACGCTCGGTTTCTCGGCTATAAATAACGATTTTGCCACGTTGTTCTGCTCCTATCTTACTAATTTCGTCACTGTTCACGCATACGTGCCCAGTAACCTAATTTCCTCTAATTACTTTTCCGCTTCGGCGTCCACTCCGCCAGAATCGCCGCCGCAAACATCAGCGCACAGCCAATTAGCATCCGCAACGTCAGCTCCTCATGCAGCAGCCAGACAGAGAACAGGAGTCCAAACACCGATTCAAACGACAGTAGAATCGAGGATGTGCTGGCGCTCAGATATTTCTGCCCCACTGTCTGAAGCAGAAAACAGAGCATACTGGATGCGAGTCCCAGATACAGCATCGAAACTGCTACTCCCGGCAGTGTAAATACTTCCGGATGGAACGCTCCTTCCGTGAGAAGCCCCAGCACCCACGAACACGCCGCCGCTGTTCCCATCTGCATGACCGTCAGGCGGATCGGAGTGCAGTATGCCGTGAAGCGATCCAGAAAAATCATATGAACCGCAAAGCAGATGCCACACACCAGCGTCAGGAAATCACCAAAATTGACCGACAGATCGCCTTTCAGCGATAAAAGAGCCAATCCCACAACAGCAAATCCCGCTGCGACCAGGTTATTTGCCTTCGGGCGCACATGATTAACCGCCCATGCCAGAAACGGCACGATCACCACATACAACGTCGTAATAAACGCATTTTTACTCGCGGTCGTGTATTTCAGCCCATACGTCTGAAAATAATAACTGACAAATAGAAACAATCCCGCCAGTGCGCCGCATTTAAACTCCTGCATCGACATTCCCCGGATCTGTTTCCAGAAAAGAGCCGCCATTCCAAGCGCCGCGATCGTAAACCGGTACGCCAAAAGGTATGTAGGTGTGATCGCGTCCATCGAATTTTTCATCACAACGAACGCGCTGCCCCAGATAATTGTTACAAATAAAAGGCTGGCAGATGCCAGCACTTTTACTCCCTTGTTGTTTGTCTCACTCATGTCAATCTCTATCCTATGTCAAAATGATCACAAATCAAATACAAATTTAAACCGTCATAAATTTGTAACTGGTCGTTGTATCGTATTTCTCGCCCTTTTTCACGATCGGGGATGCAAATCCCGGCATGTTGACTGCGTTCGGGTAATACTGCGTCTCAAAGCAGTATCCCTGGCGTCTCGCATACTTCACGCCGCCCTTACCCGGAACCTGTCCGTCCAGGAAATTGCCCGTGTAGAACTGAACTCCCGGCAGATCGGTGTATACCTCCATCTTGCGCCCGCTCTCCTCGTCGATCGCAGCCGCCGCCAGACTGAATACGCCTGACTCATGGTTGAGAATCCAGTTATGATCGTAGCCGCCGCCCAGTTTTAACTGATCGTAATCCGCTTCAATATCACGTCCGATCGGCTTGAAATCCGAGAAATCCATCGGAGTCCCCATTACCTTGCGGATCTCACCGGTCGGGATCAGCACCTTGTCTACCGCCGTGATCGCATCACTGTCAATGTAAACCATCTGTGAAAGCGCCGGACCACTCTCATGGCCTGCCAGATTGAAATACGCGTGGTTTGTCATATTAAAAATGGTATCCTGATCGCAGGTCCCCTCGTAATGAATCTTTACTTCATTTTCATCTGTCAGCGTGTAGGTCACACGGATCGAGGCATTTCCCGGATATCCCTGATCGCCGTCCGGGCTTTCCAGTGTAAACGAAACCTGATTAACGCCCGTCTCATATTCTGCCGCCCAGATACGGTTCCGGTAAAAATCCATGCCGCTGTGCAGGTTGTTCGGACCATCATTCGCCGTCAATTCATATTTTTTATCATTTAACGTAAACACCGCGCCGCCAATCCGGTTTGCATTTCGTCCAACAGCCTCGCCCAGATGCCCATCGCTTACCAGGCAGTCTGCTACTGTTTCATGTCCCAGCAGGACATCCGCCATCTCTCCGTTCCGATCCGGCACCAGCATCGTGGACCAGATTGCACCCAGATCTAAAAAGGATGCAGAAACTCCATTCTGATTCGTCAATGTATAACGGCTGACCTCTCTGCCATCTTCCATTGTTCCAAAGATTGTCTTCTCAACCATGCCAAATCCCCCTTAATTTTTAGAATCCGAAAAATATTTTTCGCATTTTTTATGCTTACTTATGTCAGAATAAATCTATTTAACTTTTCAAGTCGAACGTCCGTGAGACTTGGCGCGTGATTCTGG
>ERZ772863.213-NODE-213-length-76976-cov-9.234032_pt1 | contig 76976 bp, 67 predicted proteins | sample MGYA00512134_ERZ772863 | MGnify/ENA primary metagenome ERZ772863 (study PRJEB29015, sample SAMEA2737659) | human gut metagenome | biome: human gut; feature: human-associated habitat; material: faeces | place: China | collected 2012 ...
TTATTATAGATTATATGACCTTAAAAAATCTGTCCAGTTAATTGTAGCCTATCCAGATTCCACCTGAGTACTAATCATTAACTGCACTCTACTCCGGAAAGGTATGCTCTGCTTTTCCGGAAAAGGGCGCTCTGAATTTCCGAAAATGATGCACTTTTGCATCGAAATACTCAATAAACAATTAATATAATACTGCTATAAGAATAACAATATGTTTATAATAGTAAGGACATAAATTATGGATGATATAGAATATAAAGAGGATTTGTTAAAAATACCAGTAGAGAAGGTCTATAATAAATATATTATAGTTGGAGATGTGTGGTATTTTAACGATAAATATGGTAAAAATTGGTTTGGTATATATGATTAGTTTAAATAGCTTATAAGACAGAACGAAAAGAGGTTGCAGATATGCTGAGAATTAAAATAAACGCTGCCGGAAAGGTCGTTTTTAAGAATGAAGAAGAAGTTTCACGGCTGCTTAGATATTTATGCTTTAAAGTTTTTAAGGATGATGAAACAAAAGAACTGCTTGAGGCAAATAATGTAACTCGATTATTATTATAAATAAAAATGAGATTTGAAATTAAATTTACTACATCATTTTCTCCCCGATAATTAGGGTAAACTATTTCCTTTTTTGACCGATATATTATATAATAGAACAGGATTTAGGATGAGTCTTGATTGTGCATGGAGGCATGAAAAAAATATAGAACAGGTATTTAGCCATCCGGATAATTAGATTCGGATGGCTTTTTTACTTTATGGGAATTGCTAAGCAATATTTCTATAAGGGAAAATGCTTTCGTTGCAAAATAGAATGAATAGAGCAGGAAATAAATATGGACGAAAAAATATTAGTGACAAGGCCGTCAATGCCGTCATACGAAGAATATATAGAGGCGATAAAACCGCTGTGGGATTCCCATTGGATTACAAATATGGGAACGTATCACCGGCAGCTTGAAAAAGAATTAAAAGAATATCTGGATGTGCCGGGATTGTCATTAATGGTTAATGGACATATGGCGTTGGAACTTGCTATTCAGGCGTTTGATTTTCCCGAGGGGGCAGAAGTTATAACGACCCCATTTACATTTATTTCCACGACACATGCAATCGTAAGAAATAGATTAAAACCGGTATTTTGTGATGTTAAATTAAGTGATGGGACAATAGATGAAACAAAGATAGAAGATCTGATTACAGAAAATACAGTGGCAATTTTGCCGGTGCATGTCTATGGAAATGTGTGCAATGTAGAAGAAATTCAAAGAATTGCGGATAAGTACAGCTTAAAGGTTATATATGATGCGGCGCACGCATTTGGTGTGAAATATAAAGGAAAAGGAATCGGAAGCTACGGTGATGCGTCCATATTCAGTTTTCATGCTACAAAGGTATTTAATACCATCGAAGGTGGAGCAGTGGCGTTTTCAGACCCTAAAATGTATGATAAGCTGTATAATCTGAAAAATTTCGGAATCCGTGGAGAAGAACTGGTTGTTTCGGTCGGTGCCAATGCGAAAATGAATGAATTCTCAGCAATTATGGGACTGTGTAATCTGAAGCATATTGATGGAGTGATTCAGGCAAGAAAAGAACGGTATGAGCTTTATACAGAATTATTAAAAGACATTCCGGGAATAAAATTGTTTGATAGGAATGAAAATGCGACCAATAATTATGCGTATTTTCCGATACTGGTGGAACAGGGATATGGAAGAAACAGGGATGAGTTGTATGATTATTTAAAGGAAAATGATATATACGCAAGGAAGTATTTTTATCCGATTACGGCAGATGCAGCGTGCTTTAAAAATAAATATAAAAATACGATGCTTACAATAGCGAGAAATACTGCAAAAAATATATTAGTTTTACCAATGTATGAAAAATTGGAAATGAAAAGTATATCAGAGATATGCAATATAGTAAAACGGTATGAAAGAGAGGGAATATTAGCATGAAGATTGCAATTATGCAACCATATATATTTCCATATATAGGATATTTTTCACTTATAAAATATGCGGATTATTTTGTGTTTTTTGATACGCCACAATATATTAGAAAGGGATGGATTAACAGAAATAGAATTATAGGGGTAACAGGTGGAGCAACATTTTTTACAATACCAGTACAAAAAGCCAAAAGAGAAACGCCAATTAATGAAATAATTATTTCGCAACATGAAAATTGGAAAATGAAAATATTAGGGCAGCTTAATGTATATAAAAAGGCACCCTATTATAATGATGTAATGGAACTTGTAAATGATACATTAAGTTTACAAACCAAAAGTATATCGGATATGGCAATAGCTAGTATTGTTAAGACGTGTGAGTATTTGGGAATCCATATAAAGTGTGATATTTTTTCGGAAATGAATTTGCAAATACCTGATGTAAATGAACCTGATGAATGGGCCTTATATATTACTAAAGAATTAGGATATGATACATATGTAAATCCACCCGGAGGAAAATCCTTTTTTAATGCCGATAAATATAAGAAGCAAAATATAGATTTGCAGTTTTTGGAGCAAGAGATTATACCATATAAGCAAAATAGAAAAGAATTTATTCCATCATTATCAATTATTGATGTTATGATGTTTTGTAGTATAAATCAAATTAATAGTATGTTATGTCAGTATCAAATAGAAAGGTGAAAATATGAGAACGGATATTAATAGAACAGCATTAAATATTTCTACATTTTGTAATCTTCATTGTAAACATTGTTTGGCTTTTATTCCATATTATAAGAATCCTTCAAATATGGAATACGAGGAAGCGTGTTCTATACTTAATATGTATTTTTCAGTGGTAGATTCAGTGGAACATTTTACAGTGACAGGGGGGGAACCATTATTAAATAAAGATGTGTATAAAATTTTACAGGAAGTATATAAATATTCTAAGCAAGTTGTAAAATCAATAGATTTTGTTACTAATGGAACAATTGAATTACCTTTGGAGATATTGGATTTGTTTGAAGAAAATAAGCATAAAACAAAGGTGGTTGTAAGTAATTATGGAGAAAATATATCAAAGAAAATTAATATAATACAGCAGGAGTTAGAAAAGAGAGATATACCTTTTAGAGTTTCGAAATTTTATGGAGATAATCTATATTATGATGGCTGGATAGATTTTTCCGATCATTCATTAAAGTGGGATACAAAAGAAAAAAGGGAAGAAAATGCACAGAAGTGTATTCATAGGGTTGGTAAGTATTTTGTTATAAATGATGGGGAATTGCATTGCTGTTCAAGATCATATTGGAGAATGAAACAAGGGATAATTCCTAAGGTAAAAGGAGAATATGTTCCATTAATGGATTCGTCAATTACAATAGAAGAAAAGAGAAAACTTTTAATGCAAATGTATGATTTAAGAAGTAGTACATCATGTGCATATTGTGTGGGATTGTGCAATCACGTAAAACGGGTTTTACCTGCTCAACAGTTAAATGATATTTAAAATAAAATGTTATTATATAATAGAATGGATGATTAATATGAAAAAAATTCTAGTTACAGGATTGTGTACATTACATTGGGGAAGATTGCAATATGGGAATATTGGAAATTATTATATAATAGAGCCATTATTTAGACTTTTACACAGATATTTTCCAGAATATACAATAGTAACTACTTTTCAAATGACAGAGGAATTTGCAAAAAAAGAGAAAATTGAAGTTGTTCCAATGCAATTGTATTATAATTGGGATTCAGAGAATGATTTAAAAAATGCATATGATGATGTCGAAAAAGCGAAAAGTTATGTTGACAAAAAAACAGGTGATTTAACGGAATATGGTCAATTGGTGTTGCAGTGTGAGTTTGTTTTAAATGTATCTGGAGATATGTGGGGAGATAATGCAGAACATGTGGGACATCAACGTTTTTTAGTAGATTGTTTAAAAATGCGGACGGCACAGATATTAGGAATAAAGACAATACTATATGCGGTAACTCCAGGTCCTTTTAATAAGGTTGAGGATAAAAAACTTGCATTACAAGTGTTCAATAATTTTTCTATGGTTGTTATTAGAGAAAAATTATCTAAAGAAAATCTTGTTAAATGGGGTTTTTCAACGAATCATGTTGTTTGGGCACCTTGTCCCTCATTTTTATTTGAATCTAATATGGAATATCAGTCTAAGTGGACAAGAATGATCGAACAGTTACATCAAAGTAAAAGTAAAATAATAGGTTTCACATTTGGTGGATTTAATATGCCAGTAGGTCCGTATGATATGTGGCCGAGAGGGCCGGAACAGTATGGTGTATTTTTAGATGTAGCAGAATACATTATTAATGAATTAAAAGCAGATATTATGATATTTTCACATACCAATGGCTTTGAATTGCCGCCACAATTTAAATTAATAAATGGGCGGGATTATATAATTTTAAATCAATTCTACAATTTATTAATTAATAGAAATGAAAATTATAAAGAACATGTAATATTAGTTGATGAACCATTATTACCATGTGATATAAAAAAATTAATAGGTGGATTGGATATGTTGATTACAGGGCGAGTACATGCTTCAGTTGCAGCTACAAGTCAATGTATTCCGACTGTATATATAGAATATGATCGTAATGTGATTTATAGTGATAAAATGTATGGATTTTCGTCCCAAATAGGTATGGAAAAGTATGTGTCTGTTCCGGGGGAATATAATAGCTTAGTATCAATAATAGAAGATTGTTATTATAACATTGATTCTGTGAGAAAGCAGCTAGAAAAAGATATTCCTATAATAAAAAAACAGGCGGAGGATATTTTTAAGGATATTAAGAAAATATGTGCAATGGAAAGATAGCATATGAGTGGTGTAAAGGAAAACAATACACGGAAAGAATTTGTGTGTTTTTAAAAGAAATAGATCAAATTATGATTCCACAGTTAAGTAAGCGTGTAGACATTTCAGAATATGCAAAAAAATTGGCATGTAATGCTGAGACAGTATTTGTAAGAAATAACAATCAAGATATAGCAGCATGTTCAGTTTATTGTAACAGACAAGATGCATTTATTTCATCAATAGCAGTAAAAAAGGATTTTTGGAATCAAAGAGTGGCGACAAATCTTTTGAAAGAAACAATAATTCATGTAAAAGGAAAAAATTGTCTGAAATTATCATTGAAAGTTTGGGATGAAAATATAGCTGCTGTAAAATTGTATGAAAAAGTGGGCTTTTCATTAAGTTTAAAAGAGGGCAGTTGGAATATAATGGCGATGATTATAGATTAGGGAGTAGGTTATATGCTATATACGACGTTGCAAGAAGTAAAAGAGCGAATAAATAAAAATTATAAATGTATTGAAGAAATTGAAAAATTAATAGCAGAACAAAAACAGGAAGACCAGAGACTGGAGTTAATTTCGTTAATCGGATTAATGTATTCAGAATTTGTAACAGGGGTATATTCCAGTGAAAAATTGGAGCGCTATATTAGTAATATTGGGGAAAAAGTGAAGCTCTCTTATAATAATAAAATCTTAAACAACAAAATATTAATTGTTATGAGCAAATCGTATTATGTCGGAGGGCATACAGTTTTAGTTCATAATTGGATAAAGTGGGATGATACAAAACAGTATTCAATTGTATTTACAGATTCTAATGAATTAGACATACCGGATTTTATTAGCAAGGTTGTTAATAAATCAGGAGGAAAAATAGAGTGCTTAAAGGGAAATTATATACAAAAAGCACAAAAATTGGAAGAATTATCACAGGGATTTCAAAGAATACTATTATTTACGCATATGAATGATATTGTTCCGGTACTTGCATACAGCAATCCAGACTGGCTAGTGCCGGTATATTTTTATAATCATGCTGATTTTAAGTTTTCTTATGGTTTCCAAATTTCGGATGCTGTATTGAATTTAGGACAATATGATGTGGATAAGAGTATACGTTACAGGGGAGTTGAAAAAAATAAGAGCATATATATGCAGTTTCCTGGAATGGGGGATTTAGAACAGGAAAAAAATATTATTAGTAAAGACAAATTACGAAGAAAAATTAATACAAAATATGGTATAAAACAGAATGTTAAATTAATTGTTTCTATGGGGGCTGATTTTAAATATGATAGTATAATTGGATATGAGTTCGACAAGTATGTAAAAAAAGTATTGGAAGAAAGCAATGGAAAAAGTGTATTTTTTATTATTGGAGCAGATAGAAGTAAAAAAAAGTGGAACGACCTGGAAATAAGCACACAAGGGAAAGCAAGGGCGCTAGGAATTTTGTCAAGAGAGGAAGCGGACGAATTAATATATTCAGCTGATTTATATATTGTATCATTTCCAATGATGTCTTATGGAAGGAAGCCTGCGCAGTGTATGCAGGTTCCAAGTCTTTGTCTTAATATTATTGGAAGAAATGTAGATGTAAATGATATTAGGACTGCGAATTCAGTTGATGAGTTGATTGAAAAGTCAATGGATGTATTAAATGGCAATGGAGAAAAGTATCTACATATACCGCAAACAGAACAATGGTCTAAAGAGCAGTGGCTTAGAGAATGGCAGAAAGTATGCGAAACTTTTTCGACACACAGCATACAGGAGTTTCATCCTCAAAGACATATAGAAAAGCAGGAATATGTCAATTGTCAGCTTATGCAGGAAACAGCGGGGCAAGCCATTGCTTGTTATATGAATACGCATACGATAGATAAAGAGGTAAGACAGAAAATGACTGAATTAGATGAAAAATATGAAATGGGAATTTTTAAAAAAGATATATATGAATCATATAATGATGTAATCAGAACGGCAGATAAAAATTACAAATTGTATCAGACATCTATAAAGTGGCTGAGATTAAAGCAGTCTGGTAAACAGATATCACAATACCTGAGTCAAAAAGGCTGTCATACGGTTGCAATATACGGAATGAGTTATATGGGACAGACGTTGGCAGATGAATTGGCAGATGGAAAGGTAAAAGCATTATATGGAATTGATCAAAATGCAGGAAACCAGAAATGGACAATTAAAATATACAAGCCGACAGATACAATTCAACCGGTAGATTTGATCATAAATACAACAACCATTGATAATTCAATTATATTACATGGAATGGCAGAAAAAAATATACCGATGGCTGCATTTGATGAATTATTAGATCAGTTAGTATAATTATAAAGGGGCAGATACCATGAATACATTTAGTTCAAGAGATTGCATAGAATATAATGGAAAACTATATTTTATGACAGAACCGGAGGCTCATTTTATTGAATTGGATTATATGGATAATCGAATGAGATATGTGCATACGTACAATAATATTTCGATGAATTCTGTAAATATTGATTTAGCAGTGAGAATTGGAAATTATGGATATTTTTTAGAGAGAGAGGGAAATTATTTTATAGAATATGATTTCCTTTCAAGTAAGAAAAAAATGTATAAAATTAATTGTCATAGAGAAGTTGATGGAAATTATGCTTTTGTAACATCATATAAAAATCAACTCATTATATGCACGAGAGAATTGGGAAAATTAATTGTATTTGATTCAAATAAAAAAATTAGTCAGATAATTAAATATCCGGATTGTGAAAAAGACGTCTGCTTTGTATGTGGTTGTAAGTATGAAAATATAATATATTTACTAGCTGAATCAGGTGAAAAAATTTTAACATATGATTGTGAAAAAGGGCAGTTTGAAAGTTTTAAATTAAAAGGATTGCAGTCAGGCAAAGTTATAGATTGCGCATGTAATGCAAATCAGATTTTTGTATTAACCAGATACAATGAGATGTATGAAATAGATATAAGAACATGGATTAAAAAACATATATGTTTTTCATTAAAAACAAATGAATTTGAAGTAAGAAGAATTTTAATGCTTAAGGACAATGTACTTATAATGCCAGGACAAGGAAAAAATTTTTATTTATACAATTTGAAGGAAAAAGATGTAAAAAAAATAAATAATTGGCCTAAGGATATTATATTTAATAATAATAGACAAAAATGGTCTAAATTTTACGGATATTGTGAGGACAAAAAATATTATTATTTCGCGAATAGAGTTATCAATTATTATCTTAGAATTGATAAGCAGTCGGGACAATTTATTTGGACTAAACCACAAATGCCATCATTACAGGAACAAATAATTTATAGAGTACAAGATGCCCGAGATGTTTTGGAAGAAAAAGATAAAAGTTTAAAACAATATATTGAATATATTGTTGCAAATTAGTTCCCAATATATAATATTGAATTTATTGAAAAACTTAATTATATATGACTGGACATTGAGAAACATTACAATATTTTTAACAAGTGGCATGGAAGATAAAAGAAAATATGGATATCAGTATAATTGTACCAATATATAAAGGGGTAAAATATACTAATCAGCTTATAAAACAGGTGGAAGCATGCAAAAAGCAGTTAATAAATGAATCAGTTGAATTATTACTGCTTAATGATGACCCGGAAGTCTATATTCAACCACTGCATTCAGAATGGGTAGCAATTCGTGTATTTAATACGGAGATAAATTTAGGTATTCAGGGAACAAGGGTTAAAGGATATAGATATTGCAATGGTGAGTATGTTTTATTTTTAGATCAGGATGATAAGATAACAGATGATTATTTAAAAAGTCAGTTAAAGATCATTAGACAAAGCAATGCTGCTACAGTAGTGTGTAAAGCAAAAGAAAATGGCAGAGAAAAGTATAATACTATGATAATATAGTCATTATGGGGACAGGAAGATATTCTAAAATATTGTCGCGACAGTTTGAAAATCATTATATTGATTTTGAGGGATATGCAGTCACAAAATTGATGGATAATAAGAAAAAATTTAATGAAAAAAAGTATGGCAGCTGAATCAATTGCCGTATGCTGAAGAAGAGTTAGGAGTTGTAGTAGGCATTTTGATTAAAGACAAAGAAGACATTGTAAAATCATTGAAAGAAGCTGGAATTGTAAATTATATAATGCCATATGATTTCGATTGGCTGCTGGACAAGGAGTGCAGTGATTAAAATATCTGTTACGCTTACAAAGAATATGAAGGAAGGTTACACAATATAATGAAAACAATAGCAATGTATTTACCGCAATTCCATGAAGTAGAAGAAAATAATGAGTGGTGGGGAAATGGATACACTGAATGGACGGCGGTAAAAAAAGCAACACCACTATTTCACGGACATAAGCAGCCTAAGGCACCATTTAACGATAATTATTACAATCTTTTAGATAAGCAAACGATGATTACACAGGCAAAATTGGCAGAAGAATATGGTATAGATGGATTTTGCTTTTATCATTACTATTTTAAAAATGGAAGAAAAATACTAGAAAAACCAGCCGAAAACTTACTGAAATGGAAGGATATTAACATGCCATATTGTTTTTGTTGGGCAAATGAAACATGGGCAAGAACTTGGAGCAATATTTCGGGAGCAAATGCGTGGGGGAGTAAATTTGAGAATAAGAAACAAAAAGCTGGTAGTGGTATTTTATTAGAACAGAGATATGGACAGGAGAAAGAATGGGAAGAACATTTAGAATATCTGATACCTTTTTTTAAAGATGAAAGGTATATTAAATATAATGGACAGCCAATTCTTTTAATATATAAGCCGGAAGATATATCTTGTCTGTATAAAATGATAGATACCTGGAATGAAATATTACAAAGAAAATATGGTGCAAAATTGTATGTTATAGGAGTGAATGTAAATTACAAATATCCAGGAATTGATGCAGTATTATATCTTGGACCGGGAGCTTATGAAAATAGCGAACTTACTGGTAAAGTGGTCTCTTTTGTTAAGAAAAATGGAGTTAATACGATTGATGCTGATGAGATTTATGATATTGCACGGGAGAGTAAGTCAGCAGAAGGGTGCAGTACGATATTTAGTGCAATCACAGGTTATGATGACACACCACGTAGAGGTATGAGTGGAATTTGCTGTACGGGAATTACACCGGAAAAATTTAAGCATCATTTAGCAACAATAATGAGAAAAAATATGGAAATGGGAAATGAATATACATTTGTAAATGCTTGGAATGAATGGGGGGAAGGAATGTATCTTGAACCTGATAAAGAATCTGAATTTAAATATTTGAAGATGGTAAAACAGGCTAAAGAGGAGTACATATTAAATAAATATGAAGTTTGCAATAACGAATTAACACATGGTGTATGTGTTAATAATAAATATCGATTACAGAGTATATTGTTAAAAAAGTGGATTCAGATGAAGATTAAAGGTTGTACAATAAAAGAATACTTGAAAAAAAATTCAATGACAAATATAGCAATATATGGCTGGGGAGATATAGCAAAAATATTATATGAAGATATTTTTTGTGGAGAAATAAGCATCGATTATATAATTGACACAAATGTGTGTGGGGAAGGAATTGTTTCTGTTGAGAAATTCAAATTAATGGAGAAAAAAATAGATCTTATTATAATAACACCAATATTAGGTATAAAGGAGATATATAACCAATTGAAGCCAATGGTTGATTGTAAAATCTTTTCAATGATGGAACTTATAGATAATGCTAGTGAAAGAGGTAAATGATGAAATGGGTTGCTCAAGGGCATGAACTGGATAAAATAGCAAAACAAATTTTATGGAATTGTAAAAGTAGAGATAAATTTTATATTTATGGAGCAGGCAATTTAGGAAAACAACTATTAGAAACGTTAAGACGAAATGGACATTTTTCGGCATTTATTGACAATGATGTAAGTAAACAAATTAATGGATTTTGTGACGAATCTGTTATAAAATTTGAGGATTATAAAGATATGGGAAATCACAACATCATTATAATTGCCGCTTCTGAAAAGAACACGATAGAAATAAAGAAAGAATTAGATAATGAAGGCTTTTTGGCGAACAAAGATTATTATACGTATGAAGAATTCTTAAATCAAATATATCCTATAATTGCAATGTATTGTCATGATGAATTATTTATGAGTTTGTGCCAGATAGTATTAACCGAAAGATGTTCGTTAAAATGTAAAAAGTGCGCACATGCTTGTTATGCAACGGATTATCAAACGGAAGATATGACATTGGAACAGGTTGCTAATAGCGCCAATAATTTTTTTAAAAGAGTGGATTATATTCATGAATTTGTGCTGATTGGTGGGGAACCACTGTTGTACAAGGATTTGAGTAAGGCGATAGAGTATATCGGGGGAAAATATAGGCGACAAATGGGAACGTTTAGCATAACTACAAATGGAACGATAATGCCGGATATGGATATAATAAAAGCTTGTAGAAAGTATAACGTGTTGTTAAGGATATCTAATTATTCAGCTCAGATACCACGATTAAAAGAAAAATATAAAAAGTTGACTGAAATTTTAGAAGAAAATGAAGTGCGTTATGATTTAACATCAGAAACAGGATATTGGATGGATTATGGATTTGAATATGTAGATAATGGCGTTGAACCAGAAAAATTAATGAGTGTATTTGATGCTTGTAAAACCCCTTGTCGCGAAATAAGAGGTAATAGATTATATTATTGTGTTATGGCACGTTCAGTATCAGATAATTTACATATGAATGTTGGAAAAGACGATTATCTTGATTTTGAGGATATTAACAACGAGAATTATAAAAAGCAGATTTTAGAATATACATTTGGATATTCTGAAAAAGGATATTTAGATATGTGCAGATATTGTCATGGGACAGATGCTCATAAATATGTTATTCCAGTGGCTGAACAGATGAACGTATAAAGAGGAAGAGGAGAATATGCAGAAAATCGGAGTGGTTGTTACAGTATACAATCTTCAAGATTATGTTGAGGAGTGTGTAAATAGTATTCTGAATCAAGAGTATGATAATTTGGATATTGTTATTGTGGATGATGGTTCAACAGATAACAGTCCTGAGATATGTGACCGGATTGCAAAGTATGATAAAAGAGTAAAAGTGATACATCAAAGCAATCAGGGACCAATCAGGGCAAGATTAAATGGAGCAAATTCATTAAGTACACAATATATCTCATTTGTTGATGGTGACGATTGGATTAAGCCGGAGCTTTATAAAGATATTGTAGAATCAGGATATTTAGATCAGACAGACATTATTGATTTTGGAATTATTAGATATCATAGTGAAAATGATATGCGTAATGATAATGGGATATTTAAAGCAGGATTGTATGAAAAAAATAAGATGATTAAAGAGATAATTCCTAAGATGTTATGGTATAAATCATCATATGGTCTTGATCCGAGTATATGTTCAAAAATAATAAAGAGAGATTTATTTATCACACAGATTAATAACATAAAAGATTTGGAAATTCATTTTGGTGAAGATGCAGCTGTAATATATCCAATGATTTTGAAAGCGTGTAACATTGCTGTTATAAAAAAAAGTTATTATTTTCACAGACAAAGGAAGAACAATGTTTTGCCTCGGTATATTACGGATCCATATTATTATGATAAGGTGTATAAATTATATTCATATCTCAGAAATGTTTTTAGTATGTCACAGTACAAGGAACAGCTTATTAAACAATTAGATTATTTTTATATTGCGTCTGTGCGATTAGGCAAAATACGATATGGTGATCTTGCATTTGAAGAAGATTATATATTCCCATTTGACAGGGTACAGAAAGGCAGTAATATTATATTATATGGTGCAGGCAGGGTAGGCCAGACTTTTTATAAACAGTTGCAAAAACTGGATTATTGTAGAGTCGTTGGTTGGATTGATATGAATGCGCAGATTTATGATAAATATGAGATACATACGCCAGAATATATAGTAAAGTTGGATTATGATATTTTGGTGATTGCAATAGATTCAATAAAAACGGCAGAAAATATAAGAAATAGTTTGTGCGAACGAGGAATAGAAAAAGATAAGATTATTGTTTTGTAATAGAAAGAGAGAAAAATATGCAGTCAGTATATATATGGGGATTGGGAGCATTCTATAAAAGAAATGTAAAGAAACTGGAAAAGTATAATATATTGGGATATATAGATAATAATCCAGATAAAAATGGGACCTTATATAAGGGCAAAAAGGTTATATCTTCAAAACAGGCGACAGTAGATATGCCGATATTGATAATGTCAAAAGAGTTTATACCGATGGTGTATGAATTGATTGGCAGGGGTATTAAACATGTGTTGATAGGTACGTATTTATTTCCAGAGAGCTATCAGGAACAGTTACTAAGAGATAGTGGCAGGTTTAAGATTGAAGAAAGCAGATTGTTATACAATGACAATGTGATACAGGTAGATAGTGATATTAAAAAGATATATAGAAAACTTGTGAAAAATTCAGGAGTGACTGATTTTATTGAAAAATTGCCTGAAATACCAATGTGTAGGGATTTTGGCATAACCAGAGGTACTCCTATTGATCGAAAATATATTGAACAATTCCTAGAAAAGTATAGGGAGGATATAAAAGGAGAGGTATTGGAGATTGCTGATAATACATATACCCTAAAGTATGGAGAAGATAGAATAAAAAAATCTTATATTCTTCATGTTAAGGGGTGGGGAGATGGTGTTATATGTGGCAATTTGGAAACTGGAGATGGAATAGACAACAATAGATATGATTCTGCAATTGTAACACAAACACTTATGTTTATATATGATTTGAAAAAAGTTGTATTTAATATCCATAGGATGCTTAAACCGGGAGGGGTTGCTTTAGTGACAGTTGCAGGCATTTCACAGATTTCCAGATATGATGCGGAAAATTGGGGGAGTTATTGGGGGTTTCAACGAGATTCTTTAAAAAAGTTATTTGAAGAGTATTTTAAAGAACAGAATATAACAATAGAATCATATGGTAATGTCAAGACGGCAACAGCTATGCTTTATGGTATGTGTGCTGAAGAAATTTCGATAGAAGCGTTTAAATACAATGATTTACAATATCCAGTTATATTGGGGATAAGAATTGAAAAGGAAATGATATGTCAGCAAGAGAACGATTAAAAAAAATTACATCAGGGAAAAAAATATGGTGTTATGGTGCTGGAAATTATGGAAAGACAGTAGCATATGCCTTATTGAATATAGGAGCAGATTTAAAGGGGTTTATTGTAACAAGTAAAGAAGGTTGTAGAGATACAGTTTTACATAAGCCGGTATATGAATTAGCAAGTTTAACAATTGGAAAAGATGATCGTATACTTATATGTGTAAATACAATGTTACAAATGGAGATGGAAGAAGAACTTAAGAAAAAAGGTATCAAGGATTATTATTTTATTGCAGAAGAAGATATAGAGGAACTTGACAGAACGATAGAGTTTAATCTTGAGGTGAGTACTGATAGATATGTTAATGTGCTTTTATATCACCGTGTTTGTGAAATGAAGAATGATATTTGGAACATAGCAGTAACACCAGACGAATTTGAAAAACAGATGTTGTATATAAAAAATAATTATAAAATATTAAAATTTGAAGATGATTGGAGTAATGTCAAAGACAAGGCAGTTGTTATAACATTTGATGATGGATATTTAGATAATTATTTATATGCTGTACCAATTTTAAAAAAATATAATATTCCGGCTACAATCTTTGTAAGTACAGATAATATTGGTACAAATAATGAATTTTGGTGGGATGAATTAGAATCTATTTTCTTAGATAACGATAGATTGCCAGACTCATTAATATATGAAGGAAGAGAATATTCATTAAAAACAGTGGAGGAGAAAAAATCATGTTGCCGTAGTTTTCGGTTGAGTATGATGGATATGAATGCTGACAGTAGACAAAAGCAAATTGAAAGATTGCGTAAAAGAATAAGTGTTTCGAATAAGCAAAGAATAGAATATAGAACAATGAACGAAGAAGAATTGTGTGAAATCTCAAATATAGGATGCATTACAATAGGAGCTCATACAAAGTCGCATTGCAGACTATCAAGTCTTGATGAGCTTGGAATGCATGATGAAATTATGGGATCTAAAATACGTCTTGAAAATATATTAGGAAAGAAGGTTACAACGTTTTCATATCCATTTGGTAATGATAAGGATTATACAGATGCAACTATAAGAGAAGTTGAAAAATGCGGATTTGAAAAAGCAGCAGCAGTGAAGGGAGGGCTTTATCTATCTGGCGAAAATAGATATGAAATTCCGCGAAATAATATTCCGGGAGGTACAGATTTAGAAACTTTAAAAAAGATGTTAAGAAAACATTGGTATGAGTATTCAAAATAATGTATTTAAATATGTCGCCGAATTGTATCGTTATTTAGTGGTTGAATGGAGATTAATGTGAAAAAAATATTACATATGACACCAGGAGATGTCAGAAGTGGAGTATATAGATATATATTTAATAATCTTGAATATATGGATAAGAAGAAATATAAACATGGTTTTTTAACACGAGCAGCAGCTGAGCTGGTAAAAAGTAATGAGTATAATAAATATCACTTTACAATTCATCCGTTTTATTCAACGCAGAGAGAAAATCCTAAGGAGCTTGAAAACGAAGTGCGGAGTGTCTTAGAATGTTATGACATAATACATCTTCATACTAGTTCATGGCGTGGGTTTATGATTGAACAGATTGCAATGGATATTAACATGGAGAAGGTGATTGTACATTCGCATAGCACAGGGATAGATATACAAGATGATAAAGAGAGAATTGCACAGATAAAGGAGCATCTTGAGTATAGAAAGAAATTTGGAGAACAGTATGCAACGGATTTCTGTGCATGCAGTAAAAGTGCAGCAGAATGGTTATTTGGAGATTCTATTTCGCCAGAAAAGATTACATATATGCCTAATGCTGTAGATACTTTGAAGTATAGATATAATAACACTACCAGACAACAGGTAAGAGAACGTTTACATTTAGAAGAAAGATTTGTTGTCGGTCATGTGGGAAGATATTCATATACTAAGAATCAAGAATTGCTTATACGTTGTATAGCTAATATAAAAGACAAGTATCCTAATATTACCTTGATATGTATTGGTCAGGGCGAACTTAAAGAATATTTTGCTGCATTGATAGAGCAATTACATGTAAAAGATAGAGTTATTTTGTTGGATTGGCAGAGTAGAATATGGGAATATCTTCAAGCATTTGATTTATTTTGTCTGCCATCTAAGTTTGAAGGTTTTCCAATATCGGTAGTAGAAGCTCAGGCTGCGGGACTTCCGTGCTTGGTTTCATCGACCGTAACAGAGGAAGTAGCAATAACACCATTGGTTCGATTTGTTTCATGTGACCAAATTCAATGGGAACGTGCTATTATAAACTGTATGTATAGTAGAGTAGAAAATCGTTATGGATATGATGAGTTAGTTGCAGAAAGAGGATTTGATATAAGGCGGAGTGCGGGGATGTTGGAGGAATTATATGATAGATAATATAGACAAATATGACGTTGTAATAGGGTATGGTATAGGGGAAAACTATTATAAACTAAGGAATGTATTAAAAAAATTAAAGATATTTGATTATGTTGCTGATAGAAAATGGAATTGTACAGATGAGAAAAAATTTGATGGATATGATATTATTTCAATTGAAAAAATATATGATATGGAGAATGTATTAATTATTGTAATTCCAGATAGAGATGATATTTTTGATACAATAAAAAAAACATATTTATGTGATGTGATAAGTATATATGATATTTTAAACTATAAAAAATGTATTACGGGAATACAGTTGCGTCAAGAATATAATGGTATATATGAGGATGTTTTTAATAATAAAATAGTATTTGATTCTACAATACCTGATAATGTAAGAATTAAGTTTACAGGGGAAAATGCAATTGTGTATATAGGGGAAAATATTAATGTATTAGGATATATAGATATAGTTATAGATGATGAAGGGTATTGTAAATTGGGAAATGGGAGTTTTATTGGAGAAGTTGCTGTGTTTGTTGCACATGCGAGACTTATTATAGGAAAAGATTGCCTTTTGTCTTACGGAATTACATTAAGAACGCATGACGGACACCATATATTTGATGCAACAACGAAAAAAAGAATAAATTCACCTAAGGATGTTATAGTAGGAGATAAAGTGTGGATAGGACATAATGTTGCATTGTTACCGGGAACTAATATAGGAAATGGCTCTATATTAGGATATGGAGCTGTAACATCATCTCAGTTTGGTGAGAATAAGTTGATTGCAGGATGTCCGGCTAGAGTGCTTAGGGATAACATTATTTGGAGTAGAGATAATACAGGGTGGTTTGATAGAAATTCTATTGATGAGTGTTTGGATCAATCGGCTTTAGGTTATTACGAGAAGATTAAGGAAAATTAGAAAGTATAGGAGTTTAAGAGCGTATGCAACACGTGTATATTGCTGGAGCTCATTCCAGAGCCCAGACATTGAAAGAATATATTACTTATCTTTATCCACAGACGGATATTATTGCATATCTTGTTGATGATATGCGGGATAATAAAGAATATGTTGAAGATATTCCTGTAATGTTAATTGGTAAAGGTTTAGATATTTCGTGTAAAGTGTACATTGCCACACGTGGTGTAAGTCATACTAAGTTGGAAACGGAATTAAGACGAGTTGGCTTTACTAATATTATTCCCGTGACTGTACAGTTAGATATTGCGTTAAGAAATGCATATGTTAAGAAACGCTATGAATTACAGGGAAGGAAGTATGAACTTATTAATGATCTTACTGCGGTTGATGAGAATGACTGTATTAAGAGATTAAAAGATAATGATATTTCAGCAACAATATATGTAGCTAGTTCTGTATTTGATAAAAAACTACAGGACGTTTATACGATTGCGTCATATGAAAAAATAATTCAGGTTGGTGCAGTTCTTACGGATAAAAGAATATCGGAGAATGTGCTTGTTGACTGCGAGGGAGATAATATATCAGATAGAAATCAGCAGTATTGTGAATTGACAGGTATTTATTGGTTATGGAAACATGTGAACGATGATTATATTGGACTGGCGCATTATCGAAGACATTTTGAGCTTCCAGATGATTGGATATTGCGAATGGCATTAAATGATATAGATGTGGTATTGCCGGTACCACTTTACATAGGACCAAGTATTGGGGAAAATTATAAAGAGAGACATATTGCAGAAGACTGGGATTATTTAATGGAATATTTTAAGAATAATCTGCCAGATGAGTATGATAATGTAAAGAACGTATTTGCTGGAAATTTGTTTAATCCATGCAATATGTTTATTATGAAGAAACATGTGCTCAATGATATGTGTACATGGTTATTTCCAATTCTTGATGCAGTATGGAAACATGGTGGTACTAAGAATGATGAGTATATGAATAGGTATCCGGGATTTATATCGGAAAGGCTTATTACATATTTTTTTGAATCAAGGAAGGAATGTTACAAGATAGTATATGCGAATAAAAACTTTTTAAAATGAGAAAATATGTTGTTGTCGCTGATTCATAAAATCAGTATAGAAGATGAAACATTTTTGAAATTAAAAGTGGAAGATGCGTTTTTTAACAGAATGACGGAAATGCCAAGCCTGATTTAGGCAGGCCAAAGAAAGGAAATACATATGCAGTTTGAACTAACAGCATCGATGATGTGTGCAAATTACGGAAATCTTGCGCAGGAAGTAAAAGCACTGGAAGAAGGCGGAATTGATTCCTTTCATATTGATATTATGGACGGAAGATATGTTCCGAATTTTGCGATGTCGTTAAATGATATGCGCTATATTGCCGGTGCGGCAACAAAACCGCTGGATGTACATTTAATGATTGAACATCCAAACAACCATATTAATTTATTTTTGAAAAATTTAAGAAAAGGTGATACGGTCTATATTCACCCGGAGGCAGAGTATCACCCGTCAACGACCTTGCAGACGATTATTGATGCAGGCATGGTGCCGGGCATTGCGATTAATCCGGGTACATCCGTTGAAACGGTGTTTGAAATGCTCCGGATTGTCAAAAAGGTGCTTGTAATGTCGGTGAATCCGGGAAATGCCGGACAGATGTATCTGCCGTATGTCGGCAAAAAGATTACAAAGCTTTTGGCATTGAAAGAAGACATGGATTTTGAAATGTACTGGGACGGTGCATGCAGTGCCGAGCGTATCTTAGAATTTGCGCCAAAGGGCATGAAAGGGTTTGTGCTGGGAACAACGCTGCTGTTTGGAAAGGACAGACCTTACGGTGAAATTTTGCGGGATATCCGGGATTTGCGGCTATGAACACAGCATTGATTTTATCCGGCGGGGTCGGCAGCAGGCTCGGCGCGGATATGCCAAAGCAGTATATTAAAGTTGGAAACAGAATGATTTTATCATATTGCGTGGAGAGTTTGTCCTTACACCCGCAGATTGATGCGATTCAGATTGTAGCACAGGAAGCATGGTGCGGACCGATTGCAGACTGCTTAAAAACTTATGATGTAAACAAAAAATTTAAAGGCTTTTCAGGTCCGGGCGAAAACCGCCAGCTCTCTATTTATAACGGACTGCGGGATATTTTAACTTATGCCGGGGCGCAGGATACCGTGCTGATTCACGATGCAGCGCGTCCGTGCCTGTCAGAAGCACTGATTACGGCGTGTATTGGTGCATTGGACGGGCATGACGGCGTACTTCCGGTGCTGCAGATGAAGGATACGGTTTATTTAAGCCGTGACGGAAAATGCGTGTCGTCTTTGCTCAACAGACAGGAGATTTTTGCAGGACAGGCGCCGGAACTGTTTGTTTTAGGAAAATACTATGAAGCCAATGAACAGCTGCTTCCGCAAAAAATTTTGCAGGTCAACGGTTCGACTGAACCGGCGGTGCTTGCAGGAATGGATATTGCGATGATACCGGGCGATGAGGGCAATTATAAAATCACGACAAAGGTGGATTTGGAACGTTTCAGGGAATATATTTCGCAAAAGAGGCTATAATTGGAGGAATCATTGAAAATGAAGGCATGGGTGCTTGAAGATATCGGAAATATAAAATATAAAGAAGTATTAAAGCCGCAGATATTGGAAAATGAGGTTTTAGTGCAAGTGAAGGCGGCAGGTATCTGCGGTTCGGACATTCCGCGGATTTATCAGACCGGCGCACACCAAATGCCGCTGATTCCGGGACACGAATTTTCAGGTCAGGTGGTACAGACCGGTGAGAATGCCGATGTAAAATGGCAGAATAAGCGGGTGGGTATTTTTCCGTTAATTCCGTGCCGTAACTGCATTGCCTGTCAGAAAGGGCAGTATGAGTTGTGCAGAAATTACAGTTATCTCGGTTCTAGACGGGACGGCGGATTTGCGGAGTATGTTGCAGTGCCGGAGCGCAACCTCATTGAACTGCCGGAAAATGTTTCATATGAGGAAGCGGCAATGCTTGAACCGATGTCGGTGGCATGCCATGCACTGCGCCGTGTGAAAGTGTCACCGGACGATACGGTTGCGGTGTGCGGTCTGGGAACAATTGGCATGTTTATTGTCATGCTTTTATTGGAACGGAATGTGAAAAATCTGTTGGTAATCGGCAACAAAGCATTTCAAAAAGAAAAAATTTTAAAGCTTGGTATCAAAGAAGAACAGTATTGTGACAGTAAATGCGAAAATGCAGAAGTATGGCTGGATAAGAAGGCCGGTGGAATCGGAGCGGACGTCTTTTTTGAATGTGTAGGTAAAAATGAAACCTGTTCGCTTGCAATAAATCATGCGGCACCCGGCGGAAAGGTCTGCTTAGTAGGGAATCCGTATTCGGACATGCTGCTTGATAAGCAGGTTTATTGGAAGATTTTAAGAAATCAGCTGACGGTAACAGGAACGTGGAATTCTTCTTTTACAGGAGAAGTAACCGATGACTGGCATATGATCGTGCATTTGTTAAAAGAAAAAAAGATTGACCCGGCGCAGTTTATTTCACATTGTTACAGACTGGAAGAATTAAAACGGGGCTTTGAAATTATGCGGGATAAATCAGAAGATTATATTAAAATTATGGCGGTTATGGAATAAGCGGCTAAAGTGGATTTGAAACATTTCAGGCGGACAGTAAAAACGGATTGGGCGAAAGAGGCAGAGCAGATGAAAGAAATTTCAATGGATTTTTTCAGGGATGAGGTAAGAAACGGATTTTTTATTCCGACAGCGGTAAAACAGGCGTGGGCGGCGCAGTTACAGGTGTTGGATGTAATTGAAACAATTTGCAGAAAGCATGACATCACGTATTTTGCGGACTGGGGGACGATTCTTGGAACTGTGCGCCACGGCGGATATGTGCCGTGGGACGATGATATGGATATCTGCATGAAAAGAGAGGATTACACGCGGTTTAAAGAAGCCGCAAAGACAGAACTGCCAAAGGATTTCCGGATTCATGATTATGAACATCAGGAAGACCATTGGCTGTTTTTGTCGCGCGTTGCCAACAGCGTCCATATCAATTTTGAGCCAGAGCATATGAAACAGTTTCACAACTTTCCGTACATAGCCGGGATTGATATTTTTGTACTGGATTACCTGTATAAAGATGAACAGCAGGAAAAACAGCGCTGTGAGGAAGTTAAACACATTATCGCGGTTGCGGACAGCATTATTGCGGGAGAGATTGCACAGCCGGTAAAAGAAGCCAATCTGATTCAGCTGGAAGAGAAATATCATAAAACTTTCAACAGAAAACTGGACAACCGTCATATGGGAATTGAATTGTACCGTCTGGCAGAGGAACAGATGGCGCGTGTGCCAAAAGAAGAATCTGACCGCATGGCACAGATTTTTCCGTGGGGCCTATTAGGAAACCGCGGACAGGATAGAGAGTATTATGAGAAATTTGTGCGCCTTCCGTTTGAAAATACGACAATGCCGGTGCCTGCCGATTATCACAGGATTTTAAGCGGTAAATACCATGATTATTTTAAAATCCACAAGGTCTGGAGCGGACATGATTATCCGTATTTTGAAGGACAGCGAAAAAATCTGCAGGCGGTTGCGGACTTTAAACTGCCGGAATTTACATTTGATAAGGCAATGCTGCGCCAAAATGCCGGAAAAAGGGATAATCAGGACACTATGCAGAACATTGCCGCTGAAGCGCTGTCAAATATCGAAAAATTACACAATGTATTTTTGGCGGAAATACCGTGTAAAACGGCGGATGCAGAGCGGACAGATTGCATGGAACAGCTGCTGGATATGCTGGCACAGTGCCAGAATGTGGCAATTGATCTTGGCAATTTCATTGAGCAGATGAAAGGTGAAGAAAATCTGTCTGCGAAAGCTTGTGTTGCAGCACTGGAAGAATATTGCGAGAAGATTTTTGATGTTTATAATAATGTATCTTTAGCTGTGGAGCGGGAGAAAGAAGATTTTCAGAAGTTATGTGCGGCATTGAAACAGGCATTTGTTCAAATGAAGCAGACGGTTGAAAGTGAAATTATCTATAAAAAACTGGTCGCATTTTTACCGGACAACCCAAAACGCTGGAAAGAAATGCAGGCGCTATATGATTATTACAGACAGCAGGAAAATACAGAAGTCTGCGTAATTCCACTGCCGCTGTTTGCCAAAAATCTATATGGAGAGATTGTGGCAGGACAGGACGAATACGATAAGAATGATAAGAGGGGCGAATACCCGGCTAATTTGAATATCATTGCGTGGCATACAGTTCAGATGCAGTCGTATGAATTTGCGGCGATAGTGATTCAGAATCCGTATGATGCCGAGAATCCGTATTTGACGGTTCCAACGGCGTATTATGCAAAGCAGCTTCAGCAGTATACGGACTGTCTGATTTATATGATGCCGCAGGGAGTCAATGATTTTACGGAAAATGATATCACGGACGTTTACGGGCTGAAATACAGTCTGATGATGCCGGGAGCAATGTATGCTGACCGGATTTTAATAGAATCGCCTGCGATGAAAGCACTGTTTGTAAATCATCTGACAGCATTTGCGGGCGAAGATACAAAAGAGGTCTGGACTGATAAAGTGATGACTATTGCTGCATTTTCAGGTGAGAGTGCGCAGACCGGACAGCCTGTTCAAAACGGTCAGTGTGGTCAGACACCGCCAAAAAAAAAGCTGTTATACTGCATTGGTGAAAATGAATTTTATGAAAATGCGGAGATGGCAATCAATAAAGTAAAAGAACGTCTGAATGTTATGACACAATATCCGGAATCCTTAAAAGTTGCAGTCTGCCTGTATCCGTATGATATTGCAGCGTGGGATATCTGCGCAGGGCAGGAAAAAGATATGCTTGTACAGGTATTAAAGGAATACCAGAAGAATAAAGGAATTGAGTTATTAACGAAGAATGTTTTTGATATAAACGGTATAGATGATATGACAGCTTATTACGGCAGTCCATCCCCGCTCATCTGCCGGTTTGTACAGCAGCATAAACCGGCGATGGTGTCGGAGGAGCAGTAGTAGAAAATCAAATTGAGATATGCTATAATATGCGCAAGTTACAATAGTATTGCAATATCAGGAGAGTGAACCGATGAATCAAAAAGCCATTTCGATAGGGATAGAATCTTATAAAGAAATTGTAGATAGACCATATTATTATGTTGATAAAACTCTGTTAATAAAGGATTTATTGGATAATGGTACATTAGTGAGCTGCTTCACCCGGCCGCGACGTTTTGGCAAGACATTGGCATTGAGTATGTTAAAAACATTTTTTGAGCTGGAAATGGACAGCAAAGGAAATGTAATTGATAATAGCCATTATTTTGAGGGAATGAAGATTGCAGAAGCTGGTGAATGCTATATGAATCAGCAGGGGAAATATCCGGTGATATCACTTTCGTTAAAATCAGCAAAACAGCCGGATTTTGATATGGCATATCAGTGCATGATTCAGGATATTGCTTATGAATATGACAGACATCGTTACGTATTGCTTGGAGAGGCACTGTCTGATGCAGATAAAGCAATTTATACCAGCATCATGGAGAGAAAAGGCGAAAAGGCACAGTATGCAACGTCATTGAAGTTTTTAGCGGAATGTTTGAAAAAATACCATGGCAGGAATGTAGTGATATTAATTGATGAGTATGATGTGCCGCTTGAAAATGCATATTTCAGGGGATTTTATAATCAAATGATTGATTTTGTCCGTTCCCTATTTGAATCAGCATTAAAGACGAATGACAGTCTGGAGTTTGCGGTAATTACAGGGTGCCTTAGAATCAGCCGGGAGAGCATTTTTACAGGATTGAATAATCTTGAGGTAATTTCTGTGCTGAATGAGAATTATTCAGAGTATTATGGCTTTACTGAATCCGAAGTGAAAGAAATGTTAAGAACTTATGGATTGGAAGAAAAATTACAGGAAGTAAAGCAGTGGTATGATGGATATTTGTTTGGCAATACCGAAGTATATAATCCATGGAGTGTTATTAATTATGTGAAAAATGGTATTTCAGGCAGCCGTTCATTTCCGCAGCCGTATTGGTCAAATACTTCGTCGAACAGTATTGTACGTGAATTAATAGATCATGCGGATTTGCACGTAAAAAAAGAAATTGAAGAACTCATAGCAGGCGGGACGATAGAAAAACCGGTACATGAGGATATTACGTATGAGGATATCCATAAAACACAGGATAACCTGTGGAATTTCTTATTTTTTACAGGATATTTGAAAAAAACTGATGAGCGCTTCGAGGTTGATACGAGTTATCTGACAATGACAATACCGAATGAAGAAGTGCGATTTATATATAGAAATAATATTAAAGAGTGGTTTGAAAATAAACTTAAAAATACAGATTTGAATGTTTTATATAATGCAGTGCTAGATGGAAACTGCACTGTATTTGAAGAACAGGTAAACAATCAGCTGGCAGAAACAATTAGCTATTATGATTATGCCGAGAGTTATTATCATGGATTTTTGTGCGGCTTACTGAAAGGCTGTAACCGGTATGCAACGATTTCTAACAGGGAGAGCGGGAATGGGCGCCCGGATATAGTGCTTGCGTATCCGTCGGCGAGAGGGCCGGTTATCATACTGGAATTAAAGGTTGCAAAGCGGTTTCAGGAACTGGAAGCCGGGTGTGATGCGGCATTAGAGCAGATAGAACAGCAAAATTATGCCGCATATTGGGAAAATGAAGGCTATACCAGCATTACAAAGTATGGCATATGTTTTTATAAAAAAGAGTGCATGGTAAAGAAATTTTCCCACTAAAAAGGAGCCCCCATGACCAACAAAATCTTACTTTTTACCACCAGACAGTTATGCTACCACAGCGCCGGATTTTTTGCGGCGCAGCTGGCAGATGCACTGGAAAATGCAGGGTATCAATGTGAATTGTGTGAAATCCCGGAAGACGGCATTGCGGGAGAAATGCGTGAACAGGCAGTACCGGCAAAAGATACGGCGGGAGAGATTTCGCCGCAGGCAGCAGCCGTGCTGGAGCGTTATATCGGAAAGGAATACGCGGCGGTCATTGACTTTAATTCCAAGCTGCCGCGGCTGATGTGCGATGATGACACCTATTATCTGGACACCATTCAGGCACCGTTTTTTAACTACATTTTAGACAATCCGCTGTATCACCATGCAACACTGCAATGTCCGTTACAGCGGTATCATGTCCTGTTAGTCGATGAAGAACACGCCGCTTATGTACGGAAGCATTATCCGCATATTCAGGGTACGCATATGCTGTCGCTTGGTGCCAATGAAGCGGTTATCGGAAAGGCATTTGAGCAGAAGCAGGAAAATGTATTATTTATGGGGACATACCGCAGCCCGGAAATATATCTGGAGCAGATTCGCAGTCAGGATATGCAGGCACAGAAAGAAATGCTGCAAATGATTGAGCGGATTCAGGCAGAGCCGGATTTATCCGTGGAGCGTGCATTAAGAGCCGTTTTGGAAGAACAGGATAGAAAAATTTCAGAAGAAGATTTTGCATTGCTGATGAATACATACTATCCGGTGGAAATGTATCTGCGCAATTATGACCGGGAACAGCTGGTGACGGCACTCGTCCGGGCAAAAATTCCGGTAAGAATTGTAGGCGACTGGTGGGAGCGGTACGCATATGCCGCTGCGCCGAATCTGCAATTGGAGCAGCCGGTTGCATTTGACCGTTCATTTGATAAAATTGCGGGAAGTGCCGTGATAGCGGATTCGTCCCCGTTTTTTAAAATGGGAATCCATGACCGTGTGTTTGCGGGCATGGCAAATCATACAGCGGTTCTGACTGATGAAAGCCCTTACAGAAAAAAAGTCTTCGGAACAGGACAGCATATCCTTGATACGGACTGCCCGGTTGTTTTGTATTCACCGGCAAATCCACAACAGGCATGTGATATGGCAGAAGAATTGTTGATAAACCGTGGCAGGCGTAAAGACCTTGTGGATAAAGCGTATGAAATGTATCAGAAAGAATTTACATGGAATAAAGTAGCGGAACGATTTGTAAAGCTTTTGACAGAATAATTTACAAGAACCTTTAATAAGTGTTATAATAAAACACAAATGATATCAGGGTCAAAAAGTCTAAATCCACATGAGCTTGCTCATAGTTTTGGGTTTATGCCCCCAACATCACATAAAGGTATGTGATAAAAATACATTGTCGGAGGACGGATTATGCAGGATACGAATTCGATTTACGGGCTGTTAAAAGAAAGCGCAGAAAAATATGCCGGGAAAACAGCCGTTTTATATGATACATTTGCAGGAAGCTATGAAAAGCTGTTTCGGGATGTGACCAATAAGGCAATTCATTTGCAGCATTTTGAGGGGAAGCGGGTTGCACTTTGCGGACCGTCATCATACCGGTGGATTGTCAATTTATTTGGTATTATTCTGGCGGGAAAAGATGTTGTGCTGGTGGACTCCTTTCTGCCGCATAAGGAACGGGAAAGCCTGCTGGAAAAAGTAGGGGTGGATTACATTTTATCTTCTACCAATCAGTACATCCTTGCAGACAGTCATGCCATCATGATACCGGGGGCAGAAAAAGATGATGTTGAGGGAGAATATAATCCGCAGACACCGGAAGGAAACGTATTGGTATTTACGGCAACAGATAAAGAATCTGATAAAGCGGTTGTGCTGACCACACAGAATCTGATGTATACGGTGAATGCAATGAATCATCACTGCTATTGCAGCGAGCATGACAGAGTGCTGGCACAGACTATGCTGTTTCATATTTTCGGACTGGTTTACAGTCTGTTGTGGCCGTTGGCAAACGGCGCGTGTGTATGTGTCGGACGTGGACTGCGTCATATTGATGCTGAAACCTATTATTACAAGACAACGATTCTGCCGGGTACACCGTCGATGATTGAATATTTAAAGAGAATCAAGGCATTTAATCCGGAACTGCGTACCATTGTAATCGGCGGCGCACCGAGCAGCTATAAGTTATTTGAAAATTTAAAAGACCGGAATTACAACGTGTATACAATATATGGCATGGCAGAGTGCAGCGGTGGCATTGCGGTGAACCGTGAAATGGACGGCTCATATGAATTATATGATGATGAGGCAGTACAGTTAGGTGCAGACGGAGAAATTTTAGTCGGCGGGCACTGTGTAATGAAAGAGTACGACAAAGATGAACAGACGACAAAAGAAGTTTTAAAAGATGGTATGTTCCATACCGGTGATTACGGCAGGATGAACTGCCATGGCAGACTGGTAATTACAAAGAGAAATCCGGGCGTACTGCAGCTGCCAACCGGTGAAAAAATCTGCCGCCGGGTAATTAATGAGGAAATTACGGCAATTCACGGTGTTGCGGAAAGCTATCTGACAATGGACGGGGACAAGCTCACCATTGTAATCGTACCGATTGATAAAGAGATGACAGCAGACCGTATGAAGAAAAAGATTGACAAATACAATGAAAAGAAAGGATATCGCTGGGAAATCCAGAAAGTCATTGTATTAAAGCAGAATCTGCCAAAGCTTGAAAATGGTCAGGTGGACGGTGAAGCAATTCAGGAAATGTTAGAAACGGGACAATATTAATGATAAAAAGGGACAGAAAAGATTAGCAGGTCACATGACACAAGCTTATTTTTCTGTCCCTTTTGGTGTATCAACCATACCGGATTGAAGCCGTACAATGATAATAAATTTATTTTTTATGACTCTGCATTAATTGATAGTAACGGGGTTACAGATAACCGTCAAAAATCATGCCGGTATAGGCGGATAAATTATAGGGGTCATTTGTCGGGCGGAGCGGGTTTTTATAGGCGATAATCTTATTGTTGACATAATCCATAGGATTGAGTGAAATGTCTTCCGCTTTTTTCTGAACAGCCTGTTTAAAGGCATTCAGACCTGAAAAAATGTCGCCTAATGTGCCGTTATCTGCGGCAGAAATAATGGCATCACGGTCAACGGCAATCGTACCATTATCGGTAACGCTTAACCCGTTTTCATTTAAAAGGTGGTTGTAAGATTTTGCAATGCCTGCAAAGTCCTTTTTTAACTTTTCATTTCCTTCAAAATGTTCGTTGGCATCATTGGCTGTTACCGAAATCAAGTTGTTATAGCCGCCGATTAATTCGCCGATACTGTCGGCAATTGCATCGGTGTCGGTATTCATGCTGATGGTGACAGGCGCTTTGCCGGTTGTATCAAAAAAGGTCAGTACATAATTATTATCAATTGTCACCTCATTTGAAACAGAGGTGGCAGTTGTTCCGTTTACAGAATATACAGCATTTGCCGGATACTGTGTCACGCGGTCCAGACCCAGTGTAGATACCAGTTCGGTATTGGAATCGGAAGCATCTGAGGAATTCAGGGACTGGATATGGAAAATCGTCGGAGAAATTCCTCTGATGCCGGTTGCATCAGATGTGATGGAAATAGCAGAGTTGCCAAGACCATCCGTTAAAAGCTGCGCATTTAATCCGATATCAGCCTGGTTAATCAGACGTGCAATCTTTTGCTGGGTATCGGTTACGGTGTCAGTATCGTTTACACCGAACTCAAACTGATATGTCAAATCCTGCACCTGCAAGTCAAATGAGTATTCACCCGCTGCAAACGGTTTGGAATTTGGCTGTAAGAAGTTGCCGGTGTTTGTCTGTGGACAGGCAAGCTGTGAAACGGTAACTTCAAGTGGTTCATAATCCTGCACACAAGAATCTCCGATATATTCGGCATCGATGACCTGCGGCGAACTGGATGTTGCGGAACGCTTGTATGTAATGGAATCTGTGGATTCATCGGAAAGCTCATCTGCAATCTGGCTTAATTCCCGTGCATTTTCTTTTAAATCAATAGCATATTTTAATGCCGCGTCAGAAAAATCAATTTTATAAGAAGGAGTCTGACTGTTGATTTTTTGTAATCTGCCAAAGGTGCTTTTGAGCTGGGCCTTTGAATGGGTATCATATTTAGAATATTCTCTGTGGCCGTACTGGGCGGCATAGTAGTTATAAACCGAATTGATCATCGTCACGAACCTCCTTGTCTGCAATAATCTATATCTCGTGTATTGTGGTTATTTGTGGTAAGCTGTGAAGTTACAAAAACTATAATAGACAGCTTTACGTAAAAAAGCTGAATGTCCCGTTAGAAAATCCGTTTTCCATGTGGGGCATTTGTAAAAAAAGCAATTATCTAAAATGATTGGATAATATTATATACTAATATATTCGGAATGTCACGCAGTTTCTTTAAGGAAAATTTAAAGATTTGGATTAAAAAATTTGTCAAAAAAGATATTGACGAGTGCCTGTTTACTATGATAAACTAGAACGGCTATGGAAGCGGTCTTTTTTTTATGCCTAAAAAAGAACCAATTGGTGTAGAATCTCATACACCTACAAAAATTTAACGAAAATTGGAGGTGGAAGTTGTGCGCGTTAAGATAACATTGGCATGTACAGAGTGTAAACAGCGTAATTACAACACTACGAAGGATAAGAAAACTCATCCGGACAGAATGGAAACAAAGAAGTACTGTAAGTTCTGTAAATCACACACATTACACAAGGAAACCAAGTAATTTGGAGCAGTGAGGTAAAAGCTATGGGTGAAACTGTTAAAACAAAAAAACAGAAAAAAAGCTGGTTCAAAGGTTTAAAGGCTGAGTTCAAGAAAATTGTCTGGCCTGACCAGAAGTCACTTACAAAGGAAACTGCTGCGGTTGTGATTGTATCCGTTGTAGTCGGTGTAATCATTTCAGTAGTGGACTTGATTGCCCGCTTTGGTATCGAATTCTTGGTGAAGTAAGGAAAAGGTGATTAGATGGACGAAGCAAAATGGTATGTTGTCCACACTTATTCCGGTTATGAGAATAAGGTAAAGGCAAACATCGAAAAAACAGTTGAAAACAGAAATCTTCAGGACCAGGTTCTCGAAGTCATCGTTCCGCTTGAAACGGTTGTTGAAGTAAAGAACGGTGCAACAAAGTCTGCCCAGAAGAAGATGTTCCCTGGATACGTACTCATTAACATGGTGATGAACGATGACAGCTGGTATGTTGTCCGCAACACCCGAGGCGTTACAGGATTTGTAGGTCCGGGATCCAAACCGGTACCGCTCACTCCGGCTGAAATTAAATCACTTGGAATTACCCTTCCGGGAACTGAGGCTCCAAAGCCGGTTGTCCAGTTTGCTGGTAAAGTTGGTGACCAGGTAATGATTCTTTCAGGAGCATGGGAGAATACAGTTGGGGAAATTACAGCAATTAATGACGGCAAGCAGTGCCTGACCATTAATGTAGAAATGTTCGGCCGTGAAACACCGGTTGAGATTGGTTTTACAGACGTAAAACTTATGTAACAGAAAGCTTAAGCAGCTGCTTATGGGCATATAGGCAGTGAGGCATAAGCGTGGGAGATTGAAGCGGCAGATTTAAATCAGCCGTATCTTTCGCCAATTACCACATAATATTTAGGAGGTGCCTAAAATGGCAAAGAAAGTAACAGGTTATATCAAATTACAGATTCCTGCCGGCAAAGCTACACCGGCTCCACCAGTTGGTCCAGCTCTTGGTCAGCATGGTGTAAACATTGTAGAGTTTACAAAGCAGTTCAATGCAAAGACAGCAGATCAGGGAGATTTAATTATCCCGGTTGTTATCACAGTATATGCTGATAGAAGTTTCAGCTTTATTACAAAGACTCCGCCGGCAGCAGTTCTTTTAAAGAAGGCTTGCAACATTAAGTCAGGTTCTGGTACACCAAACAAGACAAAGGTTGCAAAGATTTCTAAGGAAGAAATCAAGAAGATTGCTGAATTAAAGATGCCAGACTTAAATGCTGCATCTATCGAGACTGCTATGTCTATGATAGAAGGAACAGCAAAGAGTATGGGAATCGTTGTAGAAGATTAATTGATTCATATTAATTTGATATATGTGGGAGGAAAGCAAGTCCCTTCCGATATTACCACTAGGAGGTTTTTTGATAATGAAAAGAGGAAAGAAATACGTTGAAGCGGCTAAGTTAATCGACCGCGCAACATTATATGAAGCTACAGATGCAGTTGCTCTTGTAAAGAAGTCTGCAGTAGCAAAATTTGACGAAACAATTGAAGCTCATATCAGAACAGGTTGTGATGGACGTCATGCTGATCAGCAGATCAGAGGTGCAGTTGTTCTTCCACACGGAACAGGTAAGACTGTTAAGGTTTTAGTTTTCGCTAAGGGTGCTAAGGCTGAAGAAGCTGAAGCAGCAGGCGCTGATTTCGTAGGCGGTGAGGAACTGATTCCTAAGATTCAGAATGATAACTGGTTCGATTTTGATGTTGTTGTTGCAACACCTGACATGATGGGCGTTGTTGGTCGTCTGGGACGTGTACTCGGTCCTAAGGGCTTAATGCCAAACCCGAAGGCTGGTACAGTTACAATGGATGTAACAAAAGCTGTTAATGATATCAAGGCTGGTAAGATTGAATACAGACTTGATAAGACAAATATCATTCACGTGCCAATTGGTAAGGCTTCATTTACTGAAGACCAGTTAGCGGACAACTTCCAGGCTATTATGGATGCAATCGTTAAGGCAAAGCCTTCAACATTAAAGGGCCAGTATTTAAGAAGTGTTGTACTTACTTCTACAATGGGTCCTGGTGTTAAGGTCAGCACAGCAAAATATGTTGGCTAATTTGTAAAAAACGGTTGACAACCTATATATGAAGATAGTATACTATCATTTGTTTGTGTGATACATCACACAATGCAATATTTTGCCTAAGACAGCAGGTCCCCATCCGGGGTTAAAGGTTATTCGCCTACCGAGGATTATGAAATGCGGCAGACAGACAGTCTGCGGTATATTAAGACATGAATCTACGTCCTCTGAAGTCTTGTGCTTTGGAGGACTTTTTTATGAATTGGGCAGAATTTATCCCTCTGGTGGGATACAAATCTAACAGGAGGTAACAAATTCATGGCAAAGGTAGAACTTAAAGCACCTATCGTAGACGAAATTTCAGGACACTTAAATGGCGCGCAGGGCGTTGTTTTAGTTGACTACCGTGGCTTAACTGTAGAGCAGGATACACAGCTTCGTAAGCAGTTAAGAGAAGCCGGTGTCGTTTACAAGGTATATAAGAATACTTTAGTAAAGAGAGCTATCGCAGGTACAGAATTCGAGCCAATGACAGATATGCTTGAAGGACCTACAGCAATTGCTATCTGCGCTACAGATGCAACAGCTCCGGCTAGAATCCTTAGCAACTTCGCTAAGACAGCTGAAGCTCTTGAATTAAAGTGCGGTGTTGTTGAAGGAACATACTACGATGCAGCTGGCATTCAGACAATTGCTTCTATTCCGTCAAGAGACGAACTTCTCAGCAAGTTCCTTGGAAGCATCCAGTCACCTATTACAAACTTTGCACGTGTTATTAAGCAGATCGCTGAAAAGAACGAAGAAGTTGCTTAATTTCCGTGTCCGGATACAAAACGTATCCATGGAAATGTTGAACAGAGTCTGTACGGATACCGTATGGACGGTCCGGGCAGCAGCCCAATAATATAAAAGGAGAGTAAATAAATGACTACACAGGAAATCATTGAAGTTATTAAGGGATTATCAGTATTAGAATTAAACGATTTAGTTAAGGCTTGCGAAGAAGAATTCGGCGTATCTGCAGCAGCAGGCGTTGTTGTTGCAGCAGCAGGTGCTGGCGCAGCAGCAGGTGAAGAAAAGACAGAATTCGACGTAGAACTTACAGAAGCTGGCGCTAACAAGGTTAAGGTTATCAAGGTTGTTCGTGAAATCACAGGTCTTGGCTTAAAGGAAGCTAAGGAAGTTGTTGATGGCGCACCTAAGGTTGTTAAGGAAGGCGCTTCTAAGGAAGAAGCTGAAGAAATTCAGAAGAAGCTTGAAGCTGAAGGCGCTAAGGTTACTCTTAAGTAATTTTACCCACAACAGTATCAATATAAAATTAAGAACCGGATTCCTGCGGGAGTCCGGTTTTTTACGTTATAGAAATACTGTACGGCAGCGGTGTAATTCGTGAAAATGAATTTACTTTCAATTCTGAAAATGTTATAATATTCATAATTATACGCGCAAATGTAATAAAAAGGAAAACTGGTAAAAATTATCATGTATAGTGCTTGACAGACAAGTGACTGTATGCTATTATGGACAATGCACTATTGTGTATGCTTATGCTTTTTTATTGCATTGCATATTAAAAATATCAGATTTTATATAAAAATAAACACAAGGGGTGAAACGTCAATGGAGAAAAACAGAATGCGTCCGGTCAAGGCAGGCAAGAGCATGAGAATGAGCTATTCAAGACAGAAAGAAGTTCTTGAAATGCCGAACCTTATTGAAGTTCAGAAGGACTCTTATCAGTGGTTCCTGGATGAAGGGTTAAAAGAAGTTTTTGATGATATCTCTCCAATAGCAGACTACAATGGCAGATTGAGTCTGGAATTTGTTGACTTTGCTTTATGCGAAGATGATGTCAAGTATTCTATTGAAGAATGTAAGGAAAGAGATGCTACATATGCAGCACCTCTGAAGGTAAGAGTAAGACTCCACAATAAGGAAAGTGAAGATATCAGCGAACATGAAATTTTCATGGGCGACCTTCCACTTATGACAAAGACGGGAACATTCGTTATCAACGGAGCAGAACGAGTTATCGTCAGCCAGCTGGTACGTTCACCAGGTATCTATTACGATATCCAGAAGGATAAGTACGGTAAGATTTTCCTTTACAGCTCACAGGTTATCCCAAACCGTGGTGCATGGTTAGAGTATGAAACAGATGCCAACGATGTGTTCTATGTTAAAGTAGATAGAAATAAAAAGGTTCCTGTAACCGTGCTGATTCGTGCACTCGGTTTCGGAACAAATGCTGAAATTATTGATATTTTCGGCGAAGAACCAAAGCTTCTTGCTACAATGGAGAAGGATACTTCTACAAACTATCAGGAAGGTATTTTAGAGCTTTATAAGAAGTTAAGACCGGGTGAACCGTTATCTGTAGATAGTGCGGAAGCGCTGATTTCAGGTATGTTCTTTGATCCGAGAAGATATGACCTTGCAAAGGTGGGAAGATATAAGTTTAATAAGAAGCTTTCTTTCAAGAGCAGACTTTCAGGACATATCCTTGCAGATGATGTTGTGGATACACAGGGCAATGTCATTGCACAGGCAGGCGATAAGCTTGACAGAGAAACAGCACAGGCAATTCAGGATGCAGCGGTTCCGGCAGTCTTTTTAAATGTAGATTTAAGAAACAGTGACGGTACAATTACAACAAAGAGAGTAAAAGTGCTGTCTAACATGGCAGTTGATATTACAAAATGGGTTGATATTTCAAAGGAAGAAGCAAGAAAACTCGGTGTTACAGAAGCTGTATTCTTCCCTGTACTCAGCCAGATTTTAGCTGAAAATGAATCACTTGAAGAAATCAAAGAAGCAATCTGCAAGAACATTGCCGATCTGATTCCAAAGCACATTACTGTAGAAGATATTATTGCTTCTATTAATTATAATATGCACCTTGAATACGGCGTTGGTACAAAGGATGATATTGATCACCTTGGTAACAGACGTATCAGAGCGGTCGGCGAACTGTTACAGAACCAGTTCAGAATCGGTATTTCCAGAATGGAAAGAGTTGTCAGGGAAAGAATGTCCACACAGGACTTAAGCGGTATTTCTCCGCAGTCCCTGATTAACATTAAACCGGTTACGGCAGCAATTAAGGAATTCTTCGGAAGTTCCCAGCTGTCACAGTTCATGGATCAGAATAACCCGTTGTCAGAAATTACGCATAAAAGACGTCTTTCTGCATTAGGACCGGGTGGTCTGTCAAGAGATCGTGCCGGTTTCGAGGTTCGAGATGTTCACTATACACATTACGGAAGAATGTGTCCTATTGAAACACCTGAAGGTCCGAACATCGGTCTGATTAACTCACTTGCATCTTATGCAAGAATTAACGAATATGGTTTTGTAGAGGCACCGTACCGTCTGGTAGACAGAACCGATCCAAAGAATCCGCGTGTTACCGATGAAGTACAGTACTTTACGGCTGATGAAGAAGATGATTATCATGTAGCACAGGCGAATGCGGAAATTGACGAAGAAGGACATTTCGTTAAGAATACTGTATCCGGCCGTTACAGAGAAGAAACTTCTGAATTTGACAAGACACAGATTGAATTAATGGACGTATCGCCAAAGATGGTATTCTCTGTTGCAACATCCATGATTCCGTTCCTTCAGAACGATGACTGTACACGAGCGCTGATGGGTTCCAACATGCAGCGTCAGGCCGTACCGCTTCTGATGACAGAAGCACCGGTTATTGGTACAGGTATTGAAAATAAGACAGCAAGAGACTCAGGTGTCTGCGTTGTAGCAGAAGCAGACGGTGAAGTTCTTTTGTCTGAATCTGATAAAATTATTGTAAGAGAAGATGACGGCAAGGTACATGAGTATAAGCTGACAAAGTTCTCAAGAAGTAACCAGAGTAACTGCTATAACCAGCGTCCAATCGTATTTAAAGGTGACAAGGTGAAGGAAGGCGATGTTATCGCAGATGGTCCTTCTACACAGAATGGTGAAATTGCATTAGGTAAGAACCCGTTAATCGGTTTCATGACATGGGAAGGTTACAACTACGAAGATGCTGTATTATTAAGTGAACGTCTGGTGCGTGATGATGTATACACTTCTATCCATATTGAAGAATATGAAATCGAAGCCCGTGATACAAAGTTAGGACCGGAAGAAATCACAAGAGATATTCCTTCCGCAAGCAGTGATTCTATCAAGGATCTGGATGAAAACGGTGTGATCCGCATTGGTGCAGAAGTACGTGCCGGAGATATTCTGGTTGGTAAAGTAACACCAAAGGGTGAAACAGAACTGACAGCCGAAGAAAGACTGCTTCGCGCAATCTTTGGTGAAAAGGCAAGAGAAGTAAGAGATACTTCATTAAAGGTACCTCATGGTGAATATGGTATCGTTGTGGCAGTGAAGACATTTACAAGAGAAAACAGCGATGAACTGGCACCGGGTGTCAGCAAGTCTGTCCGCATCTATATTGCACAGAAGAGAAAGATTTCTGTAGGTGATAAGATGGCCGGCCGTCATGGTAACAAGGGTGTCGTTTCCAGAGTTCTCCCTGTGGAAGATATGCCATTCCTTCCAAACGGACGTCCGCTTGATATCGTCTTAAACCCTCTGGGTGTGCCTTCACGAATGAATATCGGACAGGTGCTTGAAATCCATTTAAGTCTTGCAGCAAAGGTGCTTGGCTTTAACATTTCTACACCGGTATTCGACGGTGCAGACGAAAATGATATTATGGATACACTGGATATGGCAAATGACTATGCAAATACACCTTTTGACGATGAAGAATTACAGCGTGAAAAGGCAGCTGCACAGGAAAATGGCGAAGATTATCCGGAAGATATGGTAACATTTACAGATAAATATAAAGAACTGCTGAATCCTGACGTATTCCAGTATCTGAGTGACAACAGAGCACACAGAGAAGAATGGAAGGGTGTTCCGATCGGACGTGACGGTAAGGTAAGACTGCGTGACGGACGTACAGGTGAATATTTTGACAGTCCTGTAACAATCGGTTTCATGCACTACTTAAAGCTCCATCATCTGGTTGATGATAAGATTCATGCACGTTCAACAGGTCCTTACTCACTTGTAACACAGCAGCCGCTCGGTGGTAAAGCACAGTTCGGTGGACAGCGTTTCGGTGAAATGGAAGTTTGGGCACTGGAAGCTTACGGTGCATCATATACATTACAGGAAATCCTGACTGTGAAGTCCGATGATGTTGTAGGACGAGTTCGTACTTACGAAGCAATCATCAAGGGTGAAAATATCCCTGAACCGGGTATTCCGGAATCCTTCAAGGTACTTTTAAAGGAACTCCAGTCCCTGGCATTAGACGTAAGAGTGCTTGATAAGGATAACAATGAAGTGAAACTGCTTGAAAGCTCTGAATACGAAGTAACTGACTTCAAGAAAGTTCTTGATGATGGCAGATACAGACGTGACAGCAGAGAAGAGGAAGCAGAATATGCTAAGAATGGTTCAACCATTCAGACAGTCGGTGAAGACGGCTTTGAAGATGCAGAGGATGTAGAGTATGCCGGCGATGATGCATTTGATGATGCAGATGATTATGGCGATGGCAATTCAGATATGATGGATTAATAGAAGGGAGCACGATCATGGCAGAAGAATCAAAAAGAGATTTGACCAGTCAGTCTATGAAGTTTGATAAGATTCAGATTAAACTGGCTTCTCCGGAGGATATTTTAGAGTGGTCTCACGGTGAGGTTACAAAGCCGGAGACAATCAACTACAGAACTTTAAAACCGGAAAAAGATGGTTTGTATTGTGAAAGAATCTTTGGACCGAGTAAGGACTGGGAGTGTCATTGCGGTAAATATAAAAAAATCAAAGATAAGGGTATTATCTGCGATAAGTGTGGTGTCGAAGTAACAAAGGCCAGTGTCCGTAGAGATCGTATGGGACATATCCATTTAGCGGCTCCTGTTTCCCATATCTGGTATTTTAAGGGAATTCCTAGCCGTATGGATCTGATTCTGGACATCGGACCGAAGAACCTTGAAAAAGTATTATATTTTGCAGCTTATATTGTAATTGATCCGGGTACGACAGAAATTCCGTTCAAGAAGATTTTAACAGAACAGGAATACCGTGAACTCTACGATCAGTACGGCAATACATTCCGTGTCGGCATGGGTGCGGAAGCCATTTATGAACTGCTTAAAAATGTAGATTTGGAATCAGAAGTTGCAAAGTTAAAGGAAGAACTTGAAAATACAACTTCCCAGAAGGCAGCAAGACTCATTAAGAGAATTGAAGTCATGGAAGCGTTTTTAACAGCCGGAACAAGACCGGAATGGATGATCTTAACTGAAATTCCGGTAATCCCACCGGATTTAAGACCAATGGTACAGTTAGACGGTGGACGTTTTGCAACATCCGATTTAAATGACTTATATAGAAGAATCATCAACAGAAATAACAGACTTGCACGTCTGATTGAGCTGGGCGCTCCGGAAATTATTATCCGTAATGAAAAGAGAATGCTTCAGGAAGCTGTTGATGCCCTGATTGATAACGGACGTAGAAACGGACGTCCGGTAACAGGTCCTGGTAACAGAGCGTTAAAGTCACTTTCAGACCTGTTAAAGGGTAAGCAGGGACGTTTCCGTCAGAACCTCCTTGGTAAGCGAGTTGACTATTCAGGCCGTTCTGTTATCGTTGTAGGTCCTGAATTAAAGATTTATCAGTGTGGTCTTCCAAAGGAAATGGCAATTGAGCTGTTTAAGCCGTTTGTTATGAGAGAACTGGTAAGACGTGGACTGGCTGACAATATTAAGAAAGCGAAAAAGAGCGTAGAACATCTTGAAAACAGCGTATGGGATGTGCTGGAAGATGTTATCAAAGAGCATCCGGTTATGTTAAACCGTGCTCCTACACTGCACAGACTTGGTATTCAGGCATTCGAGCCAATCCTTGTAGAAGGTAAGGCAATTAAGCTGCATCCGCTTGTTTGTACAGCGTTCAACGCCGATTTCGATGGTGACCAGATGGCCGTCCATCTGCCGCTTTCAGTAGAAGCACAGGCAGAATGCCGCTTCATGCTGCTTTCACCAAACAACCTGTTAAAGCCGTCTGATGGTGGTCCTGTAGCTGTTCCTTCACAGGATATGGTTCTTGGTATTTACTATCTGACACAGGAAAGACCGGGGGCAAAGGGTGAAGGTAAGTTCTTTAAGAATGTAAACGAAGCACTTCTTGCATATGAAAACGGAGTTATTACATTACACTCTAAGATTTTAGTTCATATGACAAAGACCGATGCAGAAGGCAATACCGTTTCAGGTAATGTAGAATCTACACTGGGAAGATTTATTTTCAATGAAATTCTTCCACAGGATTTAGGATATGTAGACAGAAGCAAGGAAGAAAACCAGATGCTTCTGGAGGTTGATTTCCACGTAGGAAAGAAGCAGTTAAAGGATATCTTACAGCACGTTATTAATACCCACGGTACAACGACAACAGCCGAAGTACTTGATGATATTAAGGCAATGGGTTATAAGTATTCTACAAGAGCAGCCATGACCGTTTCTATTTCAGAAATGACTGTGCCGCCGATTAAGAAGAAGCTGATTTCCGATGCAGAAAAGAAGGTTGAACAGATTACTGTAAACTACAACAGAGGTCGTTCAACAGATGAAGAAAGACATAAGAATGTTATCCGCGTATGGCAGGAAACGGATGAGGCATTAAAGGATGCCCTGATTGAAGGTCTTGATAAATACAACAACATCTTCATGATGGCCGATTCAGGTGCCCGTGGTTCTAACCAGCAGATTAAGCAGCTCGCAGGTATGCGTGGTTTGATGGCAGATACATCCGGTAATACAATCGAACTCCCAATCAAGTCCAACTTCCGTGAAGGTCTTGATGTACTGGAATACTTCATTTCAGCGCATGGTGCGCGTAAGGGTCTGTCCGATACAGCGCTTCGTACAGCCGATTCAGGATACCTTACAAGACGTCTTGTAGACGTATCACAGGATTTGATTATCAGAGAAACAGACTGCAGCGCCGGTAAGACAATTCCGGGTATGTATGTATCTGAATTCGTAAATGATAAGGCAACTGCAAGCAGCGATGCAAAGGCAGATATCCTTGAATCATTAGAAGAACGTATTACAGGCAGATATCTTGCAGAAGACATCATTGATCCGTCTACCGGTGAAGTGATTGTAGCTGCAAACCACCTTGTAACACCAAAGAGAGCAGCACAGATTGTTGCAACCGGTGTTGAAAAGGTTAAAATCAGAACAATTCTTACCTGCCGTTCACACATCGGTGTATGTGCAAAGTGCTACGGTTCTAACATGGCTACAGGTCAGACCGTACAGGTTGGTGAAGCTGTTGGTATTATCGCTGCCCAGTCTATCGGTGAACCGGGTACACAGCTTACTATGCGTACTTTCCATACAGGTGGTGTTGCCGGTGATAATATTACACAGGGTCTTCCTCGTGTCGAAGAACTTTTTGAAGCAAGAAAGCCAAAGGCACTTGCTGTACTGGCAGAGTTTGGCGGTGTCGTAAGCTTTGCAAAGACAGAAAAGAAGACAGATATTGTTATTACAGACGATGATGGTAACTCAAAGGCTTATCCTGTATCTAGAGATACAAGAGTCAAGGTTCAGGAAGGTCAGATTGTTGTAAAGGGTGAAGAAATCACAGAAGGTTCTGAAAATCCTCATGATATCGTAAGAATCCTCGGCGTACGTGCCGTACAGGATTATGTACTGCGTGAAGTTCAGAAGGTTTACCGTATCCAGGGTGTAGAAATCAACGATAAGCATATCGAATTGATTGTACGCCAGATGTTAAAGAAGATTGTTATTGAATCTCCTGGAGATTCAGAATTCCTGACAGGTTCTCAGGTAGATACAATTGAATTTACGGAAGTAAACGAAAAGCTGGAAGAGGAAGGCAAGACTCCTGCAACAGGTACTTCAATTATTCTGGGTATTACAAAGGCTTCTCTTGCAACAAATTCATTCCTGTCAGCTGCTTCCTTCCAGGAAACAACAAAGGTTCTGACAGATGCCGCTATTAACGGTAAGGTCGATCCGCTGATTGGTCTGAAGGAAAACGTTATCATTGGTAAACTGATTCCTGCCGGTACAGGTATGAAGCGTTATCAGAACGTTGAACTGGATTCTAATGAAAGGGTCCGCAAAGAAATTGAAGAAGAAGCAGCCGAAAGAGCAAAAGAGGAAGCTGCATCTGACATTTCTGATGACGAAACACTGGAACTGACGGAAGAAGAAGTTACAGTAACAGAATAAAACTAAAGCCGTTTCAGGCATAGGATAAAAAGTTCCGGTATAGTGGTAATGCACTGTACCGGAATTTCTGGTTTTTACAGAAAAAGTTTGAGCAGATATATCTTTGAGCTAAAAATTTTAAAAAGTGCTTGACATATAAAAATATAAAATATATACTAAACAAGTGTGTGATAACAGGAAAGCCCTGCTATGCCACATTATTCAGAAATGAACTGAATATGCAACCATGAATTATTCTAATTCCGGGAGGTGAAAAAGGAATGCCTACATTTAACCAGTTAGTAAGACAGGGAAGAAAAACAACAGTAAAGAAGTCTACAGCACCAGCTCTTCAGAAGGGATACAACTCACTTCAGAAGAAAGCAACAGACGTAGCTGCTCCACAGAAGAGAGGCGTTTGTACAGCTGTTAAGACTGCAACACCTAAGAAGCCTAACTCAGCCCTTAGAAAGATTGCCAGAGTTCGTCTTTCAAACGGTATTGAAGTAACATCTTATATCCCAGGTGAAGGACACAATCTTCAGGAACACAGCGTTGTTCTGATCAGAGGTGGACGTGTTAAGGATTTACCAGGTACAAGATATCACATCGTTCGTGGTGTACTTGATACAGCAGGTGTCGCTAAGAGAAGACAGGCACGTTCTAAATACGGTGCCAAGAGACCTAAGGATGCTAAATAATTAGTATCGTAAAGGCAAATTGCAGGTTGGCGGATTTTCTAAAAACCATGCAGTAAAACGCGGAAATAGTCCGCATTTATTCACAATATGATTTATAACAAGTGCCGGAGTTAGATTAATCCGAAGGTTGCAGGTTTAAGATATACCGCGCACGTACACAGCCGATTATCCCGATGGCGGCAGCCTTTATTGGATGTCGCAGGTGGAAAAAGGTCATATATATTTGTGAGTACCGATGAATTAATGAATATTGTTAAGGAGGGAAGAACCGTGCCACGTAAAGGACATACTCAGAAAAGAGATGTATTAGCAGATCCTATTTACAATAATAAGGTCGTGACAAAGCTTATCAACAACATTATGCTTGATGGTAAGAGAGGAGTTGCCCAGAAGATTGTATACGGAGCATTTGACAGAGTCGCAGCAAAGACTGAAAGACCTGCTATCGAAGTTTTCGAAGAAGCTATGAACAATATCATGCCAGTTCTTGAAGTTAAGGCTAGACGTATCGGTGGTGCTACTTATCAGGTACCGATCGAAGTTAAGCCGGACAGAAGACAGGCTTTAGCTCTTCGTTGGATGACAGCTTATTCTCGTGCAAGAGGCGAGAAGACAATGGAAGAAAGACTTGCAAATGAAATCCTCGATGCTGCAAACAATACAGGATCTTCTGTAAAGAAGAAAGAAGATATGCACAAGATGGCAGAAGCAAACAAGGCTTTTGCTCATTACAGATTCTAATAATATAGGAGGATTTACCGATGGCTGGAAGAGAATATCCATTGGAGAGAACCAGAAATATTGGTATCATGGCTCATATCGATGCAGGTAAGACTACATTAACAGAGCGTATCCTTTATTATACTGGTGTAAACCACAAAATTGGTGATACTCATGAAGGTACTGCTACCATGGACTGGATGGCCCAGGAGCAGGAAAGAGGTATCACAATTACTTCAGCTGCTACAACATGTCACTGGACACCGGAAAAAGAAGGTAAGCCAGATAAGACACAGCCAGAATACCGTATCAACATCATTGATACTCCGGGTCACGTTGACTTCACAGTAGAAGTTGAACGTTCACTTAGAGTTCTTGATGGTGCTGTAGGTGTGTTCGATGCTCAGAACGGTGTAGAACCGCAGTCAGAGAACGTATGGCGTCAGGCTGATAAATACAATGTACCACGTATGGCTTTCATGAACAAGATGGATAAGATGGGTGCAGATTTCTTTGGATCATGCAACCAGCTTATAACAAAGCTTGGTAAGAATCCTGTACTTGTACAGATTCCGATTGGTAAGGAAGATGAATTTAAGGGTATCATCGACTTATTTGAAATGAAGGCTTATGTCTTCAACGGAGATAAGGGTGATGATATTTCCGTAGGTGAAATTCCTGATGATTTAAAGGATCAGGCTCAGGAATATCATGACAAGCTCATTGAACAGTGTGCTGAACTTGATGAAGACCTTATGGAAAAGTTCTTTAATGATGAAGAACTTACAATTCCTGAATTAAAGGCAGCTTTAAGAAAGGGTACTATCGAAGGTACAGCAATTCCTTGTCTTTGCGGTACAGCTTATAAGAACAAGGGTGTTCAGAAGCTTCTTGATGCAGTTATCGAATACATGCCTGCACCAACAGATATCCCGGATATCACAGGTGTTGATGAAGACGGTAACGAAGTTACAAGAAAGTCATCTGATGAAGAACCATTCTCAGCTCTTGCATTCAAGATTATGACAGACCCATTCGTTGGTAAGCTGGCATTCTTCAGAGTTTACTCTGGTACATTGAACGGTGGTTCATATGTATTAAATGCAAACAAGAACAAGAAGGAAAGAGTTGGTCGTATCCTTCAGATGCATGCTAACAACAGAAAAGAAATTGATAAGGTTTATTCAGGAGATATCGCAGCTGCTGTAGGTCTGAAGTTCACTGTAACAGGTGATACAATCTGTGACGAACAGCATCCGGTTATCTTAGAGTCAATGGAATTCCCAGAGCCGGTTATCGAACTTGCTATCGAACCAAAGACTAAGAATGACCAGGGTAAGATGGGTGAAGCTTTAGCAAAGCTTGCTGAAGAAGATCCGACATTCCGTGCCCACACAGATCAGGAAACCGGTCAGACAATTATCGCAGGTATGGGTGAACTTCATCTTGATATCATCGTAGACAGACTTCTTCGTGAATTCAAGGTAGAAGCAAACGTAGGTGCTCCACAGGTTGCTTACAGAGAATGCTTTACAAAGGCAGTTGATGTTGATAGTAAGTATGCTAAGCAGTCAGGTGGTCGTGGTCAGTATGGTCACTGTAAAGTACGTTTCTCACCACTTGAAGCAAACGTTGATAAGTTCGATGTTGAAACAAAGAATACAGTATTAATCAATGAGCCTCCGGTACTTTTCTGTGAATCATCAGTAGTTGGTGGTGCTATTCCTAAGGAATACATCCCTTCAGTTGCAGATGGTATCCGTGAAGCCGCTAACTCAGGTATTTTAGCTGGATTCCCGGTTCTCGGACTTAGAGCAGATATCTATGATGGATCTTACCATGAAGTCGATTCATCAGAAATGGCATTCCACATTGCCGGTTCTATGGCATTCAAGGATGCTATGGCTAAGGCAGCTCCGGCACTTCTTGAGCCAATCATGAAGGTTGAAGTTACAATGCCGGAAGAATACATGGGTGATGTTATCGGTGATATCAACTCTCGTAGAGGACGTATCGAAGGTATGGAAGATATCTCAGGTGGTAAGATGATTAAAGCATTCGTTCCGCTTTCAGAGATGTTCGGATATGCTACCGACCTTCGTTCTAAGACACAGGGTCGTGGTAACTACTCTATGTTCTTTGATAAGTATGAACAGGCTCCAAAGTCCGTTCAGGATAAGGTTATTGCTTCAAGAGCAAAATAATCTAATAAAAATATAGTTGCAAAATATTTAAAAATGCAATATAATAGATTTTAGCTATGAAACCCCATAAAGGGTATGAATCATTTTAAGGAGGATTTTAAACAATGGCAAAGGCTAAATTTGAAAGAACTAAACCACATTGTAACATTGGTACAATTGGACACGTAGATCATGGTAAGACTACACTTACAGCTGCTATCACAAAGACTCTTCATGAGAGACTTGGTACAGGTGAAGCTGTTGCATTCGAAAATATCGATAAGGCTCCAGAAGAAAGAGAAAGAGGTATCACAATCTCTACAGCTCACGTTGAATATGAAACAGAAAAGAGACATTACGCTCACGTTGACTGCCCAGGTCATGCCGATTACGTTAAGAACATGATCACTGGTGCTGCTCAGATGGATGCTGGTATCCTCGTAGTAGCTGCTACAGATGGTGTTATGGCTCAGACAAGAGAACATATCCTTCTTGCTCGTCAGGTAGGTGTTCCTTACATCGTTGTATTCATGAACAAGTGTGATATGGTTGATGATCCGGAACTTCTTGAATTAGTAGATATGGAAATCAGAGAACTCCTTAACGAGTATGGCTTCCCAGGCGATGACACACCAATCATCCAGGGTTCAGCTCTTAAGGCTCTTGAAGATCCGAACAGCGAATGGGGCGATAAGATTCTTGAACTTATGCACACAATCGATGAATATGTTCCAGATCCAGAAAGAGATACAGATAAGCCATTCCTTATGCCAGTAGAAGACGTATTCTCTATCACAGGTCGTGGTACTGTTGCTACAGGTAGAGTAGAACGTGGTGTTCTTCATATAAATGAAGAAGTTGAAATCGTTGGTATCCATGATGACATTCGTAAGGTTGTTGTAACTGGTATCGAAATGTTCAGAAAGCTTCTTGATGAAGCACAGCCAGGTGATAATATTGGTGCACTTCTTAGAGGTGTTCAGAGAGACGAAATCCAGAGAGGACAGGTTCTCTGCAAGCCAGGTTCAATTACACCTCATCACAAGTTTACAGCTCAGGTTTACGTATTAACAAAGGACGAAGGTGGACGTCATACTCCATTCTTCAACAACTACAGACCACAGTTCTACTTCAGAACAACTGATGTTACTGGTGTTTGCGAACTTCCAGCTGGTACAGAAATGTGCATGCCTGGTGATAACGTAGAAATGACAGTTGAACTTATCCACAACGTAGCTATGGAGCAGGGTCTTCGTTTCGCTATCCGTGAAGGTGGACGTACAGTAGGTTCAGGTGCTGTTGCTACAATCATTGAGTAATTTTATTGGTTGATGTACTCAGTATTTATACAGTAAATTTAAAGGCTTCCGGGATTTTCCCGGAAGCCTTTTTTTGGCTTGCTCAGCCATTTATATTCTTAAATTTTTACCACCACTTCTCACGGTAAGAGTACTCTCCACGGTAATTAGAAGCATTATAATCAGGATATTTGAAAGGTGCATATACCTCAGCTTTAGGTGCATCATCCTGTGTATATATGTACATTGAATCATAATCCCATGTCACAATTTCATCACGGGCATCGCCGTAGAGATTTACAGCTTCTGCACACATGGTAGGATGACCGTCATCAGGAAACTTAACAACCTGAATACCTTTGCCATCAATCATTCCACCGCGCTCTACATCAGCATTAAGAAGAATGAAGTCCTGACCGTCACCAGTCCAGTTTACAGGTGTTAAAAGATTACCATTAAGCTCATTTTCCATTTCCCATAACTGGTTACCTTCGCTGTCATAGAAATATATAATTCCCTGATGTCCCCAGAAATTAACAACAACCATTTCATAACCTGGGCGGTCAGGAAGGTAATTAGCGAGACTGACACGCTGTGCATGACCTATGCCATCCTTTTTGAGAAGTTTTCCGTTAAAATCAGATATCAGGAAGCCTTCCTTTCCCGCAACGCAGGCAAAGAATTTAGTGCCTTTGTGCGGTCCTGATTCGAATCTGCCTGGAACAATCTCATCAATATGGTCTTCATTAACAGGCATAGTCCACATCTTGTTACCGTGGCAGTCAAGCATGTTATAACCTACCAGAAGTTCATCATGCCCATCCCCGTTAATATCAATTGCAAAAGGAAAATGCCCGGTATTCTTATCACTCTGGAAATGCCACATAACCTCCAGGTCATCGTTAAGTGCATACACCCTGCAATAACGATCCTTAATAAGAATATCACGTGGCTTATCAAGACCACGGAAATTACATATACGCATACCGTCAGGGTTAATTCTGTCAAAAGCATAGATTTTGTCAGGAACACCAATAATCGTTCCATCCTCCTCTGTTGTAGAGAAAGGTGCTTTGGCACGTTTCTTGACTTCACCTGTTCTGCCATCAAGAATAAGAATTTCAAAATTCTTGGCTGTTATAACCTCGTCAAAACCATCACCATCAATATCATATATCTGCATAGGCATGTCAGCTGATATAGTGCCAATGTCGTGATTATTGGTTGGTTCACCGTGCTGCCATAAAATATTGCCGTCAAGGTCAAATGCGGTGAGACAGCTGATGGTTCCATAAGCATCACGGTTTACTCTTTTCTGGCACTGTGCCATAACCATCTGGTATTCGCCGTTGCCAAGCAGATGACCAAAACGAAGCTGTCTTCCGGTGCCGCAGCCCTTAAGATTAATCTTTTTGAGAAGCTTCATCTTAGGATAATGTGCCTGTGCATCTTCACATTCAGCTTTATAAGCATTTCTTGCAGCATCAATAGAAGCAGCAGTACTTTCAGAAGTAGTAACATTTACAAAACCAAACTGTGCAGGGATCGTTGCTGTAATGGCAACCTTGCCACCCTGTCCGGCATATTCAGTGTCAAAGTCAAAATAAACCTTATCATCAACGCTGCATATAACATGGCTGCCTTTAATTTCTGCTTTAAGGATATAAGTATCGTCACAGTTGTAGTTGAAAGCTACAGAATCAAGAATAGTAACCTCTTCCTTGTGACGGTATTCAACTCTCAGTTCATGTTCTTCAAAAACAAGGACAAGAAGATTAGCAGAGTTCTGACAACAAAAACCAATTCCGGCATTACCCCATTTGGTAGTAAACATACGGACACTTGCAGTTATAGTATAATCGCGCCAGAATCTGTCGCCGCTTGTAAGCATAGGAAAAGTCCGGTGGGGCTTGTCATTGCGGATACGCATCTGCTCCATAAAATGTTTTCCATTATATTCAGAAATAATCCAGGAAGCTCCCTGACCGTTATAAGTGTGGTTGCATACCGGGTCATGCCATTTACCATAATATCCGGGATAATGGATAAAATGATACTCACCCATTGCCGAATGATTCTTATCATAAGGGAATTCACCAATGGGAAAATCAGAGAAATCTTCATTAAGTAAAATAAAATCTGCCATAATAACCTCCATTCTTAAAAAAAATAATAAAATGGTACATTGCCGCATTCTTGGTATATAAATAATATCTAACGAAGCAAATCATATACTGATTATAGGTCGTTTATAGAGAAAATGTTACTGATTTTTTACATATTTTTGAGATTTTGGAAGATTTCGTGCAGTTTTTTGTAGCTATAAAAATACAATATGAATATAATAAAAGCGTATTAAGAAGCAATATATAAGATTCTATTGTCCCACTTCATGAATAATGTTAAAATAATACTAAATACAATTCAAATCGGGCTGTGGGGAAGCAGATTTAAGATATAAATAACATTTAGAAAGCGGAAATAATATATGAAAAAAAGGAAAGTGTTTTTAAAAGATATTATCGCACAATCTCCTGAAAAAGAGTATGGACAGCTGTATGCAGATATTATGCTTGAACTCTCACAGGGAACGCTGGCACCGGTCCGCAGTGCAGGAACGAATGGTAAAAAGCCGGCGCTTCCCGTGGCATTCTGGGAGTATGTGAAAGAGCCGGATTACGGTGATGTCAGTGAAAAGCTGGATTTTAAGCTGCATCCGCTTCTTCATACAACGTATTACCGGAAACAATTACGGATACAGATTTTAAAGAACGTATACAGCTGAAAAAATATGAGGTACAGTCGATTGAAAAAGCATTAAAAAATCTGGAAAACAAAAAAATCAGCTGGAGGTCCAGACAGGAAGTGTATCTGAATATGCAGATGAACCGGTGTCAGCTTCACCGGAGGAACAGGAACAAATCAGACAGCAGATTCCGGATATTGAAACAGTAGAGGCACAGGAACTTACCCGGTATCAGAAGACGGTAAAAAGAAATCTGCTAACGGCACTGTCCCGGTTAAAGGATGAGCAGAACCGTCTGGCAGAAGAAATCCGTTCAATTGCAGCAAAAGATATTTATGCAGAAGATTATTTTAAGAAAACATTTGACAGTCTGTTGACACAGACTGCCAGTCCAAAGAATCTGGCAGAGCAGTATGCCGTGAATAAGGCTTCGTATGAGAGCCAGCTGGAAAAACTTAAAATTGATCTTGCAAGCATTGACAATGAACAAAAAAACATTGAGGAAATGTTTTTAGAATACGTGCGCAGTGTTAATGCGAATATTGCAATGATTGATAAAAATTCAACAATCAGCGTGCGCGGCAGAAACATTAAAATGTTAAAAATCCAGGTAGCAGACTGGGAAAGCGAACAGGAACATTTCCGTATGAAACTGCACGATTATTTTGAGCAGGTGATACAAAATGGTCTTGATACGATTGATAAGAATGAAAATCTGAATGAATTTTTGGGAAATGTCATTACAACAAAAAGACTGTATGATGATACTGTGGGTATCGGCAGTGTAAAAATTAAGCTGTATAAGATTGAAGCGGAACGTGAAGTCCCGATTACATGGGCAGAGGTATCAGCTAATTCCGGCGGCGAGGGCTTTTTATCAGTGTTTGTGATTCTGACCTGTCTGCTTAGTTATATGCGGCGGGATGAGAGTGATTTGTTTACCACGGGAGAGGAAGGCAAGGTGCTGATTATGGATAATCCGTTTGCACAGACCAATGCGGAACATCTGCTGAAACCACTGATGGAGATGGCAAAGAAAACGAATACGCAGCTAATCTGCCTGTCAGGACTTGGCGGTGATTCCATCTATAACCGCTTTGACAATATTTATGTGTTAAAACTTATGGATTCAAGTATCAGAAGCGGCGCATGGCGCATGGAAGCCAGCCATATCAAAGGCGAATCGGTGAAGCGGATGGTACTGTCAGAATTCAGGGTGGAAGAGAGGGCTTAAAGGAGGGAAAAAGAAATGATACCAACAAGAGAAAAAGCCATGGAATTAATCCGTGACGGTTTGGCATGTAATCCGGGACCATGGGGACGGCATTGCATAACTGCGGCACACTGCGCAGAAAAAATTGCACATTCCTTTAACAATCATACAATTGATGATTATATTGGAAAATTTGACGTTTCTGATGAGGAGTTACGGCTCATAAAGACCGAGTTGGACAAGGCGGTATACGATGAATACGACCGCCTGATTCAGTTGTGTGACAGTCTGGCAGGGGCAGGCGGTGTCCTTGATGTGGAAGACAGAATGAAGGATGTAAAGAAAAGGTACGGATTTTACCCGCAGGCAAAGTGGGATACGAATATCCGTCTGATGCAGTATTTTGAAAAGAAAATGAATCAGAATATTTATATTGTGTGCGAGAAAGATACATTTGTACCGGAGGACATTTAATGGATATTTTTAGAGGAATTAAAAAAGGTATAAAGATTTATCCACAGGAGCTGATACCGTACATTTTAAAACCGGAAAAAGAAATTGTGCATTTTATTTCAAGGCAGATTTAAAATAAACGAAAGACAGTAAAGGAGAGGGGAACATGAAATGTATGAAACAGATGAAACACAGCTTGAAGCGGAGCATTTGAAAAAATTTCAGCCGTTTCCGTTTGTAAAAAATACGGAGAATGGCGGTAACGACAGAGTATATGGACAGATTTATTTGGACGAGATGGTTTACTGGGGCGAAGATGGCGGAGGACAAATGAGGGTAAGTGCTTCACTGGTAAATGAACAGATGCTGAATATGGAATATGAAGCAAGAGAGCGGGAAAATACGCCACTATTTTTCTATGAGTTTCAGGGAGAAAAAACATTTAGCAGTAACCTTCAAATGACAAAAGCGAATATACGATATTTTCAGGGTGAACAGAATAATTTTTATATTCTACGGATTGTTGATGTGGAAGCCTTAGATGATAATGCTGAAAGGATATTGGAAAATTATGCAGGCAGAATGACATTTGAGGGAGAAATTACATTTTCGGCAAGTCCGGTATTGTCGCACAGAGTTGTAATTGTGGTGGAAGATACTGTAGAAAAAGCAGATAAAGCGGCATATGAAAAGTTAAATAAGACCTACGATACATGGAATACGACTATTAAAAAGGAATGTATTTACGACAACGATGTAATATCAGCCGAACTGTACAAGCTGTTTGATAACACAGTAAAAAGCTGTGAAGTCAGAATATATAATGTCGGTCAGGCAAACTGCTGTTATTGTGATTTGACGACAAAAAAGATATTTTTTGATATTGGTGTTGCACGCAGCTCAAAATCACTTGAAATGCCATTGATAAAAAGTGCGGTGCAGGAAATTTCAACATTAGATGCAGATGCCGTGATTTTATCGCATTGGGATTTAGACCATATATTGGGCGTATGTTACAATCAAAAATGTATGGAAGGAAAAATTTGGGTAGTGCCTGATTTTGAAAAACTATATTCCCATCCGACGATTTCAATAAAAAGAGTATGTAATTATTTAATAAAAAACGGAAAATCGAAACTGCTTATGGTAGATACATCAGTTGCCAATAAACTTCTTTTTGTATCCCGCAACGGTGCGGTTACGATTTATAGAGGTGAACCAAAGGCTTCGTGTGGCGTTAATAAGAAGAACAACGGGGGTCTGCTTTTAAAATTAAATAATTCTAAAAATATTTTTATGCCGGGGGATTGTGAAAATAGGAGAATACCTAAAGCTGCAGTAAAAACAAGGTATGACTATGTGATCGTACCGCACCATGGAGCGGTGATGAGCCGTCCAACGCTTTGTGCAAAGTTAGGAAAAAAGAAAACGAAAAAGAAAACGACAACGGCATATATCAGCTGCGGAGTAATAACGGGAAATTGCAGTCTGGACAGTGATATTGCAGATAAATATAAAAAAAATAAATTCGGCAAGGTGCAATATACGAAGCATTTGAAAAAACATAATAAGTATAGCGTAAAATTGTAGAATTTTGTAATCTGCGGTGAGAAAGTCCTAAAATAGCAATAGCCATTTTATATGGATTGTGATAAAATAATACAAACCAACCACAAAAACGAGGACAACCATGAAAGAACAAAGTGAAGAAAACACAAAAAAAGAAGTTATTGAAAAGAAAACCATCCGTATATTCAGAGGACATCTGTTTATAAAGCTGGTAATTATATTACTGCTGGTGCTGGCGGTGATTGCCGGTATTGCGGGGCTTGGAAAGGGCGGTGGACAGCTGGCAGAGTCGGAGAGCAAGATAACAAGGATTGGCTTTGAAAATATCGGGCAGATGGTCACGCAGGCGGCTTACTGTACGGAGATGAATGTCACAAAGGATTCGCGTAAGCTGTTTGGAATGACGATTCCGTTTACACAGAGCGAATACATTTACAGCTATGATGTAGAAGTGAGAGCGGGACTGGATTTTAGTCAAATTGAATGGAGCGTTGACGAAGATAACAGCATAATTCAGGTTCGTCTGCCGCAGGTGCAGATTTTAAGCAGTGAAATCAACACGGATACCTTTAAGGTGTATCATGAGGAAGAAAGCATTTTCACACCAATCAAACTGGCGGATAATAACGATGCCCTGAAAACGCTGATTGAAAATGCAAAGCAGGATGCGGTTGCAAACGGTCTGCTTGAAAATGCGGAGAGCAACGCGGAAACGATTCTCAGGGGATTTTTTGCAAATGTCTATGATTTACAGAAATATAAGATTGAATTTATCAGACAAGAGGCAGAAAAATGACCATTATCACCGGACTGATTTTTGCGCATAAAATTATCGGTCTCAGTATCGGAATGTTGATTGCGGATTTGGGAGTCGGCAGAGTGATTGCGGTATTTCAGCATTTATTTTATGAGAAAATGGAGGCAGTGCGCATTTGAAAGAATTAGAAAACGGAAAGAAAAAACTGCTGATTACAGGAATGATTCTTATTATAATCGCGGTATGTGCGGCAGGCATTTTTGCTTACGGCAGTCATAAAAACAATCAGAAAGCGGCGGCAAAAGTACAGGAAGAAAGTGTACAGCGCGCATCACAGGAACAGTCCCTTGCGGCACAAAAAGAGCAGGAACAGGAAGCCCGGAGTATTGCCGAGGCAGAATTGCAGAAGGCACTTTCCGAGGCACAGAGCCGTGATGAATCCATAGCTGCATCGGAAGCAGAATCAAGGGAACAGGCGCAAAAAGAAGCAGAAGAAGCTTCGATTGCACAGGAAAAAGCCGAGCAGGAAGCCCGTGAAGAACAGGAAAGACAGGCACAGGGCGCAGGACTGGCAGAACGTCTTGCAGGCTATGAAACAGTGAGCCGCCCGGCAGGGTCAACCGGAGATATTATCTGTATTGACCCCGGACATCAAAGCCGCGGCAATAACGGAAAGGAGCCGGAAGGGCCGGGTTCACAGACGATGAAGACTAAAGTGGCAGGCGGAACGGGCGGTGTGGTATCGGGCGTGCCGGAATATCAGCTGACCCTGACAATCGGCATGATGTTAAAGACCGAACTACAAAACAGAGGATACACCGTAGTGATGACAAGGGAGTCCAACGATGTTGATATTTCCAATAAAGAACGTGCAGATATTGCAACGGCGGCGGGAGCAGCGGCAACAATCAGGATTCACGCAGACGGTGTGGACAGTGCTTCCGCTTCCGGGGCTTCGGTACTGGTGCCAGATTCGTCAAATCCGTATATACCGGAACTGGCAGGCAGTTCCAGTCAGTTAGGAAGCTGTATTATCAATTCGTATTGTGCGGCAACCGGAATGAAAAACCGCGGGGTAGTCGGAAGTGACAATATGACGGGTATCAACTGGAGTACCAATCCGGTTGCCCTGCTGGAACTCGGATTTATGACCAATCCGACAGATGATGCGAATATGCAGGACGATACCTATCAGCAGTTAATGGTGCACGGCATTGCAGATGGTATTGATGCGTATTTTGGAAGATAATGGAGATTAGCGTCAAAAATGGAGAGTATCATGCACAAGGTTCAGGCGAAAGCCATTCTTTCGGCAAAAAACGGAATGAACATTTACCGGGGCTGTCAGCACGGCTGTATTTACTGCGATGCAAGAAGCACCTGCTATCAGATGAATCATGTATTTGAGGATATTGAGGTTAAGGAAAACGCGCCTCAGTTATTAGAAGCAGCATTAAAAAGAAAACGGAAAAAATGTATGATTGGCACCGGGGCAATGAGTGACCCGTATATGCCGCTGGAAATGGAATTAAACCTGACAAGGCAGTGCGCAGAGCTGATTGAACGGTATGGATTCGGGTTGACCGTACTGACAAAGTCCGATAATGTACTGCGGGATTTGGATTTATTTTGCAGAATCAATGCAAAGACAAAGTGTGTCATACAGATGACACTGACGACTATGGACGATGTACTCAGCCGGAAAATAGAACCGGGTGTCTGCACAACCGCGCGGCGGATAGAGGTCTTAAACATTTTAAAGGAGGAAGGTATTCCGACCGTGGTATGGCTGACACCGTTACTGCCGTTTATTAATGATGCCGAAGAAAATATTTTCGGCATTTTAGAAGCCTGTCAAAAGGCATCGGTGCGCGGTATTATGACATTTCATTCATTTGGAGTGACGTTAAGGGACGGCGACCGGCAGTATTTTTACAGCCAGCTCGATAAAAAATTTCCGGGGCTTCGCAGACAGTATATTGAAGCGTATGGAAATGCCTATGAACTGCCGATTCCGCGTGACAGGGAGATTTTTCCGGTATTCAGGGAAAAATGTGAAGCGGCGGGCATTGAATGGCGGACGAATCAGATATTTGAGTATCTGAACACCTTTGAAGAAAAGGGCTGCGGGCAGCAGATGACGTTGGCAGATTTTATGTGATAATTATTTTTTGCGATGTCAGGGAAAGTTTTGACATTATTTTTTACAGAAACAGAACAGGCGGGCATATCCGGAAGAATTATACTTCCCGGCATACCCGCCTGATTTTATATTTTTTTATTCTGATTTTTCCGTATCAGCATCTTCTTTATCAACAACCTTAATAATATTCTTTTTCCACATAATCCGTGAAGAAATAATGGCAACCGGGAGCATGAATAAAATCAGGAAGCCGACCATGCCAAACAGGGAGGAACCGGTTGTGATACGTACAACAAGGGCAAGCACCGTAATAATGACAATAACAGGAACAACGCCCATAACACCGTTTTTTACAACCTTTTTACCGGAGCTGGTGCTGGCAAAAAGACCGAGGGTCAGCGAACCAAACAGCGCCGGTATCAGATAGTTGGAAGCTGTTTTTACGGCAGGCAGTTCAAAGACCGGGCTGATCCATGCGCTAAGCAGTGCGGCAAGCGCAAGAATGATAATCGTCATAATCGAACATACCGCAACGGCAACCGAAGAAATGGCTTCGCCCTCCGGGGTATTCGGTTCTTTTTTGGCAAGCTTCATGGCATTGACGGCACATGGCAGCTTCAGGTTCATAATATTTCCTGTGATAAATGTCAGATAAGAAGAAGCGCCGAGAATCGGTGTGTAGCTGATTGCTTCCGAAAATCCGACCGGAATATAAACCATTAAAATACTGATAGTGCTAAGGTTAATGACTTCACCAATGGAAGGCAGACTGTCATAAAAGGTGAGCACAACAAACGGAATGGCAATCATGTACAACAGGGCAATCAGTGTGCCGATGCGTCCCCATTTGTGCGCCCATGCCTGAAAGGAGTCTGCAATTACAATTTTATTTGAACCTTTTTTCTTCATAAGATATCTCCAATCTGCAAAAATGCTATAAAAACAACTTACACCACAATACAGATGAAATCATGCCGCCAATCATGGAAAATGCCATGATAAAATCATTGAGCCATGCAAGCTTCGGGTTCTTAGAAAGAAGCCCCAGCCCTACGGCAATGACAAGACCGGTCAGCATAACAGCCGCCTGAACGGTGTCGCCGATTAATAAAACCGGAATGTAGACGGCAAAAAGACACAGCATGAAACAGCCGCTTAAAACGTACTTCCAGCCGTTTCCATTTTCTTCGGATTTGCTGACACTCATGGAAAGCTTTTTGCCAAGCGGCAGTAAAATGAAAAAACCGCTTAACATGCCGATACTCATAAGAATCATAACAACACCGAACTGCTGTCCGGTTGCACCCTCCAGCATTTCCGCACTGCTTGAAAATCCGATAGCGGAAGCTACGGAGCTTGAAATCAGCGACTCATAGGAAAGTGAGCCGATAACGGAAAGACGCCACCAGCTCCAGACTGTTCCGAGTACCGAAATCAGTGCAAACAGCCCGACAACGATAGACAGGCTTGGGACAATGGAAAAGACCAGACTGGATTTGATGACATTTTTTAAATCCTCTTTGGAAATGCCCAGTTCCAGACAGTGTGTGTATGCTTTTTTTAAATAGACCAGTGAAAATCCTACAATGTAGAGCAGTCCGATTATAACCATGGCAAGAAGCAGCGGACTGGTAATAATATCTTTCATGGTAGCCATAAAAACCTCTTTTCTGCCGCGGATGCGGCGCATGTAAATCAGAATAAAATTTAGTTCTTGTGTTCTGTAAGCCAGCGCATTGCCGTATAGGCATAAACGGCGCAGCCTTCGGATAATACCGCTTCGTCAAATTTTACTTTCGGGTGGTGCTGTGGATAGCAGTAGCCCTCCTGCGGTGTGCCTGCCGCCAGTGCAAACATAATGGATGGAACTTCCTGGCTTACATAGGCAAAATCTTCGCTTCCGGTGCTTTTCGGTGCTTTGCCTTCACCGGACATCGCATTAAGTGCAGAAGCCGTAAATGCTTTGGAAGGGCCTAAGAGTTCTTTTAAATAGTCTGCGGTGCAGACGGCAAGATCCGGGTTGTTGTAAAGACATGGACAGCCGCTTCCGTAAGTAACCGTCGCGGTGGCGCGGAAAGCTGTGGCAATGCCGGAAGCAATTTCAGAAACACGCTGTTTGATAAAAGCGCGCGTAGATTCATCATAGGTGCGAATCGTTCCACTCATATGGGCGGTATCGGGAATGACATTGGCGGCATTTCCGGCATTAACCGTTCCGATTGTTAAAATAGCCTCATCGGAAAGTCCGAGTTCTCTTGCGTGGATTTCCTGAAGACCTGTGATAATGTGGGCGGCAACGGTAACCGGGTCAACACCGTTATTCGGCATAGAACCGTGACAGCCTTTTCCCTGAATATCAATATAGAAGTAATCGGCGGCAGGCGCACTGACACCGCCGTCGCAGGAAATAACCGTACCGGCAGGCAGAGGAAGTCCTGCCATTACATGAATCATCATGGCGGCATCGACATCAGGATTTTTTAAGACACCGGCTTCGATCATATCGTGGGAGCCTTCAAAAATTTCCTCGGCAGGCTGGAACATGAGTTTGACCGTGCCTTCTATTTCATCTTCATGTGCTTTTAAAAGGCGTGCGGCGCCTAACATCATTGTAGTGTGCATATCATGACCGCAGGCGTGCATTTTGCCGTTGGTGGAGGGAAAAGAAACATCGGCTTCTTCCTTCATTGGCAGGGCATCCATATCGCCGCGGATTAAAAAGACTTTGCCGTCTTTTTTTTTGCCTGCCAGTGCGACAATGCCGGATTTACCGCACATCTGTGGCTCGTAGCCCATGGAAATGAGTTCCTGCTTTACATAATCAACGGTTTCCTGAATATCAAAGCCCGTACCAGGGTGTGTGTGCAGAAATCGTCTTGTCCGGACAAGCTGTTCCTGATAAGAAGCAGCTTCCTGTAAAAGTGCTGTAGTTGTCATAAGGGACCTCCTTTTTCTATAAAAAACTTATTATGAAGCCGGGGTCAAAAATCCCCGGCTATGATGCCTGTGGATTGTTCCACACTGCAATACGGTGTTGTAATATAGTGCCGTAAGTAAAAAAAGGCGAAGATGTCCAAGGGTTTCGTGGCATCTTCGCTACAGAAAATAATATTACCAATCGGGTAATAGTTTGTCAACAAAATAAAAGAAAGTTTTTTATCTGAAAATTTAAAAATGTAAAGCCCGAAAACCCGTTGACGGTTCACCACAAAAAGCGTAAATTGAAAGTGATGAATAATAAAGTAGAGGACCTGTAAAATGTATCTTGCAATATGTGATGATGATATACTGTTGTGTGCCAATTTAAGAAGAAAGCTGGCGGCATTTGATACCGGCGGAAACAAACTGCTTGTGGACGAGTATCATTCAGGGGAAGAATTGTTAAAGGGTGCCTGTCGGTGCAATTATGATGCGGTATTTCTGGATTTATATATGGAAGGCATGTCGGGATTTGATACGGCAAAGGCATTAGCCGAAAGAAAAAGCGAAGCCCGGATTATTTTTCTGACATCGAATGAATCGCTCGTATTTGACAGCTTTGAGTACCAGCCGTTTTATTTTTTAAGAAAAGAAAACTATACGGAAGTTCTGCCAAAGGTTATGGCGAGGCTGAAAACGGTTTTAAATCAGAACGGAACCTTTTTACTGGACGGTAAAAATGAAAAGGAATCCATTGCCGTCAGCAGTATCTGTTATGTGGCAAGTGATAAGCATAACGTTGTTATTTATACCACCAAATACAGTTACGAGGTGCGAAAGACCATGACGGAAACTTTAAAACAGCTTGAACCGTATGATTTTGTCAGAATCCACAAGCAGTATCTTGTAAATTTAAAATATGTGAAAAAGGTCAATATGCGGGACGAAACTGTTTTGTTAATGAATGATACGGTTCTGGACATGAGCAGGCGGTGTAAGGATACGGTGCTGGAGCGTTTCACGCAGTATCAGCGCAACATGAACGGAGCGGTATAGATGAATACAACACTGATTAATGAAAATATGTATCAACTGCTGCTGTCGGCAAAGGACAGCGTGGGGATTCTGCTGTTCCAGATGATTATGCTTGAAATGGCACTGCTGTTTATCCGTACAATCAGAAATGATATACAGCGGCGGCGCACGGGAAATGAAAACGGTTATAAAAAGGACACGTTTTTGGGAAACCGCGGTAACTATATGGTATGTGTGGCGGCGGCATTTCTGGTGCTGACGGCGGCAAATCAGTTGATTGTTGCAAAGGGACTTGCCATATACATGCTGGTGCTTTCAGAGGGCGTTGTACTGGGCGTGCTTACAGGGGTATTGACCGGCGGGAATATCAAAAAAGCGATGGTTACGACCGGTGTTTTGACTGTGGCGGCAGGAATTGCCTGCGTCTTAGGAGAACGGTTTTACAATGGAGCGGAGGACAGTGTGATGTTATCCGCCGCATTTATTGCATTTTTGGAATTTGTGCTGGCAGATGCACTTGTTAAAAGAGAGCTGTATCAGCTTCACCCAAAAGAATTGGGACTGCTGGCTCTCACGATTCTGATATGCGCGGCAGTATCGGCAGGGATGCTGTCGGACAGGGTGCCAGACCGTGGCATGGGAACAATCGTAGTGGCAGGTGTTTTGTTAAATGAAAGCTTTCTGATTGTCTTGTTGTGCCGTATTAAGTCCATGCAGAAAAATGAGCAGGCGGCGGAAAAAGCATTGCAGGAGAGCGCTTACCAGAAACAGTATATGGACAGCGTGGCAGTGCTTGACGAGCATGTCCGCAAAATGCGCCACGATTTAAAAAATCACGTCAACACCCTGAATATGCTTCTTTCCGATGAGGAACACGGTCAGGAGCGGGCAAAGCAGTATCTTTTGGAATATGTCCGTCAGACTGCGGCATTACAGGAATTTGTAAAGACGAAAAACAGCGTGGCGGATGCGGTGTTAAATGCGAAGCTGATGTACTGTAAAGAGCAGGATATTCCGGCGGTGATTTCGGTGGATAAGAATATCCGTGGATTAACCCAGACGGAATTATGCTGTGTACTCGGAAATCTTTTAGACAATGCGATTGAAGCCGAGTTAAAGCTTTCCAAGGCACAGAGAAAGATTGAAATAAAGATTGTCATGATAGAAGAAGTATTGGACATTTTGATAAGAAACCGCATTGCAGAGCCGGTTTTACAGGATGTACAGAAAGTAAAAAATATTGGTACAACCAAGCAGGATGCAGAAAATCACGGCTTTGGCTTGAAAAATGTCCGGGAAATTGTAAAAAAATACGACGGATTTATGGATCTGTATGAAGACAGCGGCTGTTTCTGCGTGCATATCCGAATATAAAACAGAATATAAAACCGTTCGTGCCATAAATGTGACCGCTTGTGCCGCCCCCTCTTGTTAGAAGATAACAGGAGGGGGTATATTTGTTTTAAGGAAATGCCAGAGCGTGTCAGTAATTTCAGAGAATCCGGTATCGGTAATTTCAATTTTGCAGGCGGGCATAAAAAAATAAAGGAGAAGGTTATGAAAAGAAAAAAGCGGGAAATGCCGGGGGTTAAGGCAGGGAGCAGGAGAGCCGCTGCAGTCACACTTACGGTACTGCTGGCGGCAGTCTGCGGCGGCTGTGGGAATCAGTATTCGGTGGAAGATGCCGTAAGCCGCGATGAAAAATTTACGCTGGTGGGAGATGCAGGCGAGGCACAGACCAAGGATTTAAGTCAGGCGACAACCACGGCAATGATAGCACATGAAGAACCGACGGCGTATCAGTTTAACGGCAAAAAGGTAAACGTAACAGAGGTTGGAATGGGTGAAACAAAGCTGTATGGCGGCTTTGAAATTACCGTGCTGAATGCGTGGAAGCTCGGTAACACCCTGACCCGGTTAGATGAAATTGAAAACGGCGATGCCACCTTTAAAAACTGGCTGGTTATAAGCCGCGAGTTAAATGAAGACGGCTCATCGTCCAAGAACAATCACCAGTATGTTGCGGTCAAGGTCCGTATGAAAAATGTATCCGGTGGGAATAACAAAAAGCTGGAAATGAGCGGGACACTGGTGAATAAAGATGGTGAGAATTTATTCCAGCGGATTTCGTTTGCGGAAATAATAGGATTTGATAAATGTCCGTATTTAAAGCGTCCCGAAGAATTGCATAAGGACGCATACTTTTATAACTTTGCACAGGATGAGGAAATAGAAACCGTAATGGTATACCAGTTGATAAATACACCGGGTGTTTTAAGAGATGTTTATATGTATTCGGGCATTGGCGGAATCGGAGGTACAGACGGTGTCAACTCGATTGCAGACGGCAGTTATATGTTCCGGCTGGATATCGGGGACAGGAATTAAAAGCAAAAAGGAGAAACATTGTGAGAGAGCAGTTTCATACAGAATGGGAAAGAGCCGTAAAAAATAAAATGATGTGGATTGCGGTTTTTATAGGCTGTCTGCTTGCCATAGCACAGACGGTATTTGAAGTTTATCCGTATGCCAGAAATCCGTTGATGTTTTACAGAGGCAGTGACGGACAACCGGCAAGCCTTTTTATGTACTGGTTCGGATTAAATTCGGGCAGTCCGTACAAAGTGACTTTTTTAACGATTTTTCCGGTGCTGGCAATGATGCCGCATGCACTGTCGTATCATCTGGACCGGAAAGGCGGTTATATTAAAAATGTGTATACCAGAACGAAAAAAATCAATTATCTGACGGCGAAGTATCTGGCTGTTTTTTTAAGCGGCGGTCTGACGGTGCTGTTTCCGTATCTTGTCAGCCTGCCGGTTACCGCCTGTATGCTTCCGGCATTGACACCAATCCGGAACGGACAGTATCTTTCGGCAACAGAGCTGTTTTCATCGATATTTTATACCAAACCGTTTGCCTACATCGCCATTTATATGGTGATTACATTTTTTTACGGCGGAATTTTTGCGACAACGGCTCTGGCGGCGGCAAGCATTGTAGATAATATATTTCTGCTGGGAATGGTTCCTTTTTTAATATGGTATGGTTTTACAACGGCATCAAATTTTGTGGGAAGAAAGTCGGGAATTACGGTGGATCTCATCTGGCTGCTGGATATGAGCCACGGCGCGATACTGCATAAGGAAACCGTTTTTGTGACCGGAGCGGTTGTCGGCGTGATTACGGCGATTATATATTTTGTAAACGGGGTGAAACAAGATGCATTATAAAAGGAAACAAATTTCAAAAAAGAAAATGATGATCAGAAGCGTGGCAGTGCTTGCGTGTCTTATAACAGCGGCGGTTATGGGATATTTTATCCGGGATATTAACAGGCGTTTTCCAAACCCTTCGGTCTGTGAGCAGTATACAAAGGATTCACCCGCAATGCTTGACGGTCTGGAGATTACACCGCTTTCGACACACATTTATTCTTATGATGAATATCGTGAGCGGTATCCCGATTCGCTCGATGCGGGAGAACATGCTAAGGACTGGAAGGTGATTGTGTATAAGCTGGCATTTCGCAATACGACAGAGAAGGAACTGCGTTTTGAGGCGGATTCATTTTTAGCCGTTGCACAAAACAGCGGATTTCACAACGGTGTGTCACAGGAGAACCGAAAGAGAAATCAGACGATACAGCCCGGAGAGGTGCAGGAGATCGAATTGTCGTGTACTGTAACGGAGATTCTTATCGGGAAAAAGTGGTTTCAAAAATTAGAGGAGGAGACGTACACGCTGGTTTACTGGTGGTATCCGGTACAAAAAGAACTGGTGTTTACCAATGAATAAAAAAGCTTTACAGGGGAATTCAGGGGAAATGTGTCAGCGGAGCGTGTCTAAAAAAATGGGGAAAGGGGAGAAGAAATTTTGAAAAAATTTGTCAACGGCTGGCTGGATACCGGACTTTTGTGGTTTTCGGCAGTGCTTATTCCGGTCTGGCTTATGGTTATTTTTAAAACGGCGATGTCGGAGCCGGACGTGGTGTACTGCATGAGTGATATATACGGCTATGCACATGAAAAGGGATTAATTATTTTTTTATTGTTGTCCCAGCTTTTTATTATCAACCATATTAAATATGAAATGCGTGCGGCGGTGCTGGTGCGTAAAAAAAGCATGAAAAGTTTTTGGATTTCGCTGTGTAAAAAGATTTTTTTACAGGCGGGACTGTTTGTACTGTATGTGTTTGTACTGGTAACGGCATACGGCGTGACACATTTCCGGTGGAAATGCAACTGGCGGGAGCTAAACAGCAATGCGTATGCACAAATGCAGCGTCCGGTGGAATTTGAAGTGGCGGCGTGGCAGACGGCAGGCATTTTTCTGATTGTGCTGTTTGCGGAAATTACCGTTATGGCAATGATGATTGTCCTGCTTTGGTGGAAGCTGTCCCAGCCGGTCTACGGTTATGCGGTAATGATGGTGCTGTTTACACTGGAAAAGCAGATGACACCGGCACCGGTCAATATCTTTTTCCTGCGCATGTGTTTTCCTTGTACAAGGCTCTATTATCAGGGAATTCGTGCGGGCGATGAGATACTTTTTCCGCTGTGTTGTGTGGCGACGGCATTTGTACTGGGACTGTTTTTGATGCGAAGAAAAAATATGTTAAAGAAAGAGGCAGATTAATGAAACAGCAGATTAGGGCGGAATTAAAGCAGGGAATTGTCAGGCGGTGGTATCTGTACATTCTGCCGTTTGCGCTGGGAGCGGTCAGCACGGCAGCATTTTTAAACCGGTATGCGCTGTTGGAAGCATGGACAGGAGAGCTGCGGGCAGCATCATTTGGGGACTGCTTCGCTTACATTTTCCGCGGTATGCAGGAGTATATTCCGAATCAGCACCAGCCGTTTGAAGTGCCGGTATTATTTTTACTGATAAATATTCTGCTTGCGGTGCTGATTGGCGGTTATGCGGCCGGAGAGCTGCACGGAACGGGGCTGAATAAGCTGGTGCGCTGTCGAAGAAGGTCCGATTGGTGGATTTGCAAATGTATCTGGAATGTGATAAGTGTCCTTGGATATTATGCGGCATTGATTGCGGGAGCGGTTACGGCGGCGTTTATTGCTTCGGTAAAACCGGGCGGTGCGGCATTTTTTTCAGGGATAGCACCGCACAAAGAGGTGGTTGTAAAACTGCTTTTTTGTGAAAATCCTGACAAACTAAATGAAAAAATGCTCTGCTGTATGGTATTTGTGCTTCCGGTGCTGACTTCCATGGCGGTATCGCTTTTTCAGATGACAATCGAATTGATCCTACAGCCGTGGGTCAGTTTCATGGTGCTTATGACAAACTGCGTATTTTCCGCATTTTTTATGAAAGGGTACTGGCTGGGGAATTATATGATGCTCTACCGTATGAAACCGGTCAATGCAAACGGTGTGGACTGGCAGACCGGCATTTTGATAAATCTTTTAGTCATAGCCGCAAGTATAACGGCGGGGGTATTTCTTTTTGGCAGATATGACGTACTAAACAAAAACAGCATGAATAAGTAATGACGGTGAATTTTAACCGGGCAAAGGAGTGGGAGAACAATGAATACAATCGAAATCAAAAATCTGAATAAAAAAATTAAAGGGGCAGAGGTTCTAAAAGATATTAATTTACATCTGGAGGGCGGAAAGGTTTATGGATTAAAGGGAAAGAACGGTTCGGGAAAAACAATGCTTATGCGTGCCGTCTGTGGACTGATTCTGCCGACCGGCGGAAGCATTACCATTAACGGGGAACAGCTTGGAAAGCAGATTTCATTCCCGAGAAGTGTCGGGATTCTGATTGAAAATCCTTCGTTTATTCCGGGGTATACGGGACTTAAAAATCTTTCGGTGCTTGCCGCAATCCAGAAGCGTGTCGGGGAAGATGAAATCCGGGAAACGCTTGAAAAGATTGGCTTAGACCCGGACGATAAGCGCACCTACAGAAAATACTCGCTCGGCATGAAACAGCGGCTCGGCATTGCTGCCGCCGTCATGGAAAATCCGGACATCGTCATCTTGGATGAGCCGATTAATGCCTTAGATGAAAGTGGTGCCAAACAGGTGCGCATGATTCTAAAGGAACAGAAAGAGCGCGGCGCAGTCTGCATCATTGCCTGTCACGATTCCGAGGAACTAAACTTTTTATCCGATGAAATCATCGAAATCGCCGAAGGACGAATTGTGCCGCAGGCGTCACAAAGCTGCCATTAGCGTAGCAGTCTGATTATAGCTTCATAAATCCCGACATCATGCACGCGCCTTTTGCGCCTGCCTCTAAAACACCCGGAAGTCTGTCCGGTGTCATGCCGCCAATGGCATACACGGGCAGACAGGTGTTGTCACAGACTTCTTTTAAAAAGGCAAGTCCGCGTCCGGCAAGTCCTGCCTTACATTCCGTTTCATAAATATTTCCTGCAAATACATAGTCTGCACCAAGTTGTTCTGCAAGGCGGACATCATCTACAGAGTGTACCGAAGTGCCAATCTGTGCAAAATCCGATAAAAGTCCCGCTTTGCGGTATGTTTCAAGCTGTGACAGCGACAGCTGGATATACGGGTGATTTAACCGGTGTGCCGATTCAAGAAAGAAATGTAAAATCAGTTTCTTATTATAATGCGTACAAAGTGTGATACAGTCTTTGGCAAGTGCTTCATAAACTGTTTCCTCTAAATCCTTTTCCCGCAGTACAATGGCGGATACATTTGTTGCTGCGATTTTTTCCACCTGCGCTAAAAAGCGGTGATAGGATACACTGCCCGGAATGAAATCCAGGGTGTCGGAATCCGGCGGTAGCAGATGGTGGTTGGTAATGGCGATAAAAGCACTGTAATCAGTCATGGACAGCTCCTTTCGAAAGCGGTTTTTGGGTTCTTTAAAAATACTACGTTGCGTAAAGCTATGGAATATGATACCATAGCAATAATGAGTTCTCAAGTTTGTACGTGAAAAATCGGTTAGAAAGTACAGGATGACAGAGGCCCTGTAACTGCATAGAATGAAAGTGTGGTATAAAATCCGTCATAAAGGGGAGGAAATCTGTCAGGAGAAAGCCGCATTTTCGTCAGATGATATTTTGAGAATCAAATAAATAACAGCGAAAATGTCTTTAGCGGCAGAATCGCACAGAAATGGAGCAGATATGGAATATACAATATTTCAGTACATTTATTTTTTCTTCCTATATTCATTTATCGGATGGGTATTTGAAGAAGTGCTGGCGGCATTTAAGTACGGCAGATTTGTCAACCGCGGGTTTGTCAACGGACCGCTCTGCATGAAATACGGCTTTTGCATGATTGTGATTTTAACCGATGTCAGTGATTTGATGGATAATCCTTTTTTACAGTTTGTCATGTGTTTTGTGATTATCACGGTCATTCAGTATGTGGCGGCGGCACTTGTACGCAAAATCACAGGACACCGCCTTTGGGACTATTCGGGACATAAGTGGAATTTAAACGGCTATGTAAGTGTCCGGACATCACTGTTCTGGTCGGTGACTGCCATGCTTTGTATCTGGCTGGTGCATCCGTTTTTATACATTTTATATGAACTGCTTCCGTTGCGGGTGCTGAAGGTGCTTGAAGTGGTACTGCTGGTTTTGTTTGCGGTGGACGTTTTAGTGACGGCGGCGACCATGCTCAAGTGGAAAATACAGGGCAATGTTTATGATACGGTGGCGGCAGGACTTGAAAAGACCAAACAGAGTATCGGGGAAAAACTCATTTTCATGATTCAGAAAAGAATGTACCGCGCTTTTCCGGAAATGGAACATCAGGAAAAGTCCGAAGCAGACGGTTTTGGAAAGCCGGTAAACAGAGTGTTTGCAAAGGGCTTGTGCTTTGATAAGCTGTTTTGGATATTCTTTATCAGTGCGCTGGTTGGGGACTGGATTGAAACGGTGTTTGTGTGGGCGACTTCCGGGGTGCTTATGAGCCGAAGCAGTCTTTTATACGGAACATTCAGCATTGTGTGGGGACTTGGCGGCGCGATTGCGACAGGTCTTTTGTATTCCCTGCAGAAAAGAAATGACCGTTATATTTTTATCGCAGGATTTTTCATGGGTGGTGTGTATGAATATAGCTGCAGCGTGTTTACGGAAGTGGTGTTTGGAACGACGTTCTGGGATTACAGCCATATGCCGTTTAATATCAACGGGCGGATTAATCTGCTGTTCTGCTTTTTCTGGGGTGTGCTTGCCATTGTGTGGTTAAAGCTTTTGTATCCGGCAGTCAGCAGGGTGATTGAAAAGATTCCGCCGGTAGCGGGAAAAGTACTTACGTATATTTTAGTATTTGCAATGGCGCTGGATATGCTGATTTCGTCCGTGGCATTAATGCGCTATGTAGACAGAAAGCAGCAGACCGGCGCGGATACGGCAGTGGAGCAGTTTTTGGACCACACCTATCCGGACAGTTTTATTGAGTGGGTATATCCGAATATGAAAATAACGGATTAAAGAAATGGAGGAAGTGTATGTTAGAAGTAAAGGGGCTGAAAAAGACATTTAAAATGTCGAAAAAGCAGCAGAAAATCGAAAAGACAAAAGAAAAAATCAAAGTGGCGGTAGCAGACGTTTCATTTGATGCGCGTCCGGGAGAAATCCTTGGAATCCTTGGCGCAAACGGCGCCGGAAAAACCACAACGCTCAGAATTTTAGCATCGGTTATTAAGGCTGATGAAGGTCAGGTGTGTTTAGACGGTGCGGACATTACAGGCAATCTTATGGATTACCGCAGACATATCGGATTTTTAACGAGTGAATTAAAGCTTGAGGATTACTTTACACCGAATTATCTGTTTGACTACTTTTCAAAGCTGTACGGTGTCGGGGAAGAACAGGCAGCACAGCGTAAAAAAGAGCTGTTTGAAAAATTCGGTATTGATAAATTTGCAGAGGTTAAGGTTGCCGATATGTCAACCGGTATGAAACAGAAGATTTCACTGGTCATTTCCATTGTACATAACCCGGATATTATTATCTTTGATGAACCGACCAACGGACTCGATGTTATTACGGAACGGATTGTGGTGAACTTCTTAAAGGAGCTGCGCGAACAGGGCAAATGCATTATTATTTCCAGCCACATTTTCAGCCTGATTGAAAAAATTTGTGACCGTGTGGTCATTATTATCCGTGGCAAATCCGTGTGCTGTGATACACTGGAAAATGTTATGGCGGGACAGCCGTTAGAAGACCGGTTCTTTGAACTGTATGAAAATATGGAGGGTAAGGCAGATGAATAATATTTTTACAATCATGAAAAAGGAACTGTTCCGGTATCTTTCAGATAGGCGTATGCTTCTGACAACGATTCTCCTGCCGGGACTGATGATTTATATTGTGTATTCGATTATGGGGCAGGCGATGTCGAGCCAGTTTGAGGTCAAAGATGATTATAAGACATCGGTATTTATGCTGGATACGCCGCAGAGCTTAAAGCCGGTATTTGACAGCTTGAATCTGGATTACCGGGATGCGGATAAATCTATGGACGAGATGAAAATGCAGGTGGAAAATCAGGACTGTGATTTGATTGTCGTATTTCCGAAGGATTTTGAACAGGCAGTGGCAGCTTACGACAGCATGACGGCACAGACCCCGGCACCGCAGGTTGAAATTTATTATAATTCCTCAAAGACCGAATCGGCAAGCGGTTACAGCATGATCACAGAGGTTTTAAACCAGTACGAAAGCAGCATGATTAACAAGTTTGATATTAACGCAAATGCAGACGGCGGGTATGACCTGGCATCGGATAAGGATATTACGGGAAAAATCTTCTCCATGCTGTTCCCAATGCTTCTGATGACGTTTATTTTCAGTGCATGTACGTCCCTCGCACCAGAGTCGATTTCAGGGGAAAAGGAGCGCGGCACGCTTACCACACTGCTTGTAACACCGGTACGCCGCTCTGAAATTGCGATTGGAAAGATTCTTGCCCTTAGTATCCTTGCACTGCTGAGCGGTCTGTCAAGCTTTACGGGAACGGCATTGTCCCTGCCGAAGCTTATGGCAATGAGCGGTGACGACGTAGGAGTGAATGTTAATGTCTATCATGTACAGGACTATGCACTGCTGTTAATGATTGTGCTGTGTTCGGTACTGCTGATTATTTCATTGATTTCCGTCGTATCTGCATATGCAAAAAATGTGAAAGAAGCGGGGACATATGTATCGCCGTTAATGATAATTATAATGATTGTGTCAATCAGTACGATGTTTGGAAATGGAACACCGCAGGAAAATTACTGGTATCTGATTCCGATTTACAACAGCGTGCAGTGCATGAGCAGTGTCTTTTTATTCTCGGTCAATGCCGTGCATGTAATGATTACCTTTGTATCCAATCTGGTTTATGCGGGAATTTTCGTATGGGTACTGACAAGAATGTTTAACAGCGAAAAGATTATGTTTTCTAAGTAAAAATAAAATGCAGGAAAACGCAAGGAGGTTGTAAAGCTTTGCGTTTTCCTGCATTTTTATAATTTTTTATAAGTTTAGCTGTTCCGGCTTAAAGTGGGCGGGACCAGCGGCCGGAAGCGCCGCACGGAAGCACCAGTCCGTTAGAGGATACCGGAAGTCCGACCTCCTGTGAATCAACCTGTCCGTCAAATGCCTTTAATTCCGTAGAAAGCATATAGGAAAGCACAGCAGGCTGTAAGCCGGTGGTGTAAGAGTTAATCAGGAAAAACAGCGGGTCATCGGATAACAGCTGTGCGCACAGTTGAATCAGCGGATAAACGGATTCTTCAATTTTCCAGATTTCACCCTTCGGACCTCTGCCGTAGGATGGCGGGTCCATGATAATACCGTCGTAGTGGTTGCCGCGGCGGATTTCACGCTGGACAAATTTAACGCAGTCATCGACAATCCAGCGGATTGGCTTGTCAATCAGTCCGGAGGATGTCGCATTTTCCTTTGCCCATGCAACAATGCCTTTGGAAGCGTCAACATGGGTGACATGCGCACCGGCAGCAGCTGCGGCAAGGGTTGCACCGCCGGTATAGGCAAAGAGATTTAATACTTTTACCGGCTTATCCGGCTGTTTCTTTATTTTTTCGGAAATCAGATGTCCAAACCAGTCCCAGTTGGTTGCCTGTTCCGGGAAAATACCGGTGTGCTTAAAGCTGAACGGCTTTAAATTAAACGTCAGCGGCTGTTTAAAGGACGGGCTTTCATACTGAATCTGCCATTGCTGCGGCAGGTCAAAGAACTCCCATTCACCGCCGCCCTTACTGCTGCGGTGGTAGTGTCCGTTCATTTTACGCCAGCCTTTTTCTTTTTTTGGTGTGTTCCAGATAACCTGCGGGTCGGGTCTTACAAGCAGGTAAGCTCCCCAGCGTTCCAGCTTTTCGCCTTCGGAAGTATCAATGACTTCGTAATCTTTCCAGTTATTTGCAATAAACATATATAAAACCTTTCTTTCCTGATGTATATGGGCTGAAGTCCGGCAAGCATTTATGCAGACCCGGACGGATTTTTGCCGTCTGCCATAGACATCATAAATAATCGCTTATGAATGTTTATTTATCATATCATAAAGGTTTGATGGTGACAATCCCACGATATGTGAATATGGGGCAGAATTTTGGAAGTGCGTAGTGCAAATTGATTTAGGGCAATCAGAATTTGGAGCTGTTGTGCGGATATCAGTCTATATAAATAGGTAGAAACATCTCAAATCCATGCGGAAAAGTTGCAAAATAACGGGGTAATCAGTATAATAACATCATATTTGCAGAAAAAATGACAAAAGGGAATAAAAGTACACCCCGGAACGGAGGGAAAATGTTTCAGAATTACAAAACGAAAACCTTGAAAAAAGATATTTTATCAGGAATTATTGTAGCCCTGGTATCAATTCCGATTTCAATGGGATATGCGCAGGTTGCCGGGCTGCCGGTTGTATATGGCTTATACGGCTCACTGCTCCCGATTCTTGTATTCAGTCTGATTACTTCATCGCCGCAGTTTGTATTTGGTGTCGATGCAACACCGGCGGCACTGGTCGGTGCGACACTGGCTTCACTTGGCATTGTAACAGGCTCAGAAGAAGCAATCAGGCTGGTGCCGGTCATTACGCTGGTGACTGCCGGGTGGCTTCTGCTGTTTTACATCGTGCGCGCAGGCAAGCTGGTGAGTTACATCTCAACGCCGGTTATGGGCGGATTTATTTCCGGTATCGGCTGTACGATTATTTTAATGCAGGTGGCAAAGCTGTTTGGCGGTTCGGCAGGCACGGGAGAACTTTTTGTCCTGATTGCCCATATCTTAAACCAGCTGCAATATTTTAACCTGTTATCGGCGGTGCTTGGCATTGGTACGATTGTGATTATTTTAACAGCAAAAAAATATGTCCCGAAGTTTCCAATGTCGGTGGTATTAATGGCAGTGGGAGCTGCACTGACTGCCGTTTTCCATATTGACCGGTATGGGGTGAAGCTTCTGCCGCAGGTATCGGCGGGACTTCCAAAACTGGCATTTCCCGATGTCAGTGTGCTGGGTGAAAATACAGGGGATATTCTTTTGCTGTCTTTTACCGTGGCACTTGTTATTGTGGCACAGACATTACTTGCCAGCAGTAATTATGCGTTAAAATACAATTATAAAATCAACAACAATCGCGAGGTGCTTGCCTATGCGGCGGGCAATTTCGCCGGAGCGCTGGTGGGATGCTGCCCGATTAACGGCAGTGTGTCAAGAACCGGCATCGGCGACCAGTTTGGCGCACGCTCGCAGGTGATGTCTTTATCGGCAGCATTTACAATGGTACTGGTACTGCTGTTTGGCACAGGGCTGTTACAGTATCTTCCGGTTCCGGTGCTGACTGGTATTGTTATCTGTGCGCTGATTGGCATTCTGGAATTCGGACTTGCAAAGAAGCTTTGGAAGACGAATAAGCAGGAATTCTTAATATTTATGGCAGCGTTTTTTGGTGTTCTGATTTTTGGAACGATTTACGGTGTTATTATTGGCGTGATTTTATCGTTTATTGCAGTAATTATCCGCGCAGTAGTGCCACCGAAAGGATTTCTTGGCATGATTCCGGGACAGGAGGGCTTTTATGCATTGAAAAGAAACCGCAATGCCCACCCGGTACAGCATACGGTAATTTACCGTTTTTCGGGCAATCTGTTTTTTGCCAATATTGACACATTCCAAAATGATATTGAAAATGCGATAAAAGAAGATACCAAACAGGTGATTGTCGATGCGAGCGGAATCGGAAGCATTGATATCACAGCCGCAGACCGCCTTGTTATTTTAAACAGAAATCTGCGTGCGAAGGGAATCCGCTTTTATCTGACAGAGCATGTAGGTGCGGTCAACGACCAGTTAAGGGCTTTTGGAGCGGGGAGTCTGGTAGAGGAAGGCGTTGCAAGAAGAACCATTTCACTTGCACTGCGTGATGCGGGTGTGGATAAGCCGTATCCGCTGGAAAATGAAAACGGACTGAATATGAAATATGTCTTTGTGGAGGCGCAGGAGCGGCTCGCGGAATTTGAATGGGCATTTGGGAATGATGCACAAGAAAAAATGGAACAGATTGCGATAGAGGTTGCCCGGCAGATTACAGCTGCAAATGAACATAGTGCAGAGGCACTTAAAAAAGCAGAGAATCACGTATCATGGGGCCGTATCGGCTTGTATGACGAAGAAGAGCTGCTTGACCGTCTGGAAATGCATTTGTCTGAAATGGCACAGAACAACCCTGAAAATGAAAGTGAGATTGAAGAGCAGATTGAACAGCGAAGAAGCATTGTTGAATTTAAATTACAGCATATCAATCCCGAAGCACTCCGTATGCTCAAGCAGCACCGCCACGAACTGGCAATGCAGTTTAAAGAACGCAATCCGAAAGCCTACGCGCATATGCTGGAACGCAGAAAAGAGCATATCCGCAGGCTGACCAAGACCAATCCCGAACTGGCGGCAAAGCTGCGGGAATTATACGGTGAGAATGGAGAAGAATCATGAATATATTAAATGTAGAAAAAGTAAGCAAAACCTATGGGGAAAAACAATTGTTTGACGAGGTGACACTTGGTGTCAACAAAGGCGACAAAATCGGTGTTATCGGTGTCAACGGCACAGGGAAATCTACATTTTTAAAAATTATTGCGGGACTTGAGGAAGCCGATGCCGGACAGGTTGTAAAGGGCAAGGGCGTAACGGTTGCTTATCTGGAGCAGAAGGCGCAGTTCCCGGAAAAGGATACGATTCTTGGCTACGTCCTGCGTGGCAAACAGCACAGCAGTGAGGCGGAAGCGAAGACAATTCTTACAAAGCTTGGCATTACGGAATTTGATAAAGATATTCATACGCTTTCCGGCGGGCAGAAAAAAAGAGTTGCGCTGGCAAAGACACTTGTAGAACCGGCGGAGGTACTGATATTAGACGAGCCGACCAACCATTTGGATAATGAAATGGTCATCTGGCTGGAAGATTATATCCGTCAGTTTAAGGGCGAGCTGCTGATGGTAACGCATGACCGTTATTTTCTTGACAATGTTACCAACCGGATTGTGGAACTTGATCGCACGCATTTATACAGCTACGATACGAATTATTCGGGTTTTCTGGAGTTAAAGACCCAGCGTGAGCAGATGGAAATGGCGACCGAAGAAAAGCGACAGAATATTCTGCGTCGTGAGCTGGAATGGATCCGCAGGGGCTGTCAGGCGCGTTCCACCAAACAGCAGGCAAGAATTGACCGTTATGAGGATATGAAGGAAGCGTCCAGACAGGCACGTGCCAGCTTTGAAAAACAGGCAATGGAGATGAACTCGGTCACATCGCGCCTCGGCAAAAAGACGATTGAACTGGAAAATATCACAAAAGCCTATGACGGCATTACGTATATCCGTGATTTTTCATACATATTTTTAAGAGATGACCGTATCGGTATCATAGGTAGAAACGGCTGTGGAAAATCGACACTTATGAAGATTATCACAGGACAGATTCAGCCGGACTCCGGCACGGTTTCAATCGGTGAAACGGTAAAAATCGGGTATTTCATGCAGGAGAATGAACCGCTGGACGAAAAAATGACGGTGCTTGAATATGTAAGAAGCATCGGCGAATATGTGACAACGGCAACCGGCAAGGCGACAGCGTCCCAGATGTGCGAGCGTTTTTTATTTACGCCGAAAATGCAGTGGACACCGATAGAAAAGTTATCTGGTGGTGAAAAGAGAAGACTCTATCTGCTCAGTGTCTTAATGAGTGCGCCGAATGTACTGATATTAGATGAACCGACCAACGATCTGGATATTGAAACGCTGGAAATACTCGAAGACTATTTAGACGGCTTTGCAGGCATTGTCATTACCGTATCGCATGACCGTTATTTTCTCGACAGAATTGTGGATCGTATTTTCGCATTTGAGGAAAATGGTATCCTGCACCAGTACGAAGGCGGATTTAGCGACTATTACGAAAAGTCCGGAGGTATGCAGGCAAAACAGGCTAAGATTGCGGAAAAGCCGAAGGGTAAAAAAGAATACAATAAGGACCGCGAGAAAAAACTCCGCTTTTCTTATAAGGAACAAAAAGAATACGAAGTGATCGATGAAGAAATCGCCGCGCTGGAACAAAAAATTGCTAAGCTGGATAGCGAAATAGAAATGGCTGCAACACAGTACAGCCGTTTAACGGAGCTGACACAGGAAAAGAGTGAACTGGAAGAACAGCTGGAGTTTAAGATGAACCGCTGGGTGGAATTAAATGAACTGGCGGAGCTGATTGAACAGCAGAAACAAAAATAAAATGATGCAGTAAAATACCATCAGACAAATTTTGACAAAAATACCTCCATATGATAGACTCAAATATGTATAATTTATAAAAAAATTATAACGAAAAAATAAACTACGGAGGGAAAGAAATGTTTTGTAAATTTTGTGGGAAAGAGCTTCAGGACGGAGAAGTATGTGGATGCGCAGGCAGCCAGCAGGCAGCCGCAGCACAGGCACAGCAGACATCCGGTGCAGCACAGGCAGCAACGGATCAGATGAGCGGTCAGGCAGATGCAGCGGGTGCACAGGGGACGCAGTTTAATACGGCACAGATGCAGCAGAAGGCAAACGAGTATATGCAGCAGGGTATGGAAGCGGCAGGAAATGCATGGAAGAATCTGCTTGGCATCTTTAAGTCACCGGCACAGGAAGGCCGTGCTTATGTGGCAGAGTCTGATATGACAGTGTCACTGATTCTGATTGTGTTACAGGCAGTCATTGCCGGCTTGTTCGGATTAATCTGCACCACCAGAATCAATGCAGCTTTTTCAGGGATTACTTCATATTTTTCATCGAATAAGTATCAGGTATCCAATGCAAAGGGATTTTTTGTTACATTGATTTTTTCAGTTGTTTTATCAGCAGTGTTTGCGTTGATTTTCTTTGCAGCAGGCAAGATTGTAAAGGCAGATATTGATTACAAAAAGGCGCTTGCAATTACAAGTGTAAGAAGTGCTGCAGTGATTCCGTTTATGCTTGCAGGCTGTGTTCTGTTATTTGTTAATCCGGGCATAGCATTTGCAGTATTTTATCTTGGCAATATTTTGGCAATCTGTTTTGTATATGCTGCAATGACAGGAATCTGTGAAGAAAATAAGCTTTCTTATATGATTGCAGTAAGCGTAATCGTATTTGCGGTTGTGGCAGTCGTTATCATGAGCAAAGCTGTGGGACTGTATGTACCGTCAGGTATTAAAAGCTTATCAAGCCTGAGCAGCCTGATGAGTATGTTTTACTAATCCGGAAAGAAATATAAAACGGATTTCTTCTATATATAATAGGTAGAAATTTGAAAAAATGACAACAGGGTGATTGTTCTTAAAAAAGAACAATTATCCTGTTGATTTTATTAGTATAGTCGTGTATACTAGCAATTGCTGTGACATTGATAGCTGTGAAGCGTGAGGTTGCTGCGATACAATCGCAGGTTTTCCGTGGAGCGAATGTCAAATAATTCTGGCGACAAGTCACTGTACAATATCATCTGTAAATGAATAAGATGACCCGTAGGTTCACAATGTCCTAAGAGATACTGTGATACGCGTGGGAGTGTGTACAGTCACCGCTTGTCGTACTTAAATCTAGAAAGTGCGAAGGAGGCGACTTTTTTTATGGCAAATCAGGTAATTAGAATTACACTGAAGGCTTATGATCATCAGTTAATCGATCAGTCAGCAAAGAAAATCATTGAAACTGCTAAGAAAACAGGAGCACAGGTAAGTGGTCCGGTACCTCTTCCAACAAAGAAGGAAGTTGTTACAATTCTTAGAGCTGTTCACAAGTACAAGGATTCAAGAGAACAGTTCGAGCAGAGAACACACAAGAGACTGATTGATGTATTATCTCCATCTCAGAAGACTGTAGATGCTTTATCTAAGTTAGAGATGCCGGCTGGTGTGTTTATCAACTTAAAGGTAATGAACTAATCATTACAGACATTTTTCATTATTAGAGCAATAATCCTAAGGGTTTAATATAGAAGCAACTTATGCAACGTATTCATTTAAGGAATACAACATGCAGCACAGTGGTGCGGGTTCCACTTATATTGGCTGTTCTAGGATGACAGGATGCGCTGTGCGTGCGTTATAAATCGGGCATAGAAGCCGGAAGAAATTCAAAGAATTTCTTTCAGATGAATATGCTCGGAACGAGCATATTCATCTTGTCCGCTGTAGATTAAACAGGAGGAAAATCAATGAAGAAGGCAATTTTAGCTACAAAAGTCGGAATGACTCAAATCTTCAACGAAGACGGTGTTTTAACACCTGTAACTGTTCTTCAGGCTGGTCCTTGTGTTGTAA
>ERZ772863.220-NODE-220-length-75732-cov-6.462095_pt1 | contig 75732 bp, 94 predicted proteins | sample MGYA00512134_ERZ772863 | MGnify/ENA primary metagenome ERZ772863 (study PRJEB29015, sample SAMEA2737659) | human gut metagenome | biome: human gut; feature: human-associated habitat; material: faeces | place: China | collected 2012 ...
AACTGTCTATTTCCACTTCGCAAGAGGTAAAACTTACCATCAATATAGCCATCAAAGCCAAACCGAAGTATTTAAATGTGTTCGTTTTCATATTCCTTTATTTTTAACGGTTCTCTAATTATTATCTATCATTTATCTTTCGATAGAACAAAAGTAGAGAATGAATTTTCCTTATGAAACTGAAAACTCCTACTTATCGGGAGGAAATTGCCTAAATCTAGGGGTAAATCCCCCCAATGAAGTCTATTTCAAAGAATTCTTGTATCTTTGCCTCCTGTTAACAACACATGAAATCATCTGTCGCATGAAGTCAATCAAATCCCATATCACCCAACTGCTGAAATCCCTCAATGAGGGAGTATTCGAAAAAGAACATACCATCGCACTCTCCCTATTATCTGCCATGGCAGGTGAAAGTATCTTTCTATTGGGCCCTCCGGGAGTAGCCAAGAGCTTAGTGGCGCGCAGGCTCAAACTGGCTTTTAAAGATGCGGATGCTTTTGAATATCTGATGTCTCGTTTCAGTACACCGGATGAAATATTCGGCCCCGTCTCCATCTCAAAATTGAAAGATGAAGATACATACGAACGTATTACAAAAGGATACTTGCCGACAGCATCGATTGTCTTCCTGGATGAAATATGGAAAGCCGGTCCTGCTATCCAAAATTCTCTTTTGACAGTAATCAATGAAAAGATATATCGCAACGGACAATTTACGGTGCGTGTTCCTCTGAAAGCGCTGATTGCCGCGTCCAACGAACTACCCGCAAAAGGTGAAGGACTGGAAGCCCTATACGACCGTTTCCTGATCCGCCAGTTTGTCGGATGCATTGAACAGGAATATGCTTTCGACCAGATGATTTCTTCTACACGGGAAGTAGAACCTGAAATCCCGGCAAAACTCCAGGTAGACGATGAATTATACAATCAAATACAAGCTGAAAGTGAGAAAGTAGGTATCCACTATACCATCTTCGAGCTGATTCACAATATCAAACGAGAAATCGAACAATATAATACAGGGCGGGATGAAAACACCCCTCCGATCTATATATCCGACCGCCGTTGGAAAAAAATAGTAGGTCTGCTCCGCACCTCGGCCTATCTGAACGAATCTCCGGGAATTCACTTCTCCGACTGCTTGCTGATGAGTGCCTGTCTGTGGGATGAAGTTTCGCAGCTCCCCATCATCGAAAACATAGTGGAACAGTCGATTGCACGGGGAATCAATACATATTTATTGGGAGAAAAACGACTGGAACAGAAACTGGATACGCTGAAAGAAAACATGAAGTCCGAACACAGCCTACGGGAACTTAGCGATCCGGGAATCCAGGTAGTAGATACCTTCTATCATCGCATAGAAGGTTACCACATTGCCGGAAATTTACTCATCTTTGCTTCTGACTACCAGTCTTTGAGGAAAGACAGTAACCGATTGTTTTATATTCAGCAGGATAAATTCCGTCCGGTCAACAAAATCCTGAAAGCTTATGATTTTGTAAAGAACAGAAATATCGCACAAAAGAATATTTATTCCCTCCGAAAAGGGAAACGATCCGTTTTCGTCAACAATCAGGAGTATCCACTACTATGTTATGATAATTGCGAACCTTTGCCAGCACAGCAGGGCGACAGCACTCCGTTCGAATTTACATTGCAGGAAGTGATAGATTTACTTCACCAAATGGAGGTAGAATATAAAACAATCTCCGAGCGGGAAACAGCATATACAAAGGAACATCTTTTCTTAAGCTCATCGCAAAAAAGCAAGATTAAGCGAATCTTAGGGGAGACTGCACATATCATAGAGAATTACCGGAACGAACTTCGTATCATCGCTCATGCCCATGAACAAGAGAACAGAGAGTATTAGGCTCAAACACCTGCAAGACATTTATTACGAAAAATTGCAGGGAATAGCCTATGATGTGTATGACGAACAACTACACAATCTGATTATCCGTCCCGAAGAACTGGATGCGGACATTCACCTGTATTTTCGTCACACACAACCCTCCCTGCAAGATTTCTACTCCCGTTATGCATCGCAATGGGAATACTTTCATGAAATGAATGAAGCATCGGACGCAAAGTTTCTTCAATTCCTGAAAAACAGCGCATACCCCTTCTCCATGAAATATCACCTGGTAGACCTCAACGTAAAATACTACCTCCAACGTTTTAATGCAATCAGCCCGCGTTCCAAAGAATGGAAAGCGTTGCGGACTCTTTTTTTCGACAAGTGGCATACGCTACTCTCGAACAATGAGTTCAACTATCAGATGGAACATATCGAGCAACTCTGTGAGGATTTCTACCGTATTCAACTGGCATTAGCCAAAAATCTTCCGGTACGCGGTGGCTCACGCCTCGTCTGGCTACTTCGCAATCATAAACAGATAGCGGAACAGATTTTAGAATACGAAGAAACGATCAAACGAAATCCCGTTATCCGCGAACTGGTAGAAATCTTAGGCAAAAAACACCAAAGTAGCCGGAAACGTTTCAAAATGACCGCAGGTATTCACCGGGAACAAATTATATCTCATGCCACCCGAAGTGATATTGCAGGCATTTGTGAAGGAAACGATTTGAATAGTCTTCTCCCTCTGGAATATTGTTATCTGGCGGAAAAGAACCTGCAACCCATATTTTTCGAGCGTTTCATAGAGAAGAGACTACAAGTCATCGATTATCAATCGCACGAGAAACAAACCAGCAATGATAAGAAAACAGTAGGAAATGAAGTTTCCGAAGAAGCTGAAGGCCCTTTCATCGTTTGCCTGGACACTTCCGGTTCTATGGCAGGCGAACGGGAAAGAATCGCAAAATCTACTCTACTTGCCATTGCCGAATTGACAGAAGTACAACATCGGAAATGTTACGTCATCCTCTTCTCCGATGATATCGAGTGTATTGAAATAACCGATTTAGGGAGTAGTTTCGATCGCCTTGTCGATTTTCTAAGCCAATCTTTTCATGGTGGCACAGATATGGAACCAGTCATCACACATGCTTTGCGAAAGATCAGCGAAGAAGGATATATGGAAGCAGACATCATCACCGTATCGGATTTTGAGATGCGTCCAGTCGATAAACTGCTATCCCGGACCATAGAACATGCAAAAGCAAAACAGACAAAAATGTATGCCATTTCTTTAGGAGGCAAAAGTGCCGAGACCAGTTATCTGAAATTATGTGATAAATATTGGGAATATAGTGTTCAAAACGCTGAAAGTCTTAATAAAAATAGAATTGAAGAATCAAATATTTAATCAATGTTATAAAACATCTCTTTTTTCTTGTTTTATTTGCAAATTCGACAGAAGTCCGTATATTTGTACTGTGTTTTTCATAGTATTAGATTTAAGGTTAACAAAAGATTGGCTGTCTGGGATAGATAGCCTTTTTTTATGTTCTTTTCTCACGTCAAATATACCGTCACTATCCCATCCGGATGTTTACCCTATCCCATGAAGATACCGTCACTATAATAAGCGGATAGCGTCAATATGTTTCAAGTTCCCATTCCATCGATAAAAATTAAAAGCTTTCGAAAAAAATTTCTTCCGTTTAACATTTGAAACATAGCAGGTTATCTCATTTCACAAAAAACAGGTAAAAAAAATCTTGCTAAAAGATTTGCGTAGTCCAAAAGTTCCCCCTATATTTGCACCGCATTTGAGAGAGAATGCGGGTTCAAGGAAGTTTGGGTGAGTGGCTGAAACCACCAGTTTGCTAAACTGACGTACTCGTAAGGGTACCGGGGGTTCGAATCCCCCAGCTTCCGCAAAATCTCAAAATAAAAAGAGCTAAGTTTTATAGACTTGGCTCTTTTTAAATCTATCAAACTCCGGTGGGTTCGTCTAACGGTTAGGACACATGCCTCTCACGCATGTAATACGAGTTCGATTCTCGTACCCACTACCAACAACATTAAAAATCAACAAGTTACAAAGATAAAGAACTAAAACGGGGACTAAAATACAAAAAGGCAGCTTATTCGAATGCCTTTTCTATTTCAATTCAACAGGTTCATTTTCCCATGTTATTTCTCGACCGAGGATTTTCTTTATTGTACCTCTAGGGAGTTCGATACATACATCATTATGCGGATTATATCCCCAACAACATTCTTCAAACCTGTATGGGATTTTATTTCCTTTTCTTTCACAATATACCTCACATTCAATAATACGTTCGGTGCCGTCTTTGTCAACACATAAGTAAGTCATATTATACTCCTTTTTCTATCTTCTCCTTAAACAATCTCAACTGATCTATACTAGGATGAAAAGTAGGATTCTCCCAGTTCCTAGAGATAACCGAAATCATTGAATCCAGATACTTACCGCAGTCAAGAATCTTCGCACATTTATCCAACTGGAACTCTCCGGAAGGATATTTCTTGTTGTCAAGAACATCCTTGGCCCATGTCAACAACTCATTCACCGAGTCGTGGTCGTATTTCTTTTCTTCTGCCATAATGTTAGTTTTCGGCAAAGGTATAAAAAATCCCGGCATATCTAATACACCGGGAGGATTCCATTTTAAAGAGGCAGTTATAAATGGAAGGAGCTATTCACCAAACATATAATCCTCAAAGTACAAGAGATTCCTTTTATTGAGGATCATGTACGCCATATATTTTGGCGGGGAGAGTAAAAGAAGGGAGTCCTGTGCGGACAATCATATTTTGAATATACTCTCTAAAATAAGGCCAGATAAATACTGATAAACTTATCTCTTTAAAAACATCAAAGAAATCTTTTGTTATTGTGACCTCTTTTAATTTACTATATCTGACTTTAAACTCTCCAGATATAGTAAATAGTTTCTCCGCATTTTCTTGCTCGCCAATTATACCATCAAACTTAAAGGAAGCTATAAAACAAGCATTACTTTCAGATTCAGAAAACGAGTATTTATCTTTAAAATTTAAATTGATAGAACCTCCTTCTGATACACACTCAAACACCTTAACATTCCCATCCGATAGAAATATATTATCTAATTTTATGGAAGTTAATATTGAAGAATATTCTTCTGGGGTAATTTTATTTTTCATATTTATATAACTGATTTAAATTCGGTATGTTCATAAAAACGAGATTGAGTAGCATTACAAAACAAGGTATTTGTTTTGTAATTAATTGAATTAAGGTTCCTTAAAATCATATCATTTTGGGCAGTAATCTTTTCATCAATCTCATCTATTTTTCTTTCACATTTCAATGAAACATCATGTTGCCCAATTCCGTATGCTAATAATTGATTAACATAAGAATTGAGGGAAACACCATTCATTTTAGCTTGTTGTATCAACGAAGAATGAACCCATGAGGATGTTCTAACTGAAAATGTACCACTTGAATTTTGCTCCTCATTTACAACTTCAGGGATAGGCTCTCCTTTTTCATACAACATTTCTATAAAAGCATCTTTTTCTTCAATAAAACTATTTAAAGCAGATACTTTATCTTCTCCTATCCCATGACATGCATTTAAACCAAGCTCATTGCAGTATGCAACATACCACTTTTCGCCATCAAGTTCTTCTTTTTTAATAATAACATTGTACTCCAATGATTTGTAGTACTGTAAATCTTTTCGTGACATAATTGTATTGGGTTAGTGAGTTATTGCTTTTTCTTTATCCTTATTATTTCAATTAACACCGGATAAAGATACTGTTTAAAATTAGTCCTCTTTATTAGGACTTCATTGCCACCTTTATGAACAACGTGTACTCCAAAATATTTGCCAGGTGTTGGAGCTAAAGGGTGATAAAATCTTTCCATAGAACCACGTGGGCTATCTTGTAATTTTGCTCCAAGAAATTCCGCAATCTTAACCACATGATTAAAAGGCAGATCCACCACAGGTGCACTATAAAGATTTTCTAGTTCTTTTTCCGCATCCTCAATAGTGGTATCATCCGTTATTTTAAACTTAAATTTCATATAAAACCGAATTTTGGTTGCAAATATAATACCAATATTCCAATTTATAACAGAAAAAAGATAAAAAAAGTTCTTTTTCTTACTCTATTTATACTTATATTCTTTATAATATATATAAAAATCCCCGACTACATAGCCAGGGACAAGCACAAAGATATAACCCTTGCAATAATTGCAAGAGGAATCAGCCAACACAACCACTTTTCTAGGCGTTCCATAGCATTACTAACAGAAGCCGACAGAAATCCGAGTGGTATCGGTCGTCTGCTTGTTCAAGCAATATGTCAAGCTTTTCGTTTCTCATTTTCAAGTACTGAATTTATTCGTTCTTCAGTAAAACCAAAACGGGCGGCAAACTTCTTGAAAGCCCGCATCCTGTTATCCGGAATAAGAGAATACATACTATTAATAGGAGTATTGCTACTTAATGCCTTCTGAACCTGTTTCTTTTTCATGGAATTTATGTATCAAATGTTCAACTTTACTTTTACAGCAATTACACTCACATAGTAAAGACTTCGCGTATTCCCATGTCTTTTCAATAATATCATCTCCGATATACTGAATTTCTTCACCGTACGGATCTATCCCGAATGCCTGGCAGATATGGGTAGCCATGTGACCACATTCATGCCTCCAAGACTTTGCAAATTCTTTTGAGGACGAAGTGAGGGCAATAACCATTACTGTTTCCCGTGTCCCGAAGTTGGAGTAAGTAACTCCGGTATTCAGGTTGCCGGAGTTTATGTTATCGTATGCAGTACGGAGCATATCACCATCGCAGCCGATAGAGTGCATATTATCCAGTATCTCTTCTGTATAATATGTATCTACTGCATAATATGCCATGCAGCTCCAGCCATACTTGGGTAATGTAAACCGTTGTCTTATCATTTATCAGAGCATTTCGTCCCACTCTACCGGTTCTCCGGCCGCAATCATTGTCGCATACCACCGCCGCATTGTTGTTCCGTCAGGAGCATCAGGATCATCAATCGTATCTTTTATGTACAGAGCCAAATGCGCTTCATCAGGAATGGATGATTTCAGGAAGTCAGCCTTCCCCATGTTGGCAACATATACATAGTCATACAATACGTTATTTTCAAGTTTTATACCGTAACGAGTAAGCAATTCATCAACTTTCTCTTTTGATATCGGCTCAATACGTTCCTTTTTCCCAGAAGAAGGATTAAGCTTCTTCATCAAAGATACGGCAAATTCACACATTTTCTTATTGAAGTGCCAACCGAAGTTGGACAGATATACCTCCATTTCTTCCGGCCTTCTGTCTCTTATATCCAAAGGTTCTCTTCTCATGATTTTACAAAGTTATAGGGAGTAGAAAGCTCCACTCCCTAATTAAACATTAACGATAACGGGAATAGCGTCCTGTACCGCGCACGCCACGTCTCTCGCCATAGCCACCACGGTCGCCATAACCTCCACGGTCGGAACCACCGCCATAGCCACCACGTTCGCCCATTTCGTCATAGCGTTCATCGTCATCGTCATAATAACGTTCACGTCTTCCCATGCTTTCACCTCCGGAAAGTTCCTCGATGCACTGCATCAGTTTACCACCGTATTTGAGCATCTTTTCAGCATAGTCGGACATTTTCTCGACTTTGCTTTCTGTGATTTCAATTATCTGCATAATTATTTACTTTTAGGATTGTTACTACCACTTCCCAAAGCCTTGGCAAGCATATCTTTTATATCGGTAAGGGTATTTTCAACACCGGATACCTTTTGTTCAAGAACGCCGATTTTCTCTTCCTGTTCTTTTTCTTTAGCCAGTTGAGGATTAAGCTCCCTAAGCATGGAATCACAGGAGGAAATTACCTTCTCGTGATAAGGTACACTTTCTATTACTCCTCGGCTTATTCTCAACATGGATTCCACCTCAGCATTCATTGCTTCCCGGCTTTCCGATACAACAACTCCATTCGCACCAAAATTGGCTATCGAAAGATTTGCCGGAAGTTGTTTAAAATCAATAGTTTCCTCACCAACCTTAACCGAAACGTCAACAACTGTTTCCATATTTTGGCCATAAGTCTGCCCTGGTACATACTGTCCGTATTTAGGTTGTGGATTACTTACGGAAACAACCTGCCCTACTTTCAATTCAGGGTTTTCCCCTTTTTGAAGGATATAAAATATATTGGATTGTCTTAGACTCTGAAACATAATTTATTAACTCTTTAAGGAGCGGGATTACTCCCACTCCATATTTTACTTTGCCTTTACAGCATTTACGCTTGTCGCTGCCGGTTCACCATTGCTGGCAGCAGCCGGTGTTGAAGCCGTAAATTCCAGAAAACGTATAACGCCTGTGCGCTTATTAAGATAAGCAAGACGTTCCGTAGTGCCTGTAACATCTGTTCCAGTAACCGGATTGTTGTTGCTGTCTACAACAGGGACCTTTGAAGTACCTGTAGTAGTACCGGCAACTGCCAATGTCGACTGTCCTAAGTTAGGAGCTATAACATTTATAGGTAAAGCTTCTCCACCTGCCGGAACATCTGCATGAACCTTCAACAGGATTATGCTTTCGCACGGAAGTGCATTATAGCAGTGAGGATTAATACCATAATCTACACTTGCATCCGTTAACTGAACAGCGTTCGTTGAAAGTTCGTAGATACCATTAACGTCAACTCTCCTAATTCCTCTTGCGGAACGATTCATTAGGAAAGGGCTTGGAAGCCAGTAAGGATACATTAAGTTAGGATATAACATAATTACCTCCTTTCTTAGCAACCGCAAGTTCCTAATGTAGATACACCGAAGTTTACAGGAACGGAATAGTTTACAGGAACATAGTTACCACTGGCCGGGCAATAAGGCATCGGGAATGTAGGCGGTTGCGCACATTCGATCTTTGCCAGACGGCTACTCAAATCACTCAACGCAGCACCAAGAGGAGCAGTAGCCTGTGCCACAATCTGCGAAGTCATTGCGGAACTCTTGAATGTGCTGTTTTCTTCACGCAAGTGGTCAATTTTGTTCTGCATTTCACGCATTTCAGCCGCACGTTGTCCGGCAAGAATTTGCTGTGTGCTGTCCTTGATAGAGTTTTGCAAATCACAAGTCTGTCTCTGCGTTTCGTATGCAACAGTAGCGAAGCCTCTTTCTTGCCCTGTAGCAACACCGTTAATGGCATTCTGCAATGTGTTGGTCTGTTGACAGATTGCCAATCGGTTTTCGCAGCAGCATGAAGCTATCTGTTGAGCGATCTGACAATTACCCTGTTGGATAGCATTGATTATCTGCATTGAACTTTGTCCAACCTGGTTACCAACTTGTTGAACTTGAGACATTACACCATTGATGGCATTCTGAACCTGACCGATTGAACAATTCAAATTAGTAGCCAGATTGTTAATTGCTTGTCCGTTTCCTTGAATTGCGCTCATAAGTAGCTCCCTTCCTGCATCATTGTTAATTAAGTTAGGGATACCGGCTCCAGCAAATCCGCCACCGTTACCGCCATCTCCGTTGTTTCCCCAACCGTTGCGTCCGAAAAGTGGGAACAGGAAAAAGAGGAAGATTATCCACATGAACCATGAACCATCACCGCCAAATCCATTGTTGTTTTTACTTTGCATAGCAACTAACAAATTGGGGTCAATGCCTTTCTGCTGCAATAGTGGAGCAAGCATTGCCAGCATTCCACTACCGCCACCGTTCCCGCCTGATTCCGGGAAAACGTAAGTCTTTGTTTCACTCATAATAATATACAATTATAACACGGTCAATATCAACCGCATCACAAAAGTATATAATAGAAACTGCGTAAATTAGAGCTCATTTTCAAGCGATTTGCGAATATTTTGCAGATATATTGCAATCATTTTGTTTGTTGTTTTTCGACTCTCAAAAGTAGATATCAGGTAACGTACACTGGCTGATGTTTTGCGAAGCAAAGTGGCGATCTGTTCAGGGTACAGACCGAATTCAGTAAGGAAGAACACTACAATGGAGCGGGCATCGACAACCTCAGTCACTTTACTTGATGAAAGGATTAATTCTGTGGAAACTTCAGTTTCTTTTCCTACAAGGTTCAATATTTCGGCAAAAATCTCTGACTTACACATGGTAATTAATTTTTTTGTTGTACTTTTGCCTTTGCCAATCAGTACATACACCAAAAGAACAAAAGCATACTTCGGAATGTTAAGGATATTATACCCCCTGACACAACCGATGTATGCTTTGGTGTATTAAAGTATTGATTGGCGTCAACTTTAATGTGTCGGGGGTTCTTTTTACTCTGCCCCCCCCAAAGAGCTACATTTGTTATGATAACCGGCCTTCTACTTACCGGATAAACTTAGTGTTTAGTATAATTAATGCTTCATTTTAGCCTCCTTTCTTTTAAAACATTTTTCCATTGGAAATTGTTATGTAAGTAAAACTTAAACTTTTCATACCGGAAACGGTCTGTGAAGATAGTAGTTCCGGTAATTTACCACATAAACAAGTTATAACTCACTCCGGCACCGAAGTACAAACCACCCGGATAACCATATCCTGCCTGCAAGCCCAATCCCAAGCGTTTTCTTTTCTGTACAGGAGTAAGAGTGATGATCTTATTGTCTCTATACACTTCCATGAAGTCAAGGGTCGGCTTATATCCACTGACTACCGCCCGGTAATCATCGGTCTTATACTCCTTGCTTGTGATCGGTATCAGTACCGGAATAGAATCGCCTTCTACGGTTCTGTCAGTCGTTGTATCTATCAGAATAGGTAGATATACCGTATCGGTACGTTTCAGAGTTTCCCTTACCGGCTTAGGGATTGTGTCTCTTACTGTGTCCCGGATATGTACGGTATCTCCTTTAATGTACACAGTTGAAGGCTCGTGCGGATTACAACGCATCCACACGAGAACACCTACAAGCAGGCAGACTAATATCCAAGGGAGGGACTTCATAGAATACTTTCGTTCGAGGTCCATTCCGGACTAGACAACAATACATTTAAATCCTCGCCCTCATAGGTAGGATACGGAAAAGACAGCTCTTCCGTTCCGTCATCAGCAATAGTCTTAATCATCTTATGAGGGAATAACGCAGCATAGTGCTGGCATTTCATCAAGGTTTCACTCTCATTTACGCTCTTGCGAGGAACAAGGTTACGCTTGTCTATCTCATCCTGAGGGACCTCTTGCAAGTCAATTGTTGGGAATACTGTGTATTTCATAAACTTTACTATTTAACCAACTATATAATATCTATTGGGATATAAAATTCAGTGAGTTATGCATAAGTTTGCTCTCTTACTTCAAGTTCAGCTCCTCCCCCATTGTCAGCAGGCGCACCAATCCTGACAAGGCTGACTTTTTTTGCGTTTTTATTGATAATGACCACATCGAATGCCTGTTCATTTATTGTTCCATTAGTTCGCTTACCATAAATATAAGAAGCCCTTTCACCAATCTCATCACTATCCGCATTAGCCTTGTCGCAAGTTGTAGAAAATATTGGTATACCACCATCTGTCTTTTTCATTAAGTCCATATGCGTATGCCCCTGCAACATACACGCAACATTTCCACTATGCGAATCACATATATTAGCTATCTGCTGACCAATAGATGTTAATGTAGGAGTCCAAGATGTCGGATAATCATCAGACATATAACAATGAGCAACAACAACTGCAAGATAACCGTCTGGCATATTCGCTAGGGTATTGTTTAACCAAGTAGCCTGCGTTTCCTCAAATTTACCTGCCGAATCATCAGTAAACACCGAAAGGAACACATACCTCATTTTCTGGACAGTGTTATCTACATAATAGTAATTTGTATTTGCATCGCCTATAACACAGTCTGTCATGCCACTTTGTAATGATGACCATATTTCTGCGTCCGTGATATTGGTTTTTACCTGCACCTCATCTTCTTCAAAATAATTCATATATTCGTGATTGCCGATGGCGCGATATATCTTATTGCTTAAAGAATTAAACGCCAAGTTACAGTCTATGTTCAATCCGTCTGCATAATCTCCTCCCATTATAACTCTTGGTAACGGAACTCTGCTTGAAATGTAATTAATGAGCGCGGGGGAGTTTTTAGTATTGCGGAGCCAATGGATGTCCGTGATGAATACAAATGCATCGTAATTGCCTTGCGCATCCGCCATCTTACCTCTTATCGTTGATAGCTTATCCTTAAGGTAATTATCCTTCAAATAATATGCAGGTACAGGTTCGCTTCTAGTTTTTCGTATCTTAAGACCTGTATAAGTAGCATATGATGCACTCATACCGCTTGTTGTCGGGTACAACCTTACAGACAAAGCTTCATATAACAAAGAAGGCAAAAAAACTATTTTACCCGCACCCATTGACTTAATCTCAGTTTTTTCACCGTTTTTCGTAAAACCATAAATTTGTATTGATCTAGCAGAAATAGCATCTTTTATGTTATCACAAGAAATTTCAACCTGTTCATCAGCCGCAACCCCGAATCGGGCGATATCCTTATAGATATAAGTTGCTTTATCTCCTCCTGTATTATCGTTATTTACATCCTCTCCGACAAGATACTCGTTATAATCAAGTATTACGCCATCTTCAATATCCTTATCGTGGTATTTAGTTAAAGATATACCATCATAAATGTAAATAATTCCATTATATTTATACAATACACCTCTATCCAAGATATTAGTTTCTTCTGTATCAAATGGGGCTATGGAGCAACATCTATATATCTTATTTCTGGAGGTTGAATAATATAAATCACCGATTTTCCAATCGCTATAAATGGCAGATGAAGCACCAATTCCAACCAGTTCAAACAATTTATCCTTACCATCAGCATAATCTTTTGCCTCTTTAATAATTAAGTTTGAGAAATCTGCATATAACTTGATTGTTCCAGACATAAGCACCGATGATCCTGTTAAGTAAATCGCTATAGCTTCAACATCGGAAGTAATATCTATCAATGTATTTACATTTAATGCGGGGCTCCTTGTCTCATCTGTATACCATAAGTACACACTAGGATTCGAATTTATTATTCCATCTGCATCCACAACATTAAATGTCACCTGAGAATCCTTTTTAATTATGCACGGGAACTTTACATCTGGTTCTACAGATAAACCCGCAGTTAGTGCTATATTTATCGTAGTTCTCCCTCCTGCTATTTTTTGCGTGTACGCAAGATTGTCAGAAACGCATTTAATACTTTCGTTTATCTCGGGAATAGACGTTGAAAGTGTTTCTACATCGTCTTCAACCCCATAATACTTGAATGAGGTGATAACATTTCCGGCATTATGACCTGTAATATAATATGCATAGCCAGTAATATCTCCACTTGTATAGGAGAATAGAGTACGCAGACTATCGTAAGTAGTCTTATTCTTGATAGTTCTGCTTATCCGCATACCGTCATTCTTATAAATATAGAATGTCAGCATACAACCCGGCTGGAAAATAGCATCAGCATCTACATATAATCCGACATCTTCTCCATCTGCAAGAGTGAAATCCCGATTAACATATTCGCCATTGGCAGGTATTGCGTCAGTATTGCTTCGTGTGTATCCAATTTTGGAAAATACTTCCTCAAAGTTCCCATCAATCGCAGTTGCTAAAGTACCCCATGATTTTTCAGAGTCTTTTGCTATATCAAATATCTTTTCCATAACTTATTCGTTTTTAATTAATGTTTCATTTGAAATTAAAGTCTCGTTGTCTAACATTGTCAAGTAGCTGGAGATAACTATGTTGATCTTCTGAGGAGACTTGGTGACCTTTCCGGTTACTTCATAGACACCGTTGTCTCCAGATATGGACATGTCGCTAATGGCGTTAGATGATATATCGACCAACTTATCAGAGGAATTTGACAATGTTATGGTGATAGTAACCGTACTACCCTCAATAACGTATTCCCCCGGATTAGCCGAGTAGGATATCGACGAATAAGGGATGTTGCTCTTCACTATCGGTCTAAACTCCACCATGCCCGGATACAGAGTGCCTAGTTTGTGCTTCTTTAGCTGGCGCTCCAACAGAAACTCAGAAAGGCTGTAGGGGAATAGCAGGAGAGACCATAATGCGAATTTGGAGAAACGAGAATCATTTTCCCTAATTACTCCTAGACACATGGAATCACCGTCAACACCTATACCTACTTGGATAGGATTTCCATTATATATATACTTTGATTGATATGATATCTTCTTAAAATCCGATATATCAACTAATGTGTTACTTCCAAAACTAGTAGTTGCGCTCTTATCTGCAAAAGTTTCAAATATAAAAGCTCCATTACTTACTATATGGCTTTTAGACACAATTGAGCCAGATTTACTGCCTAAAAATTCTCTATCCGCCACTACCGTATAGTCCTTCAAAATAGGCAATCCGGTAGCCTTGCCGAAGTCAGAGATGCCGTCAAGATATAAGGCACCATCAATTATTCCACTTTCTCCTTCCCAACCGATGTTGTTTAGCTGGATGTTGTGACCACCTACAAAGTCAATCAACTGATCGCCAAACTCTGCATGATTCTCGTTGGTGATTCCCTGTCTTTTGACATCACACAGTATATCAGGTTTAACATACTTGTCCAAGTTGTAGTAGGCTATTACTTGATTAATCTCGTCAGTGGTCAATGCTCGTTTGGCGATGAAAGTCCAGTACCAGGCAACAGAGGAAGTGTACCATATCCCTTGATTATTAAATCCTTCAACAGAAAAATAATCTAATCCCGTAGAATCTAACAAACTGTTAGCTATATAATCATTTTTATCTCCCAGTATGGTGTTTACATTAGATATCTGACCGTTTCTTATATCGGTTGAAGTATAGCCGTATATTCCAGTTTTCCCGGTTTTCCCTTTTTCTATCTTAGATTCCAAATAAGAAGTAGGGGTAAATAACCAGTTATTTCTATTAACAGAATCGGATGTATCACTAATTTGACACATCATGGACACAACCGTTAACTCCTTGCTTCCGTCCAGCATCTCGGATACAGGATTCTGACTGACAATCATGTCGTTGACTCCGTCAGTACATAGTGAGCCTTGTAAAGAAGGAATAAATTCAATAGTACAACCTATCCAATCTTCAAGTTCTGTACCAGAATCAATCAAAAATCCATGACCTTTGGTAAATCCATAGCTATATGGAAATTCGTAAACACCGTCATTATCAATACTAATATTAGTAAGAGCATCCCCTTCATTCTGTGCATACGAGTATATCAATCTTCCATTACGAGGAATACCTGTTACTTTAGCCTTAAATGCTTTAGTATGAGTGTTTCCTTTCCATATAATCATACGATAAGAATTGATTCCTCCAACATCGCTTATTATGACTTTATCGGGGCGGACATCTAAGAGTTCACTAGCGTCTCTACCCCAAGCTGTAAAGTCTTCTTCATACTTCCCATACCCGCTATTAAGCTTATACGCGAAGTTGAGAAGCTCAAAATCCCCTCCCCTGCCAGGAAGCTTGTTCTTGATGATATTGCGGTCGGGATCAGTGTTGCTCTTGCCGTCAGCTATCCATACACCTGCCAAGGCAGACAATACATCGGGAGAGATGTAGGGACGGTCGGTAGCGGAAGAAGCTCCCGGAACTCCCAATCTAATCGCATTGAAGCGGATAGGATCAAGCCCTATCGCATCAAGCCTAATCGGATTTAATCCTATCGCTCCCATTACTCTTCTGATTCATAATATTGGGCCTTGACCGGCTGCGTTTCACATTCAATCTTGATGTATTGTCCGGGGATTATTCCGACAATCGGACGGGCGAACTTCTTATCGTAATTCCTGCTCTCTACAACAGAGAAATTTTCTCCGTCATAGCTTATATACACCCAAAGCTTACCTCCTTTTTCAAATGTGATCTGCAATCCTATTTCTGCCGAATTTACTTGTACAGTATCACTTATATAATTACGTTCGCCTTTAGCAAAGGTTATATCTGTTAATGCCATGATTGTTCCTCCTATTATTATGATTCAAATTTGATATCGTTAATTCTATTCAACCACCCTCGTTTGAACTTGTTGTTTGCAGGACGTTTCCGGCAGATGTCCTCTATAAAATCAAAACGAGCAATCTTGATCCGATCAAATAACTCGCGTGGATTCTTAGAATTAACTGCCGAAATGGTTTTTGGTCCGACAATACCGTCAGGAATTACACCGACCAATTCCTGCGGGATCTTGATACCATGAATACCAGAGGCCCACACCCAATCAACGAGAATATTAGCAACTGATTGAGATTTTATCTCGTCAGCCTTCCAACGGTCCCAATACATTGTTTTCATGATCTCTGTCCATTCCTCCTTAGAGAGATTCTTCAACCTTTCTATTGTTGGTTTTGGATAGCCTTTTTTCTTGCAATAAGCCTCATAGGTGGAGATTGTTACTCCCATATTGGTAGCTCCTCCTAAATCATCAGGATCATTTACGAAACCACCTTCCCATTTTAAGATGAACGGTGCCAATTCTTTTACATCTGCCATATTTCTTCCTCCTATAAAATCAATATTAATACTACAACCTGGATCACCTGACCAATAACTCCTCCTATTAATGTAGCAGCAATATCGAGCCAATCCCATTTATTCCCGTATGCGCAGTCTTTAAATTCCATGCCGGCAGCCAGCCCCGCGACAAACAAGATCGTCAGAAGTACACCTGCCGGAATAGCGTAGAGCAAGTGCTTCATACGGTTACTTTCCCTTATCCAGCTCATCATTCTTTGTTTCTTTATTGTTCAGTCTATCAACCAAACTGTTAAACTTACCGTTAACATAGATGCCAATCCCAAATATACTACCAGCATATATCAGACATTGAGCAAAAAACCATAATACGCTATCATGGATCTGTCCTAACGGCTCTACAACAAAACCCGCAACGGATAGTCCGACTCCTGCAAACAACATTCCTACTGCGGTCCATACCTGTATATCTTCTTTTGTATTCTTCTTCATATCAAGCAAGTCAGATAAACGGTTAACAACGAAACTATCTCTATCCAGAACATAGGTTTCCTTTTGACAAGAGTCGCAATGAAGTTACCCGTCCAGTTCTCACTCATGGAGATAGCCAAATATGCAATAAATCCCACCCATAAGAAGAGCCAATACCAGGCATTACAACCTACCCATATTTGGGAGAAGATTAAAGACATGGCGGCACCGATACAGTGGGCGGTTTTCTGACTTCCTTTAAAGTTGGGAGACACACCTAGCACTCCCATTCCGACAACAGAAAGGAATACAAGAAACTGGCTGTTCTCGGAACTGGCTTCCAATGCAGCCGGAAGAAGCAATGCGCCGGAACCGACCATGCAAAGAGTAAACCAGAACTTATGCGTCAGGGCGTAGTAGGTATCACTGATTGAATAAGGGATTTCTTTACCCCTCTTAATCATCGCAAAGACATACCCGGCGATGAGGATGAATGACATTAATACTAGTAGAATCATAGGTTTATCTGTTTTTTAAGTTATTGATTTACTTTTGAAAGAGCTTCGTTTACAGCCATTCGATCAATTACACGAGTAAATAGCTGTGTATACTTTTTTAGAGATTCCGCTTGTTCAGGCGATATATCAACTTCTCCTTCCCGGTGTATATCTTGTGCAAGATTAAATTCTCCAAGATCACCTGTAGTCTGAAAAATCGCATTTCCAAATGTTTTAGATACATCGATGGTACTCTTATTCCCTTCGAGATCCACTAGTTCAATTTTTCTAAAATCTATTTTCATAATTTATTGTATATTATTATTTAAGAATATACAGATTATTAACGTTATATGGAGAAGATGTTGTTGCAATACCCGCAGTTACAAATGTTCTGAACCCCCATGCCTCAATAGTGCAAGTAAGAGAATTCGGTTGGTTATATATCACCCTCTTGGGATAATCTGAGTTATTAACTACTGTGACTTTTTTATATTCCGCAGAACTACAAATGCGTAAAACATTATTTCCTCTTCCCTTCATTATAACGCAATCTATTGGTTGTCCTGATTGAGGGTATTTGTCTACATTCGTATCCGTACCATATCCATACAAACGAACATTAAAATTCGAATCATAATTAGCAGAAACTTCTATCTTAGTCATTACCCTATGCCCGAACTCTCCTCTACACCAAATATCAGATGCGTAAAATCTCCATGAGCGACTCTCATCGTAGTTATACCCTTGTTGGTATAAATCACCGCCAAACCAAGTAGTTTTAAAATCTATATTTAAAGAAGACTTAGTATCTGCTGTATCTCCAAAGGTTATTGATCCGACTTCTTCTCCTGCCGCATTATTTGCCGTTAGTTTCTTAAATGACCCAATCGCACCTTTAAGGTGGGTTACTTGAAGAGTATCAACATCAATAAACTCCGTCTTTATCTTCCCGGCTTCTATGAAAGTCTTTCCGCCTACGGTCATTCCCCCACTTTCAGGAAGAGAGATTTTTCCGTCAGCAGTTAACTCAACACCTGTCTGATTATGCTTAATAGAGCCTTTAGTCATTAACCAACCCTCTGTCTTCTCCAGATTACCCACAAATATCCCCGAAGTACCGAGGACATCAATAGTTGCGTTCTGCGCCAAAAGGACGTTGGTAGCAACGTTCACAAATTCACTGAATTCTTCCCACTTTGTTGAATCGAAAGAAGAAGTAGATGTATGAGTAATCTTACAGAGTTTGTTCTGGCCGTTATAGATTACAGTATCTATAAATGCATCATTATGATAATACTCGGTATTTGGTGCCCATACTCCACGCGGGCGGAGCATTGCACCGGGTAGGCCTGTTTGTCCTTGGCTTCCAGTAATACAAACCGGATCGCTTTCCCATGTAGAATCATCCGTATAAGTGACCTTGGTCTTAGACCATAAGTATTTGCCGTTTTGCCACGTGGGAGAAGTGCTAGACCAAGAGCCACCAACCAAAGAACTGGAAGAAGTAGAAAGGTAGTATAAGACATCAACTGCTTTCACTCCTTTGCCGTCATTACCGCTAGGTCCCTTTCCGCCTGTCACACATACGGGGGTAGTTTCCGTATAAGAATTGTCTGTATAAGTTATAACGGAACGTGTCCAGATATATTTACCGTCCTTCCATGCCGGAACAGTAGTAGACCATGAACCACCCGTAGTGGTGCTATATGATGTAGACAAATAGTATTGCTCGGAAACACTTTTAACGCCAATTCCCGTAGCCCCCTTACCACCCGTCACACATATCGGATCGGTTGTCGTTGATGCGCTATCTGTATATGTTATTACTGACCTAGTCCAGATATATTTCCCATTTTCCCATGTCGGAGGTGTTGTACTCCAAGAGCCACCAACCAAGGAATTAGAAGAAGTAGATAGATAATACTCTTCGACAATGCTTGATACTCCCCTACCATTATCTCCAGTACTACCTTTACCTCCGGTGACACAAGCCGGATTGGTTTCAATAGACGAACCGTCTGTATAGACCACTTTGGTTTTACTCCAAATGTATTTCCCATCTACCCAAGTTGGTGAGTTCGTAGACCATGAACCACCGGAAAGGGAGGTTGAAGAACTGGAAAGATAATAAAGAACATCAACGCTCTGTACACCTTTACCGTTCTTTCCTGCTTCGCCCTTGATTTTAGACCATTTGTAATCAGAGAATACATTACTGTCATTTTTCTCAAAGTCGGTATACTGCCCAATCCATTCCCCTGAAGTTTCCCCATTATTGTCTGTAAACGTTTGGCCGTCATTTGAATACTTAATATGCAAGTATGAAGTCTTTCCATCTTCGCCATTAACACCGGGAATCCCTTGTTCACCTGTTTCACCCTGTAATCCTTCAAATCTGGCCCATGTATACTTGGAGGGATCATTACTATCCTCCTTAGTAAAGTCTACATAAGTACCGATGAACACATCTGGCGTTTCTGTCATTTGAGAAGCTGTAGGGTTCTGGACGGGAGAATATTTAATATGAAAATATGATGTTAATCCATTTTCTCCATCTTTGCCGGGTATTCCGTCCTTTCCGGGCGCTCCTTGTGAGCCTGTATCCCCTTTAGATATAGATTTCAACCAGTCCGTAGAAGAATCTGACGGCTCCTGCGTAGTAGTAGACTCAATACATATCCATGTACTGCCGTTATGAGTCACTTCATCGTAGTACCAATACGTACCAGACTTCCATTTACCCTTGAATACCGGAACGGGAGCCTCAGTCACACCGTCACTGGATATCTGCCTGATAGTTCCGGTCATATAGACTCTATTGAGATATGCGCTATGACCGGACATATCAATGCCAAATAGCTTCAGGTTAGATAAATCGCCTAACTGCATGGCTATCATTTCCTTCGTTATTTCCCAGTTATTAACACCTTTAAGGAAGCGGATGTAATTCTGTGTAGAGTAACATGACTTTTGGCGCTCAGCGTTAGTGAAATTACCGTATGCGACAAAATGCATCGCCTTACAAGGATTGAAAGTATATCCACTACGGAGGACGTATTTAAAGGAAGCGTTGTCTATTTTTTCTGTAATCCGAAAATACGCAGTCTGGAAACCGGTATCGTTATTGAATACTCCCTTACAAATATCATCAATCTCTACTTGTGATACCTCCCCGGGTTCCAGCTTTAAATGAACGGTCTTGTTCGCTACATCTACTGATTCAATGATACCACCGCCGGGAGCATTCCATTCTTCACCGGATACAATAGACACTCGGTTATACCGCAACTCCGGTACTTCCAAGAAATCACGCAGCCGCAAAGACTTTGCGTCAATATGGCCTTCGGGAGTAATCAGCCAGCCTATGAGGTTCTGCACATAGTCTTTTGATGATATTTCCTTTGAGAAAGTTGCGTCTTCGGCTATCAATTTCTGAATAACAGCCTTGATCTTAACATTAATACCGGCAAGGAAAGTTATCAACCCTCTAGCTTCATCATCCTCTATCTTGCTAAGATATTTGTTCCCGGATTCTTCTTCCGTAATAATTGGAGATAATCGATAATGCTTTCTACCGTCTTCTTCAGATATAGTATCATCCTTCACCAGTTTATACACGCCTTCGCCTATTTCGACAGAAATAATCTGACCGGCATACGGGAAATACTCTTCCGCGTCCGTATTGCGGGCATACGATGTCGCATCCTCCAATGTCTTGAAGGTTTCAGTGGAATCAATAGGTCTTCCCGTTGTTCTTTTATATTGTAATGCAAAACTACTTCCGTTTATCTTCACCATAATCTTATGCAGTTTTAAAAGTGAAAGTATCAGGGTCATTCAATCCGGGTGTCTGAATAACCCACATCTTATAACTAATAGCGGCACTTCCATTGGCTCCTTCTACGGAAATATCCACCGGGCCGGTAGTAATACCCGTATCTTCTATGAAGTTGCCCGGGTAAGCTGTCAATGTCAATTCTTTGATCACATCTGCTGGAATACACACAGCAATCGTTTTCCATTTATCTACAGAGAACTTATATGTGCCCGGCCCCTTATAAAGTCCACTTGTTCCTAATGCACGTACTTCAGCAGAAGTGGCGGGAACAGAAGAACATATACCGGCAAACCATTTACGGCGGACATTTACACTGATTGTATCTCTAAGTTCTTGTCTTGGCAATGAGCCATCCTCACTAGCAGCATATACAATCATTGCTTCATAGGTTTCACTACGAGTATATATACCCTCCAACTGTCTGACAGCAGTTTGGATACCTCCAACTTCTTCTGAGAAGCTCAGTTTATTATTAGGGTTGCCGTCGTAATACGCAGACTCCATAGGCCCCTGACCGTTCCTTGATGCAGTATACGTGATGTAACCTTTGTCTGTACCGAACTCAACATCATTGGGAGTTGATATTTTGCTTTTCAATTCTCCTACTGATTTTTGAGATAACATTCGAATAAAGGCATCTACTACCGTAGTTCCTTCTAGAATGACATCACCGGCCTTAAAATATCCGGCCTTATCGACGGTAACTTCTACATTTTTTGTGAACTTGGCAGTTATTTCACCAGTATCGGTAGATGTCCCTCCACTACTGATTACTTGTTGCTTAATCTTCTCTTTACGATAAGTAATAGAATCAATTTTACTTTCCAGATCCCCCAACTTAGAGTAAGGAGCAGTCTCACCGACAGTATATATCAAAGAATCATACGGAATATCCAATGGGTATTCATAACCAATTATCCGTGATATTCTTCCGTCCTCAAAATATGCCTTATTGATCAGATTCACTTTTTGTCCAACGGAAAACCGCTTCGAAAATGCGGGGTCATACATGCCAGTATCAGGGTCAATACCATAGACATAGTCCGACATCATCGTAGTGTCGTAAGTAGAAGGGTCCTGCTTTAATTCATTGATATACTCCCTTGCTCTTTTTTCAACTTCTTTCTCTGCGTCAGGAATAAGTTTATCGGATATAAACTGAGGATCATATCCGTAAAGGATATATGTATCGCCACTGGTAGGATGCAATATTTCATCCGGAAGCATACGCCCATAATCATCGTTACGCTTTACTTCATATACCTGCGCTTTGGGATTCCACGTCCCGTCTTCAAGAAGTTCAGACTGATATATGTCAGATGAGGGGTCATAGGGGTTAAATATGACTTCAAAATCCATACCGGCTAAAGGACCGGATTGAAATATAACACGCAATTCCTCTCCGGGTAATTGATAACTTTTTGAGAAATGAAAACCTAGGTCAGCATCTTTAAATCGCCACGCGGTCCATTTTTCTTCATCCTTACTACCATCTGGTTTCTCTGTTATATCAGTATATGAATGCGTATATACATCCCCTAATCCACCCACACGACTTGGATAAATATCGTCAAAAACAACAATCTGTTCAATTGCTTCCTCTGTATACATGTCGGGGTATGCGTCAATGTATGGAACTCCCTCCGGCATCATCAAGCGTTTGGTTACAATCCCTTCAACGGTCAACAGATCCTTATCGTCAGAAAAATAACTTATAGGGACCTGACTTTTTATTATATTGTTGATAGTATACCGATTACCAATGGAAGCTGTGACCCCTTCCGGCAAACGTATAACATTGGAGTCATCACCCGTTAACAGATCAGGATTATAAGTAGCCGAAAAAGTTTTTCCCGGATTGGTACCAGAGAGAAAGGTTACAGATACGTCTGCCGATGCAGATAGGCACTCTATTTTGACATTCTTTTCTCCTGCCCTTCCGATAGTGTATATCACCGTTTTTCCTGGATGATTCAGAGTAAAGCTGAATGTAAACAAGAGCTTGCAATTATCGGCCTTTTCAGAAAGAGAGAAATCGGTGTCGCTAAAACCAATAGTAAGACTTGAGACTGAATTATTGAAAACTTTCTCTTGAATATCCAGTACTTTCTCTACGCCCCCGACATGGTAAACCAATGATAATTTTGCCTTAAAATTTTCAATGTTTGACGTGAATCGGGTGCTAAAGTATAGCGTCATTGAATTGAATGATATACGATATTTGCTTGCCGGCATAGAAGAAGCAAAAACATCTGTTGTAACTTTATAGGCACTCTGCTCCCCTTCCATTTCTCCCTCTTTGAAAACATTCATGTTGATAGGAGATATCCCTGTATGGGAAGACGATGGGAAAAAGTTTATATTTAGAGGCCTTGAAGTATCGGAAATATCTCTTCCTGTAACATTTTTAACATCAAATATCAAATTCTTCCGGTAAGTAGAAGGAATGTTTCGTGTAGAACCAAAAGCATATACTCTAGTAGCGTAGGAAGTCTGGCTATCGCTACGACTCATAGAACCGACATTAACTCCAATCTCAAAGTCAACAGGATCACCATGTTCACAACGGCCAAAATGGATCACCCCTTCCTCTACCCACCATTCACATTCAAAAGTCTCCGCCATCTGAGATAGGGTGTCCAACATATTCATGTTATTATATGAAATCAGTTTGGACGATTCATCAACAGAAGCATCAATCTCATAAGTAAATGCTTTATCTTTATACTTATATCCTAAGACCTCCAGATTCTTTATAAATACATCCATGTGGACATTTAAGGTATCAGTCAAATTCCAACTAGCCTCTTTACCGCCACTCTGTGGAGTATAGAAGAATTTCTTATTCTTCCATTTCCAGTAATAAGCGTCAAGGCGGAGTTCGTAGTCATAGCCTCCGGTAGTGGTATTATAGGTAGGTTTATACAGGTCTACTACTTCAAATATTCCCAACTCATTGTCTATGTAGTCCCCTAACTTGAAATAGATAGGACTGGCAAGGGAAAACTTTAGAGTTACATAATCTTCCTGCATCAAAAGGAAGTGTCTCTTCGAACCCTCATTGATAGGAGTCGAAAAACGAATGTTGCCGGATATGTCTTTGATGTCTACTAATTCCATAACACACCAAAGTTCGGAGATAAAAATCTCAAAACATAAAATCCGGCAACCCTATAAACCACAATTTGCCTATTGTGGCAATTTTACTCTCTATTACCCGGATTCGGCTCGTTTAGCTTTACTGAGATCTTTGAAAACGTCCTTATTGTATTGATTCCAAAAGAAGCGGACCTAATATAATACAAATGATATACTTCTTCGCCTAACGCTGGGATCTTGACAGTAAATTCCCCCTTTGTTATCTCATTCAGAAATGCTTTATACTTAGCTATGTAATCAGTTGGGGAATTCCCTTGTAGGGTAAAGGTTAGTGTTAGATCCCGTTCATCAATCTTCCGATTGGCTATAATTATTTTCTTCCCGTCCTGTAAACGAGACTTATTCTCTATAATTTCTTTCATTGGAAGCGGAGCGTAGATAGCTTCAATGAACCCGTCTCCCATTCTCACGCCCCACGTCGCAAAAGCGTCTTTATTGTTAATTAATAAGTCAACCATAGATTATAATTTTGATGTATTACGTTTAACTTCTGCAATATCTGTCTCAATATTCTTCAATGACTTGTTCATGCTTGTTGTATCATCATGAATACCTGTCAACTCTTCATAAGACAGCCTTAACAAATCCCGTGTCTCACTAGCAATATCCTTTATCCCTGTAGTATTGGAAATAATAGGCAGCATATCAGCTCTCAATTCAAGAATAGACATCGTTTGAAGCTGGTTCTGATTCTTAATCTCTTCTCCGGCAATTTGCAAAGCAGTGAAACGTCCGTTAAGTTCGTCTATTGAATCCTGAGAAGCAGTTGCAAAGCCTTTCTTCGACGATTCCTGAGAAGTAGCAGGAGTATCCCACCCAAATGTTTTAAACATTTCTTCTCGATCATGCATCATATCTTCTACAATCTGTTGATACTGTTCTTTGAGAAGGTCTGCTTCGTTTTTAGTAATTTTACTATCACTTCTCGCTGCATCGCTCCATTGCTCATAAAGAGCATTTATACGGCCTTGATACTGACTAGCGACTAACCCAGCCATGATTGACTTACGCAGATAATCCTCAAAGTTATCACACATATCTTCAAAAGAAGTATCCATATCGGATAACTGATCAATAAACCCATTGTAGAAGGAATCAAAATCAACCCCTGTCATGGCTTGATTAAGAGCATCCCTCAGTTCATTCGCTTCATCTTTACAAGCTACGATACTATCCAGGTTTTCACGAATTCTGGCATCAATTAAACTCCATGCTTCCGGCATTTGGGACTGAATGAGGAACAATTCATCTCCTGACAAACTATACAAGTCTGTCATGGAGCTTATTGATTTACCTAGGATGTCGCTCATCCGCTCAAAACCACCTATTGCACCAACATTTTTGTTAGAATGCCATTCTGCACTATGAGACTTCCAACTTGCACCGGCACGCCCCGAAGCTGCAGCAATATTTTGGAGATTAATTACTTTCTTCTCGTAATTATCCATGGCTTGTGTAGCTGCTTGAACAGATGCAAATCCACCACCGAAAACGATATCTTCCTTGCTTTTGTCAATAATACGATCATAGACCTCATTTATTGCTTCAAGCTGTTCCTTTACTCCTTCATAATAAGCGGTACCGTCCGGCCCCCCAAAGAAACTGGATATAGTTTTAGTTATACCGGCAAGAATCCCCGTAGTTGATGAAATTATACTGAATGGCTTTGTTAAATCAATGCTTTCAAGCCCGCTCATGATTTGCCCTAATCCGGAAAGAGCACCGGAAATAGATTCAGGAACCGCAACGCCTAGATTTGTAAGCATATCAATTAAGTTATTACCGGCGTTTACCAACTGTTGTCCTTGCTGGCCTATACTATTCACAGCTTTTGTTAATTTGCCTTGTGATTCTAGACGCTCTTTCTGCGCATCTGACAGATTTCTCTCTGCCTGCTCTTGCGTTAGTAGTTTAGTTACTACCTTTCCGGTTTTATCAGTATATTGTCCGATAATAACTTCTCCACCCTCTTGTACAGTATTCAAATCCTCTTGCGCCTTTATTACGGCTTCAGTAGCGCTTTTATAGCCTTCAATGCCTTGCTTAAGTTCTCCGAAAGGATTTCTTTCTACAATCTTCAAATCAATATTACTAAATGCTTCTTGGAGGGCTTTTAAATCAGTTGGTTTTAAATCTTTTGCCGACTTATCAATAATCTCTTTCAGCTTATCACGCATTTTAGTGAGAGTTTCAGTAGACTGTGTATCCAAGTCCCCGAAGATATCAGCAAAATTGATAGACTTCTTTAGCTCATCAAAGGTTACTTCTTTCAGTTTACTATCCCACTCTTTTTTTAGGGACTCTTTTTCACCTTTGGTTGCAGCTTCTACTATCTTTTGGTTGTATTCTGCATTTATAGCCACTTTCTTCTGTTGGAAATTGCCATATTCAACAAGATATTCATTCCAGGCCTGCGCCTCCTCCTTATAGGGGGCAATAGATTGTTGTATCAATTCGTTTGATATTAGCTCGTTGAACTTAGATGTATCAACCTTTACCGTAGAAGGATCAAATGTCTTTTTCTTGTAATCCTTGCTTTTCTTGGCATTTAATTCCTCTTGGGCATCAAACAACTTCTTCTGATATTCGATTTCCGTCCGAATATAATCTTCTCTTTGGCGTTCTAGGTCTTGTATTTCCTTCTTGTTATCCAATTCACGCTGTGCACGGATTTTAGCTTCTCCTTCTGTCATGGTATCAATACGGGACTGTATAGCCTGATTTTCCAAATCTTCTTCCCGTCGCTTTCTTTCGATGGATTGCTTATCCATGAGGCTAGAGATTTTTTGATTCTGGTCTACAATAGAGTTGTATTCTTTAGTAAGCCCTTTATCATCATAGATTTTTAGTTTTTCCTCGGCTTCCGTTTTCTGCTTTATGAGAGCATTATATTGTTTTGCGACTTCTTCCGGTACACCTTGGGTACTTCCAGTCTTTAAAACCTTTAAATAAGAATCTTGAATTTGTTTTAGTGCATTATCGGCTATCTCAACTTGTTGTTGCCAATAATCATAGGTTCCTTCTTTAGGTTTAGGAAAAATGCTTATAGTATTTATATGGTTAATAAAAGCCGTCTGTTGCTCATCTAGCTTAGATATATTATTTGAAATATCGTTGTATATCTTCTTTTGCTCTTGAAACGCTTTATTTGCAGCAACGATTTCGTCATTAGCTTTAGCTACAGCATTAGTAGAACCATATAATCCTTTCTGTTGTGCTTCCAAAGCTTTATCTCTTTCCTCATTAGCTCTCAATAGTCTTTGGCGTGCCTTTTCTAAAGTTACTTGCTGATTCTTTAGTTTTATATCCTCTTTATCTTTCTTTACTGCAATATCCGCAGCTTTATCCATATAACTTCGGGCTATAGCACTCTGTTCTATTTCTTTAGACAACGCATTATAAGCAAGTTTCAATTTGTCCAAATTTACTTTCTCTCCATTAATAACATCAGCATATTTAGGATATTTAGAAATCCACGCATTTGCGGCAGCTGTTCTCTCCTTTTGTGATGCCGATGTATTTTTTAATTTTGTATAAAGCAAATCTAATTCTACCCTTTCTTTTTTCGATGCTTCAATCCCTTTTCTTCTAGCTAAAGCTAGTTCCTGCTCGGCTGAAAGTAAATCAAGGGTGACATCTCTTGCTTTTCCTAAACTACCAATCCATTTAATTACATCTTTCCCGTATACAGAAAGCAAAGTCAGCCCAACAACAAGAGCGGTCTGCCAACTTAAAATAGATTTTGTAAGCTGCTGCCATACAGGAGCAACAGCCTTGACATCTTTATTTCCTGCTTTTAATTCTGCTTTAAATGCGGCATATTCTTTTCTCGCTTTAGCAATCTCATCTACAACGATAGGCAGGTTGTTTGAAATCGCGAGGAAAAAGGTATTAGCACTTACAGCTAGAGAAGGAAGCTCACGGGCTACCTGTTGCACTGAATTGCCAAGTCCGTTCCATGCACTTGCATAATTACCAACATTCCTTTGATGATTCCCAATCGTTGCATCTAGCTCTTTTATTTTTGCATCTGCCTGTTGAATAGAAACTAATAGTTCTTTCCCGAATGGAGATGTTCGCTCACTTTCTGTCAATGCTCTATAAGCAGCTCTCATCCTACCTAAAGATTGAGAAAGAGCATCCATAGAAGTGGCGGAAGCATTGTCTAACTTAGCGTTAGCACTCAAACTCTGTCTTACTTCAGCAAGTGCTGTTTTATGAGTAAGCAAAGAGTTATTTAATTGTTCCAGTCTCCTTTGTTGAGCAGATGAAAGGTTAGAAGATTCCCCCTGTGATTTAGTGATCTTTTTTATTTCTGCGTTAAGTAGCCGGATCGCATTTTGCTCTTCTATTAACCTCTTTATGTTTTGCCCTCTCGTACCGAGAACATCACCGATTTCAGCTTTCAGTTCTTCATACGCCTTAGCCTGCGCCTGAATAGAAGTTGTTTCCGATGCATTAGTAGAAGAATTGGTATTGGTACTAGAAGAAGTATTAATACCCTTTGCTGCCTGCGACATTTTGTCCTGTGCCTGAATAATTTTATTCGAAGCATCAATAATTTTATTTGCAGACGCTGTTATCCTAGCCTCCGTCTCTCCTACCTTAGCGGCTAAGGCATTATATTGAGTTGTGAGACTCTTTAATTGTGCCTCCAAACCTTGCGCTATATCAATATCTACTTTTACATTGATACTTTTCAATGACTTCTTTACATTCTCAATTTCTAGCTTCAATTTTTGGAGCTTCTGAATGTCACTGTCTACATTTGCAAATATCCCTGCCATATTTATCTATATATTTTCTTTTGGACTTGCCTTATTGCGTATTTTCTTGCTGCCGTCAACACATCATATCCCTTTGATTCTACAAAAGAGGCATAAGGCATTCCGTCAGCTAAATATAATCCGTCTTGTGGCTTTTCCGAGTATATCAACATATTTTCTGTATTTCTCACAGCTTCGGGATGACCTCCATCATCTCCTACTTCAATAGCTACTATACGCCCTTCTCTTACCACACAGAAACCAGGAGCATTACGTAGATTAAATGTATGATTTTGGTATTCTCCGTTTTTCTGGGCGTAACGTATGGCGTCTTTCCCTATTTCTACTAACTTATAAAAGAAAGCGTCCTCTATTTGTTTCTGAAGTTCGCTCAATCCGCTATCATCCCCTATGAATTCCATACTTACTTATTTTGACGCCTCCGTGATGCCATATCTTTACCTTTCACTTTCTTTATTTTACCTCCAAATATTTGATGTATCTTATCACGTTGCATTAAAACCAGATTTCTATATGGTATTTCATACACAACTTCTTTATAAGACAAATGCAAATTTTCCATGAACGACGCAATTTGTCCTAATAACGTTTCATTACCGGCTATTTTGGTGTCGCTGCCAGCAGGCTTACGTTCTTCGCTAAGCCGACAGCTTTCTGAAAAACCGATACATCAATCATTGAGATTGCTTCTTCCACGCCATTTACGCACTCTTCATAAGTACCTTTAGAAAGTTCCTCAAAAAGACTATCATCACCATTAATAAACCATGAAAGAGCGTGAGCATAGTATTTTAAATCTGCTAGAGAAAGCAGAATCTCTCTTAATGTTTCTCCCTCTCGCACATCACATAAGTATGATATAGCATTTGACAAACTGTGTATAGTTGGAGGATATATTGTATATCCTTTCTTATTCACAATAATTGTCCTAAAATCATTTCCAATAATTGATTGTGATATAACTTTTGCTCCTTTGTTCATAACTATCTTATTAAAAAGGGGCAAGAACGACAAATCCTCACCCCTCACCACTTTACAATATAGATAATGTCTCTGACGGTTGCGTCCCATCTTCTCCTGAAGAGCCATAGTTTACAGTACTCCCAGCGTTCACCCGCCTTGATCTAGCAGAATAACTATTTGAATTCGTAGCTGTTTCAGAAGAAGCAAGTGCTACATTTTCAGATCTTCATACCCCTTCTTTTACTTCACCCGCATCAAACCAGTATTCCGGCATAACAGCCTCATTTAAAGGTTCTAACATCGTAGCTACAACTGCAATACCAACTGCACCATCAGTATTGGCTTCACGAGCAACTACATTTGCATAAGGAAGAACGCAATACTGATCGTCTTGCGTTAATGCAATCAAACATTTTTTCACCTCCACAATACCACGGGCACGCTTCCAACCTTTATCGGTATTAATAATTTCACCGCCCATAAGTTCTTTTTTTGTTGCATAATCATAGCGACCAATCGTGAAGTTAAAGGTCACATCTCCCATTGTTTTAGCTCCCATACGGTAAGTTGAACCTGTCAGCTGATTTTTGTAAGATTCTTGCGTAGGATCTCCTTCTTCAATGGTCCACGTGTCTTGATGCACATTTTTAATCTCGGTAGCAGATCCGTTCGCTTTTACTAGGTTATATAACGCTGTACCTGTCAAATCAGCTGATACTGCATCTTCATCGGCATACCATAATCTTTTTATATCAACCGCTGATATTTGTATACTTTCCGCCATATCTTTTATATTTTTACATTTAAAACTTTAAACTTTAAAACCACATTTACATAACTACATGCAAGCTTTAAATCTTCTTCTATCCCTATCCGGTCTATTTCCCAATGATATTGAGTACTATCAAACACTCCACTTTCTCCTATTAAAAACTGTTTTGCAGTTCTTTCCAACTCGTTTAATCGTACCGTATTAGTCTTACCACTGGTCAAATATGGAACGCAGATGTTGATATGAGGATAACATACCTCCCAATAAGTTTCCGGCTCCAAAGCGTCTCTTACAACAATCACTATTAATTCGTTTTTTACACCTTTCTTAATGGTATTCCAACTGTCGTAAACGTCTTTTATCAAGAAGTCTTTTAGCTTATCACACAAAATCTTATATATGTCAGTCGTTACAATCATACCCAAATATCACATCTACCCTTAAACTCCTCCGAATAGCATTCGGCATTCTTCTTCACATCTCCCTCTCCTACAATATTGCCTTCGGTGTCCATACATCTGATATGAGATCCTAAAATAATCTTTTTACCCTCATAAACCACATGATAATTATATACCCAGCGTTCGCCATTGACAGAAACTTCTTTCTGTTGGGAGTTGTCATGGCAGAAGCAATCTGTTACATCCTGCCAAGACTCTCCACCGGTTCCCGGTATTGGTCGGTTATACTCGTCATTCTCTTCCGGAGTAATAACCTGTAATTGCAATTTATGCGGAGCAGTTTCTAGCATATCACCAAAATGTTACTTTAGATTTATCTGTATTCAGTGCATCTTTCAGTCCATACTTATTGCATAAAAAAGAATAGTATGACTTTATCCCGGAAATATCCCAAGAAAGAGACTTTGAATGACCGTTTTCTGATACCGATTTAGAAGTAGCTCTAAGCAATAAGGAGGGAATAAATCTTGCTATCGCAACAGAGATAGACTGTAAATTGTCTTCAGTCATTTCCCCGTCAGGATCAACCCGAGAAGAAAGATTTATCTCTATCAAGTCAGCCTCCGACAATGATATGCCGAATGACTGAAACTTTTGCTTTATGTAGTCACTAATTATCATACTTACGCATTCATCGTACCCAGGTCAAAAATTACAATCTTATTGGGAGATGTAAATTCCGGGATCCATTCGGCTCCATATTCCATGAACCTGCCTTCATCCGTACGTATGTTGGAAATATACATACCACCTTCTGAACGGGTGTAAGTCTTTCCCGGAACTGGATCGGTAATTTCATACGGAGTATGCCAGCGCATCTTTCCCTGTTTAGGAGTGGTAAACAAAGAAATACGGTTGTCTTTAAATACCTGTTTGAAAGTGCCGTCTGACAATTCCACCAAATCTTCGTTGATTACGATAGGCGGCAAGCCCAATCCTCTAAAGATAGTGGTCGCCATCTCACTAGACATAAGCCCGGCAGACAGTTGGACTTCTTTAGAATCAAAGCTTTGTTTGTAGAATTCTCCGAAGTCCTTTGATCCAATAATGCTATTGATAAAAGTCTTCCGGGACATTTCCATAGAAACGAACATGCCGAACTTAGTACGTAATTCAACGGTTTTCTCCATAAGATAACGAACAAAATTCAGTTTGTCTGAAACTTGCGGAGTGATACGATGAACCGGAAGTTCCATTTCAAGCAATTCAATTCCTTGCGGATTATCGTCTACTTTTACCGATGCTTTACCATCAGAACGAAGATCACCGTCCACAATATCCATACGTTTGTGTGGAGCAAGCAATACCTGACGCATATCATCTACAATATAGTTGATAATATCGTCCAGTGCAGCCCGTTGATCTGGTGTCTTCGCCTGATTGAACTTATTGATTAGTTCTTGAAGCATATCGAGTCTATCGTTGTCCATCTGGTATCTATCCCCCATATAGGCAACTTCGCCATATCCAGAACCCAAAGATTTACGCTCTCTTAACGGCTTGTTAGAGTTACGGTCAATTACAGAACCGGCAACAACACCCGTTACTGTTCCCAAATATGTTTTGAACACACGGGATTTCGTTTCCTCAAAATCGAGGTGCTTTTTCCAAAAGATTTGATCCAGTCTTAGAGCCTGCACACGGTCGATAACCGCTTTCACCACTCCCGGATCATTCAGTAATGTTTGAATACTCAAATACATAGTTCCTCCTTTCTTTAATAAGTGAACATGAATCTGTCACCCAAAGTCTCCTTATCCTTATCGGAGATAGGAACAATGAGTCTTGTCGGTCTGATCTCGTACGCTTGGCCTATAGCGGTAACAGTTGCACCCGCTTCTACTTTAGTCCATGCATAATTTAAAGCTGTTGCTGTTACTTTTGCCGTTTTACCGGCTGCGGCAGTAGCTTCAAACAATACCGCATCCTTTTCTGCGGCAAGCGTTGGCGAAGCGGCCAGAGTAACGGTATCATATTCCGCATTACTTTTGTCGATAGCTTCAATTGTACCGCCATTTGTACCATTACCAATATGCATACCGACGTACGCAAGAGAATTTTTCTTGATCTTCAACGAAGTAGAACCGGCAGTGATCTTCTTGGCTACTTCAACGTTCAAAACAGCTTTTGCCGTTCGTTTCACAAAATCAAGAACCAAAGGGGTAAGAGGCGGGATCTGCGCAACCCCTGTCAAATTCGAAATATCCAGATTGAAACCACCAGAATATCTATAAACCGTTTCAAAACGGCACATTTCCGGCATTTGTCTCTCAATCGGATTTAAATCATACTTAAAACCTGCTGGCATAATTAATCCTGTTTAGAGTTTTTAATTTCTTCAGTTCCCTTGTTTATCAGGGCGGCAATGTCATTTGAATTGTTTTGCTCATTGCTTCCCGATTCGGGAGTTCTCACACCTTGAAATCCTGCGTTGGCAAACGTCTGCTTTGCATCCTTGAAATAGTTATCCAAGTTTACATCTTCGGGAATATTCAACATAGGAACAAGGTTTTCGGGAATACCATACTCCTTCGCTTTACCTATGATTTGCTCTTGACGAGTGGCTTGTGCCTTCTCTGTTTCAAATTGAGTAAGCTTATCAGAAAGAGGTTTAACGGCTGCATTAACTGCGTTCGCAATGATGGTCGCTATATCATCTTTCTCTTCTTCCGGCTTCGGTTTTGGGTTAGGATTGGGATTCTCGATTTTATTTTTCAATTCGTCCAATTGTTTTTGTAGACCCGATTTTTCGTTTCTAACAGAATCAATGTCTCCTTGAAAAGCCTTCAGAAGTCCTTCGACCCCACTAATAGCAGTTTCTATTTGACTTTCTTCAGTTACGGTTTTAGACAAGTAGTCAGCCACCCCGTCAAACGCTTTATCACCAAACCCAAAGGTTTTATACTTCGTTTTTAGTGCTACTAAGATTTTTCCTTTCATACTGTATGAATTAGTTTTGTTTTCAACAGCATAAAGTTACACTCAAAGAAGAAAGCTATAAAATTATTATATGAGGGATAAACCACAATTGAGCAATTGTGGGAAATTAGTAGTTATAAGTTTATTTTTTAGAAGGGAAATGAGATAAAACGGAAAAAGAAAAGCGGAGGTTACTCCGCTTCTATAAATTATACGATATTAGGATGTTTCTTCAAATATAAATCTCTAAGATATATACTCATTAGCTTTATTATAGATTGCATTGAAATCCTTACATCTTTATCTTCTCCTGAAGAAGGGTCTTTTAATTGAATTGTATCAGGGGAATAGTATATAAATTGCTTTATATCGGCAAACATTTCATTTCCCATGTTTCTCAAAAGATAACTTAAAGCTTCTTCCTCTACATCGTAAGCCGTTTGAGGATTTATATCTTCCAGTTCTTTAATCAAAAAATCAATATTATTATCTATCGTCTTTTTGGCTGATGATTTCTCAAATAAAACCTCGCCAAGAGGAGTCATTTTTAATGGACTTGCTTTTTTTGCTAACTTATCAATCATATCATTATCAAATTTCATTAACCATTTGTTTATTTCGACAACCATATCATTGGTAGAGCTTACAATTCTTTGTAATTCATTATATCTTTGCCCAGAATCACGAATGTCATCTTTATGTTTATCACAAGGAAGATTCTCAACCTTATTCCTAGTTTCTTCTAATTTAGCATGATACTTTGACATCTTCCAACTCCCAATGATTGCTAATACTATAACAGCTATCCATGGAGCATTGTTTAGTAGATATGTGATTACTGGAGCCATATTTTGTGTTTTAGTTACTTTTATGTTGTACTATTCTATGTTTCGTTAATACAAATATACGACAACGACAACAAACAACATCCTTATCAAGAGCTTTACATAAATCTTTTAAGTAATATTTAGATTATTAACAGTTTCAGCACCAGCTTTTCTCTCACTAATAGCACTAACTTCTAGCTGGCTATCAGATAGAAGAAGAACACTAATAACAGATATATTAAAACAAAAAAGCCCGATTATATTCGGGCTTTCCAAAGCACCTCTTTCGAGGTATCCAGTACAGAATGTCGTCAAACAAAAGATCTTGATAATGCTTAATCAAAACTGAGCTGTACTAATATTATAATGCTGCCGCAATTTTTCTTATATTATTCAGCTTTTCCTTCATCTTATCGCTACTTCTAGCTATATCCAAATTATAATCTGTCTGCATCCTAACCAAAACGTCTGCCTTAATCCCTAAAGCAGCTTCCAGAACTAATGCAAATTCTGAAGTTATGGATCTTTTCCCATTTAGAACCTCATTCAGCACACTATAAGAAATACTGAACTTCTCGGCAAAATCTTTTTGCTTTATAGATCGGTATTCCAGCTCATCTTTTACCAACTCTCCGGGATGGTACGGAATGAACGATTGTAAATTGTTTGCTAATTTTCCCATATCCTTATTTATAATGATTCGTTATATCCACTATTGAACAAATTTCTATTATTGATTGATCGCTTTGACTAGGTATTTCCCTAAATTCCAAACGATATTGATCGTTTATACGCAAAGAAGAAATCCCCTTTTTATCACCTTTCAACTTCTCGTAATTTAAAGATTGGAAAGTGAATAAATCCTCCATTCTGGAGATACTCATCAAGACCTTCACGCACTTTAAATATCCCTTTACTATATTAGGTTGAAACCGATGTTTTTTATCGGTCGTTTTACCTTTTTCGTATAAGTCCGCTAAATAATCTTTTTCAAATTCTACATTCATAGCTGTTTATTAATGCTACAAAGATAGTATTTTATTTTTTAATTCGCACATTTAGCGAATTTATTTAAGATAATATTAGAAACAAAAACCGCCCCTCTTGCGAAGGGCGGGAATGAGTTACAATGTTGACTCCGAGAAATCCAGTTCGTACACGATCTTTCCACTCTCGTCCCTACTGAATACTCCCACACAGATAAGTTCAGGGAATCCGGGACCTGGTATTGTAGAAAAAATTACGGATATTGCATCTCCCTCGGCAATATCCAGCGTTTTCACTAGCTTTTCGGCTTCTTGCTCACATAAATTTGCAAGTTTCTCCATGCTGTCCGTGTTCTTGCCACAGCTGACGGATAATCTGGAGGCGTAATTGGATGTTTTCATGATTATATTTTATTTGAGGGTTAGGGTTCAGAGTTAAGCAGAGAGCCTGTCGCCTTAAATCCGTATAAAAATAAGTTATTTGGTTTTAAATGTAAATGTATCAGCATCATTCAGACCAGGAGTCTGGACTATCCACATTTTATAATCAACATTTCCTTGTGATGTATTAACAGATATATTAATAGGTCCTTTTGTTATCTCTGTATCTTCTATAAAATTTCCAGGATATGACGTTAAGCTTAGATTCCAAATATGTCCTGTTGGAATACAAATAGCAATAATTCTCCATGGGCTAGCATAAAAATTATATGAGCCTATTCCATTATAAACACCACTATTAGGCAAGGACTTTACCTCATTAGAATTAGCAGGTATAGAATTACATGTCCCCGCATACCACTTCAATTTGTCTGGCAACACACTAACTTTACATACATCATATATATTGGTTCCATTTACATTTATTGATATATTAGCAGTGCCAGAGGCCCATGCCTTAACTATTCCATCTGTGACTGAAGCTACTTTTTGATTATCACTTTTCCATATTACTGATTTATTAGTAGTATTGTCTGGAAGTATTTTATAATTAAGATTAAAAGATTCACCTACATTTATCTCCTTTTCATGCAAATTAAGCAATATATTTGTAGCTTCAACATTCAATACATTTACAATACATTCTTCATTTAATGTTTTTCCTTCAACAGTTACACTAACGGATACAACAGCCATACCCGCTTTTAACGCTCTTACCATCCCATTGTTGTCAATAGCTACAGTATGTATATCGGAAGAATCCCATTCTACATGCGAAGGTTTAGTACTATTAGATAGAAAATATTGAAGTTTCAATGTTTCACCAACATACAAGTTTATGTTATTTTCACTTATACTTAATGACACCAGTTCTTTCTCATCATCAGACGAACACGCTGTAAAAACAAATATTGGCAGAATAGCCAATAAGAATAAAATTTTCTTCATGATTGTGTGTATTTATGTGTTTTACAATTATTTGACAAAGATATACTTTAAAAATAATTTCAACAAATAAATAATACAAATTTCACCGATAAAGCCTATTTTTCTTTGATTTCAGCTACTATTTATCATAAAAAAAGCCCCGAACTTTCTTGGGACGAGGCTAGAAGATGTTATCTTTATATTACGGAACGTGTTAAAATAACAATCTGATGTTTTTTCTGTTATAAACTATTAATGAACTCAAGTGCAGAATTATATTCTAATTGCGTATATTCCATGTATTCTTTTATCGCTTGTTCTATAAAACCTCTATCTTTTAGTATTTTCAATTTATGTATTTTCTTCTTATATTCATCACTAGTGATATCTATAATCGGCAACTCCTTTTTAGGAGGAACACAAACTGTATTTTCTTTTTTATCCTTAATAATTTCTTTTTTTACAATAGCCTGTTCTTGCTTTGGAATTTCATTTTTAACAGTTGAAGTCAACCTTTCAATACTTAATAGCAAACTATTACTATTCTCCTTATAATTTTTTTTTAGTTCTTTTATGTTGTTCGTCATTCCCCATAACTTGAAAAACAGAATAATTTGTAATATTCCGAATACGATGATTACGATAGATACAAATAGTGTCATTCCTTCCATGATTTACAATTTAGTTAATGCTTTTATTTAAAGAATATATTGTCATTATAATAGTTGGAGTTGTCATATTATCAATCCATATTTTATCCCACATACGAGAGAATACATGGGCATCAACATGCTGATAATCTATTTTCTCAACTTTACCATATCCGCTACTATCTAATCCCAAACAATCAGCACAAAAATTTATGAATTCCACAAGTTCTTTGGTTAAAAGGTTACTTCTCCCTTTAAATATGACATTTAACTCATTTTCTGCGACTTCTAGTATTTCAGCTTCATAGAAAATTCCAAGTTCTAGCTTTTTTAAGCGTAGTGTATAATGTTTTACTTCATTTCCATACGAGCTTGTTTCTGTATGAGAGTATACTGGATTATATTGAAAAAGATTATTTATATCAATCGAAAAGAAATCCTTTATATCTCTTTTAGGAGGTATATCCTGTTTACCTTTAAATAAATTGAATAATCCCATGCTATGTGTGTTTTATGTTATCAATGCAACAAATTAACACAGAAACACACAAAAAAGCAAATATTACTCGATTAATTTGAATTTAGAACCGCATTTTGGGCAGATTATAGTGTTTTCTTCCTCTTTTTTACGTTCAAACAAGTCCGGAATTTCGACCTCTAACGCATCTGCTATTCTATTTAATACATCTAAAGTTAAATTTCGATTTAAAGCCATAGATAATCCCGATTGAGACATATTCATTCTTTTAGCTACATCTGCCATAGTTAATCCTTTTTCTTTTGCTATTTCTTTAACTCTTAACATAAACGTTATATTTAAATTTTGAGGCAAATATATATAATATAATGTATATGCGAAAGAAAATAGGATAAAATTCACGCATACATGAAAAATATTCTTTCTTTTTCTTGTTTTCTATTCACGCATATGTTATATTTGCACCGTAATAAATAACATATACGTGAAATCTTATTAGTAATATAAATATATGAAACGCTACAACTTATCCCAAATAATGAAATCCGCCTGGCGCTCTTACAAACGTGCCGGCAACGAAAGAACATTCTCCGAATGTCTGAAATCAGCTTGGAATCTTGCGAAATTGCAAGAATACTGCTCACCGGAAGCAGTAAAGGCTAGAACGGATCAGTTCTTGGCGGAAAGACATGAAGCCATGAGCAACGCTGCTAAGGCTACAATGGATAAGGGGTACAATAATAAGAGCATACCGGCATCGGCTTACTATACGGCTAGTACAGGAAAATACGGTGCTCATTACGTAGGAGATTAAACATTAAAACATACGGATATGATAGAAACAGTAATCATTATTTTAAGCCTGCTTGCCGGATATAAGATGTTCGGTGATGATAACGACAGGTTTTTCATGTGCTAAGCAAGAGCGACACGATAGTATCAACACATTAAATAAAATCATTATGGAAACAAGAAGTTTGGAATTATGGTCTACCGATAGGATTGATTTGGTAGAAGCGAAAAACGGTCAAGCCGTGACCTCTTCTTTGGTGGTTGCGGATTACTTTAGGAAGGCGCACAAAGATGTACTTAGGTCGATTAAAATGCTGGATTGTAGCAGTATTTTTCAAGAGCGCAATTTTGCGCCCTCGTTCTATATCAGCGACTTAGCTAATGGAGGACATAAAAACAACCCCATGTACTACATGACCCGTGACGGCTTCACCTTCCTCGCCATGGGTTTCACCGGAAAGGTAGCCGCCCAGTTCAAGGAAGCCTACATCAACGCCTTCAACGAAATGGAAGAGAAGCTCCGATCCGAGCGTTGCACCAAGTACGCAGAACGCATCGTCAAAAAGCAAATCAAGGAGTTCAACCAATCATTGCAACAAACGCTCGCTAGCGGTCGCAATAAACACGGAAGTATCTACGGTGGAATGATACCCTATGGAAAGGAAGAAGTTGCGTACAACCCGAAAGAAAGCATGGAATCGAATCTAAAGCGGATATTCGGTCAAGTACATGAGATGTGTAAAGATGGCTTTCTTATGACTTCGTTAGCTGTCGAGACGAACAAGATGCTACAAGAGCTTATTAACAAGAAATAGAGTAGTCAGGGGGCTTCGGCCTGGCACATTAGTTGACGCCAATCAGCGGGAAAGGGTAGCTTCAGGGCTGCCCTTTCTTTATGTATAGTCTCTCATGCAACGTTTCGCTCCCTGACCATATTTGAGATAATGGCGTAAACCTTATCCAAGATATTATTTCTTTCCGCTATTTCAAGTTTTGTTTCTCCCTTGAACTTCTTCTTATAGTTACTAATAGAAATGTGATAGAGGTAATATAATTGCTCATAAACTTTGTGCCAAACGTCCTGTTGTCTAGTGTTGGTTGCCGAAGCATATTTGTTCACCAGTTGGCGGATCTTATCACGAAGAGAAATTTCCGGAACCTTTTCCGATGAAACAGCAACCGCCAACAATAATTTCCCGTTTTCTTCTCTCTCCTGTTCCATTGCATCCAGTCTCTTTTCTACGTTTTCAATCCGTTTGCTTTGTTCAAGCAAAGCTTGCGCAGACTGGACCAGTATTTCAAGTTGGGATAATGGCTTCTGTTCGGCTACTTTATGAAAAACTTGTCTATATACCTCAAATACAGGCCGAACCTTCCGAGCAATAAAGTATTCGAAACAAGACAAAGAAAGTTTATAATCATCTTTAGGACGTCCATTGAGGTTTTTGCCATTTTGGGCAAAAAGTATATAATCCTCATTTTCAATGAAGTTAGATTTTAACGCTCGTGTAGCTTTCCCTCTCTCTGAATAGACAAGCGGCCATACATCGTCAATATTTACTGGATAAAGTTCATTTTTCTCTTTCAAAGCTAAAATAGCATTGAAATACTCTTTGATTTCTTCACTTGTACTTGATTTTGTTAATTGGTCCATAATCATTATATTTGCAACATAAAGTTAATACTATCCCCATCAGCGGCTCGGACACTTCCGCTTTTGGGGATTTTAATTTGTCCGATTTTGTAGCAAGCGAGGATTCGAACCTCTCACGCCTTACCGACTTGCTGAACCTGCCACGCCTGGCATATAAAAAAGCGCCAAAGGCAAGCTCCTCACTTCTCACCGATGGCGTTATATCTTTCAGCCGTGAGGATAGCCGTATTATTTTCTATGCACAAATTTATTTCATATCCAATTATAAGCCTAAAATTTTCACTTCCGGAAAACCACAATTCGCTTATTGTGGTTTATTTGTCTTTTGAGCTAAAATCGAACTATACATTAAAAAGACTGCAACGATTTACTATTTTGTTCCATTTTTCCTACACTTTTTGTATAACCCCCATAATTTTTCTAACCACACACCCTAAATATTATTCTTTTTGACTGATTCTAAAGATTCATTCTTTTCTTCCTCCTCAATCTCTTTCAGGACTTCATCGACCCTTTCGGCATTACCGGCAAACAAAATTCCCTCTCTCCGGGACCATACTTTACCATTTATTGCACTAACTGCCGTTGCTACTCGTTCGTCAATATCATCAATCATATACGGAACCAAATCCACATCAATATCAATAGTCTGGGACGCCTTGTCAAATTCGGATGGGTTAATATCCGCCAAAGCTGATACCAAAAAGTTTACCCTCCGTTGAAAGAACTCTCCAATTACTTCCGCATGATTAGATACCGCCATGTGCGCACCCATAAAAATATACCTGAACGCTTTCCCTGAAATGGCATTTCCAAGACCTTTCAACTCTTGCGGTGATATACGTGGAGTATTCGTCAGATCGTACGCCCTGTTAGTAAGCCCTTCAAGTTCCAATTTAACCGTATCAGGAACCTGATTCCAGGTCAGATATTGAGCGTTCGCCTTATCTCCGGTCAATTGTATGATCCTGTTTCGTTTCTTTCCTGTAAAGCCTGACACATCCCCAAAGAGCATTAAATACGGGAAGAAGTGGTAGTCTATACAATCGGCATAGCTTGATAATATCTTCTCTATACGTACACGTATAGTCTTTATCTTATGGCAATAAGTTTCTGTACGATAACCATATAAAACAGGTAGCTTCTTGAACCCGTGCCTGAAAGACTTCTCTTCTACCGCTTCCCACCCATTCGTATTTTCCCACTGGTAAACATGGGTAGCGGTAACAGTTTGAAAGCATACTTTTTCTACATCGTCCAGATCTTTCTTTTTATATTCACGTGAGAAAGCAACCAAATCTCCGGCATCATCAAAGAAAGGGTAAAGTTTATCTCCCCTGAATGGAGACCATATTACGCTGCGGAGCTTATTTTGCGGCCTTACACTTCCTCCGAAAGCCTTCTGTATTTTATTCCAGAATTTAGTCCAGAACGAATCATCTTTGACTGCATACCAGTATTCGGCACATTCCTGTTCAGAAAGCCAAGAACGAACTATACGTTTATTCTGGTACTTTATTTTATTCTTCTTCAATACTTGTTGAATAGCATAAAATAACCCTTTTTCATCTTCATTTGACGGAGCGCAATCCATCTTAGGCTCAACCCCTACTGTAAACGCTGTTTGAATATTGGTTATATCTTGCTCCAACGGAATAGATATACGGTTACACGGTTCTGTACGTTTTTTAGCTGGAATAGTAGTGCTTTTACCGGTACTATCATTCCATTCTTCCCTTTCCTTCTCTTCAACAACTTCGATGTCCGGGTATTTTTCTTTATCCACAATGATCTCATGCAAATCAGCGTTCCAATCCTTCCAGTTTTCACCGGTATTAGGTTCCTCCGTTTTACGTCCTTTCTTCAAATATTCGATCTTCTGATCTACACCTTCTAATGCTAAAATCTCTTCTAATGTCATATTGATATATTTTTAACGTCCAAAAATCCCCGAATAATTCTTGGGTTTCTGAATTTTACCAAGAAGCTCACCCAATACATAATAACGAGCTGCATCGATGGCATGGTTATCATGATCTTCCGGTTCATTTATATAGTTCCCATCCTTATCTTTAGCCCACACATATTTCCGTAGTTCTTTTTGAAGATTGTATGAACGTTTAGTTACAAAAATATCCATGGTCTTCATTTTGTCTATACCTGCGTTAATAGAACCCGAACCCTTTTCGACAGGATATATTTTTATCCCTCCATTGTGTATCTCTTGAATCAACCGTGGATCAGCACTATCGGCTATAACCTTCAATCCCCATGGACGAAGCGTTTTAATGATATCAGAGGAAAGAAGCCCGGTTCGGTAATCTACTTCATCCAAGTACAAAGCATTATCAATAATTCCGCAGCGAATAGAGGCGGACGGGTCATGAGTATACCCGAAATCTTGCCCAAAAGCAACCTTTTTGCACCAAATCGGGAACTCATCAACAATTCCCCACTTCTTGAACACAGCACCTTCCGCCACATCTGCCCAACGGCCAATAACCACGTGAGCATATTTATCCGGATCATTAACCTTCATATCTTGTACTTCTTTTAAAAATTCTGACGAAAGATTATCCAGGTTATCTAGGTAGGTAGTATGAATGTGAAGCACATTCGGATGAGTGGATATTTGAACTTGTACACCGTCAATATCTATAAGTTTATGAGTTTTTTCAATAAATCGTTTATAAACCCAATGATTAGAATCGCACGGATTCATTATGATAATAATGCGATTCTGAATACCTTTTTGTCGAATGGAAAGCATTATCTTTTCAAAATCCTCTTCACTAGTCCATTCTTCCGCTTCATCGCAGACAAAAGTTGTAAGCCCTTGAATTGACTTTAGTTTAGCGGTCTGAACACCGGATGAAGTTTTTATTCCTCGGAACATAATAACACTATCAGAATAAGTATTGATTATGTCAGTTTTAGTAACATCAAAGCAATCACTTGCAAAATCCAATTCTATTTTATCCTGAAATTCGGGTATAATAGACATAGACGCCGAAGACATTGTATATCTTGAAAATAGAATTTTATGACCTCTTTCAAAAGAAAGTCTTTCCAAAAAAACAGATACATTGAAGCTTTTTCCACTACCTCTTCCACCTGTTACAATTGTAATAAACTTATCTTCATTCTCGTATAATTTTGCATAAGGCGCTTGCGATATTATGCTAAACAATCTCATGTCTTCACCCCTCCATTTTTCAAGAATTCAATAACAGGAATACTTCCTTTCAATTTGATTGTACTATCTTGCTTCTCGGAAAGTCCTAATTTACGAGCTATAATATTGGGATTAAATGCCCCCACAATAGCTCCTTCAAGCTGTTGAGTTTCTATTATATTCTCTATACGTGATATGACTTCGGAAAATACTTCATATTTTTGGCTTGTCTTAAACTCACTCCAATATCCATTATTTGCTCCTATATAAGACAAAAAGCCAGATAATGTATATGGTCTTTGAGTTGGGCTATCTTCTTTTTCTTTCATCTTTCCTTTGGTCTTATTTTTTATAACACGCCAAGGATTGTCATCACACCATTGAAAATATTCACAAGCAGCTTCCCACATTAAATCAGGCGTAGAAAACAGTGTATCACGACCATGTTTGCTATGTAACTTCCAAAATTGATTTCCTTTAGGAGCTGCCATTTCTATTTATTTAAAAATAAACCTTCATCTCTTAGATGAGAAATAATTCCAGTGTAAATATACTCTATATCCTTCCGAAAGTCCTTATAATTATTGTAGAGAACAACCACAGTTTCGATATTGTGGGAAATAAATGTTTTATCGCTGATATTTACCGATTCGGCAATCTTATCCCGAAGTCCTTTTGGCATTCTTCCACCGGCCAAGACACTGGGAGCATAAAGAAAAAGAATAATAAATATAAACTTCTTTCTGATATGAACGCTACCCTTATTTCCCGGACAATCCCTAAAGTCCTGTATTTCACAAAACCATTTATATATGGATGGAATATAATCCAGATCTGACATAATAGGAGCAGATAATTCAGACTCTCTTTCTGACAATCTGGATTTCTGCTCTCTGATAGATTTTAACTCTGATATTTCTGAAAACATAGTACGATTATTAAAAGTAAATAGTATATTTGTACTATGAATTATGGAAGGGCGTCTATCTGGTGGTTCGGGTGACGCTCTTTTACTTTACACTCTTCCCCCACATTTCCGCATTATACAGGGCATAAGCATATAGCTTTATCTCTTCGCTGGTTTCCAGGAATTCCACTTTCATGGCTTCCTTCATACATTCCGCCAGTAGGTTGCTGTTTATCTCTTGCTTCATAATCATTTTAAAGGATCAATTATTTATTCTCCGTCTTCTATTTTTCTTTTAAGATTACTGTATTCATCCTCAATGCACTTGCTTATCTTGGCTGCATCTTCGTAACGTTCAGACTCTATCAGTATTCTTTTTATCTCTTCAAGCTGATTGATGTATACGATGTCATTGCGATCCGTTACGTGCTGAATATAACTTTTGATGCCATTCAGCTTGTCCTCCATGCGTCTGTGCCATTTGCTTATCAAAATTACAACAATGGCAACGGTTGTGGCATTGAGGATGAATAACGCTATTTTAAGTATTAATTCTGCTACTTCGCTTATTGGCATGGCTATTCCTCCTTCTTTAATTCTTCAATAAGAGCATCAGCAAATATAACTGCGGCACGTGCAATATTAGTTTGAATTTGTCTTTGACCATGCTCTGCTCCCTCACATAAAACCTGATGATAGAAATCTTCATTTGACATTATTGCAGTAACTGTTTCCTTTGCTATTTCATAACGTCTCTGTTCCCAATCAATATTATCAGACCTTTCTTGAAGTATTTCAACATCATCAAAACTTAATTCAATAGGATTACCGTAACTATCACACTTATCAAGTGTGACACGTGCGTAATCAGCAATATTGATAATTTCTCCAGTTTCTTTTACTCTTACTTTCATAACTATTCTTTAGTTTTAATATATCCGTTTTCAATACACCAGCAAAGCATCGCGTAGGCTGCGTCAATTAATAAATCTGATTTAAACTCTTTATAGTAATCAAATTCATCAGACATTGAATAGTATATAGACCATACATCACAATCATAAGTGGATATTGTAAGATAATAAGTATCTGTAACTATCTTAATTTCTTTCGGCAGTAATTCTATTATGTCCTGCAAGGTGTAGGTAGGAATTGATTCATACGACATAAACCCACAAGTTTGAAATGCCTTATGCAAGCTCAAAAACCATTTACCTTTTGATTTGTCATCAATACGGATTCCATGCGACACTCTCGCCCAATACATACTTGCATCACTTGTGTCCAATCTAAGTTCCTGTAAATGTTTCATCTGTTCGACTGATAATACCTGTTTTGATTTCATAATTCATCCTCCAATTTTCACTGTTATTTGATTTTTAAAAATATCATTATCCTATCCCACAATAGTAGATAGCCCTCCCAATAGTCACTAAATCTAAAGTAGTACCAGCTCATTTGTATATACCATATTGGCAGGTAAACAAAAAATAAGGCTAACCATAAAGGGGTAAGCAACAATCTGATTATTAATCTAAGTTTATCCATAATCAATCTCCTTTCTCTTTAATCCGTTCTAGTACATCTTTGTTGGCTTTGAGGATTTCATCGAAAGACGGGATTGGCATCCATCCGACAACATCATATACATATCCAAATCCATATATAAGCCAGCTCTTGTTTCTTAAATTGCAACAAGATTCACAGATTGACCCATTATTACGGACAACTAAAACACGTTGTTTTTGTTCCGGCAATCGTTCTTTCACGCTTATCCACGGGGATTGCTTTGCCTGCCATTCTGCACCAGATTGAAAATCTTCCATACAATCAGATTTCCGACTAACATAGTTATCTGGATCAACCTCCTTTAAAACCTTTTTTCTAAACTTTGTTTTATTAGTAGCATAGTCGTATGCTGCTTCTTCTAATGTCTGTTTCATATTACTCTGTTTTACGGTTTTCTCTTAATTTTTCTTCACTGACGGTAGTATTAGAAATTGTATTTGTATTATTGGGTTTGCAATACAAACACATTTGGGTAAAAGGTGAATATACCCTCCCACACTTCGGACAAATCCAGCCCTGCTGTCCAAACAGTCCGTTATACGGATTGATTGCGCTTGATTCTTGTTTCATATTATGGTTTATTAGATTAATATTTCTTCCCGTGCATTTTTTCACGGAGTTCGTTATACTTCATTTTCTGATTGCAACATGAGTCATTCCACCAGTTAATTCATGGCCTGTTATTGCCGTTAGATGCCCTAAATGCGGATTAATTTCGCTTTTTGACGCTAACTTCCTTGACATTTAACCATTGTAGTACTCGCAATGGTTGCAATCTTTTGGACTGCCGTACAAGTTTAAAACAAGTACGGCTTTTTTCTATATTCTTCATTTCTATTTTTATTTTAATTACACAAATAGCGATTGCTGGATACGTGATAACACAAATTTATTCGCATCAGCAAAGAACTTTTTTTTAATCTCAAATCCGTATGCCCTGCGTCCCAACTGGGCAGCAGCTAATAAGGTAGAACCGCTTCCGGCACATGGATCAATAACGACATCACCTTTGTCGGTGAATATCTCTATCAGTCTACGAAGCAAAGGAACCGGTTTTTGCGTGCTATGAACCTTCGGAGTTTCATTGTCCACCACCCAATCAAAGCAATTGAAGATCATCCGACCATCGTTGTTAAATTTTGGAAGTTTATCGCGGTAAAGCAACAATCCATATTCACAATTGCCGACTATCTTCATATTGGCTTTCAAGACTTGCGCTGAAAAGTTCTTTCTAAATACAAGATTGATGTAATTATTCAGCCCATATCTTTTACCCAGTTCAATATACCGGAACTGGTCTTCAAATTCACAAAAGATTATCATGCAAGGCGCCTTGCCTTTTTCTTTGGGTTCCTTTACAAGCATCTGACTACAGAAGTGCATAAACTCGGCAGGGCGAAAATCTTTATCGGTATCAAAGAATTGTTTGCCGGCTAATTCGCTTTCCCCGTTCTTGTTATCTCCGTCCACATACCATGAAGGGTTAGAAGCATAAGCACTATTGCCTAAATTGTAAGGGACATCAGCTATAATTAGTTGAGCCTTGGGAATGCCATAAGAACGGAAATTTTGGAAATGGTCATTGAATAACTTAGGTTTTATATTTTTATCCATTTTAATCCTCCTGATGTTTTACTCCTGCCATTTAATACTTGAGATATAGCCCCTTTACATAAACCTTTTGATTTTTCTGCTAATCTTACAGATTCAAAAACCTCGCCTGTGTTAACACATTTTACCATTGTATAAGAATGTCTCTTTTGATGTAATTCCCTATATGCATGTTTTAAATTATCACTTCGGCTACACCACTCTAAATTATCAACATGGTTATTGCATTTATTACCATCTTTATGATTAACTTGTTCAAGGTTTAAAGGGTTATTTATAAAGGTTTTTGCAACAAGTCTATGAACTGTGAAAGCCTTAGTTTTATTCCCTATTCTTAGCCAAACGATACAATATCCATTATTTTGAATACCGTATTTAATAATTCTTCCTTTATGTATACATGTATGTCCATTTTTACAATATCTTTTTCTATCAACAGATTTTATTCTACCAAAAGAAGATGCTTGGTATGAATAGTCTGTTTCAGGAATAATTTTCCAAACTTCTTGGAAATGATCATTATATAGTTCTATTTCTTTCATTTCTGTTCTGTTATGGTTTAACTTCTTTGTATATTACATCAGGGTGATTCTCACAATATTTTATAATCTTTTCGTTTCCTTCCTGCCAACAAATAGGCACAGAGGCTAAACTTCTTACATTTTTTGCTAAATCGCAATCGTTGCAATTTTCTTTCCCCTTAACTTTGATTCGTTCATATTTCTTGCCATCTATAATTATTTTACTCATTTCTATTCTTGTTTTACGCAAATCCTTGATAATCATTCAAGAACTTGCAAGGTTTAATCAATTATCTAATTCTGCTATTCTCTTAAAAATATTATACACAAGTTGTGGGCACATTGAATTTCCATAAGCATGAAATACTTCTTCTTTTAATCGAGATTTGCCATACAATTCAGATGATCTATCGGAAAGCCCATAACCCACGCTACAAACTGGTGGTTGACCAGCCCACGTAACCCCAACCGATAAAGCTGTTCCGGCAAACAGCCTGCGCTCCTTGACAATCGTCTTGCATACATTGGAGAAGAAAGATTCTCCCTCCGGTAATCGGATGCCGTCGGAGTAAGCAACCAAGTAACATCGAGCTCTTCTTTGGGGCGCACCTGCGTCTGAAGCGTACATAATCTTCCATTCCGCATTGTACCCCAATCTGGAAAGCGAATGGAGGATTTTTGCAAAGTCTCTTCCGTTGTTAACTCTTGTGATATTGGCAACATTTTCTGCGACAACCCAGAGAGGTCGGATCTCATCAACCGCCCGGCACATGTGCCACCACAATCCTGTTCTTTCTCCTTCAAGGCCGAGCTGACCCTTTCCTCCTGCCTGCTTTGCCTTACTTGCATCTTGACAGGGGAAACCGCCTGTAAGGATATCCACTCGGTTTCTCCAAAGATTAAAGTCTGTTTTGGTAATATCTGCATAACTTGTACTTTTAAATCGTTTATCTAAAAAGCTACGGCAAAAATCATTTATCTCGCAATGAAAAACATTTTCCCAACCCATCCATTCAGATGCAAGTTCAGGAGCGCCAATCCCGCTAAATAAAGAGCCGTGTGTTAGTTTACTTTGTTTCATCACCATTCGTTGTTTAATTAATTGTATCCATTAAGTAGTCTGATATTGCGTAGACTACCAGATAAAATAAGATGTTAACTCCTAGGAGAAGGAGGATGTTTAGGAGTATTCTCATTGTTTGATTACGTTTTAGCAATATAAGGACTTCCAACACGGATAAAAGCTCTTTCAATAGCATCCTTATCTCCGCTTTCCACAAGCTTTTTCTCTTGTTCAAGGTATTCGACATAAGATATACTATTGTTATCACGTTCTTCAACTTCTTTTTGACGCTGTAAACGATATTGTTCACGTTCATGCCGATCAATTCCTTTTCTCCTTTCCGATATATATTCAAGCATAGCACTTGTTATCTTCATAGGATCAATGGCTCCGTAAAACCTCCCATATTTGCCAGATTTAAAACGAGCTATGAAAAAACATATTTCAGCGGCATTGATATAATAATACTCCGAAAGAAATATTGCAGCCAATTCCTCAAGTTGAGTTTTGGCTATCTTTGTAGATACCTCTGCAAAATCATTCAACGTTCCAAATTGAATTTTAAGCCACTCTAAAGGAGTTTCATCCCCATAAGTAGAAGCCAAAAGCCCCAAACTTGGTATTTCAAGATTTAAAGCTAAATCTGCGTGTGTAGCATTACATCTGACAATTTTAAACTGCAAATCCGGGTTATAATCAAGAATGAATTGTGCCGGATCAGGGTATTTGTCCAATAATGCCCTCTGCTTCAAGCTCCTTTCTCTTTTTTGCGGCAGCTTCTCGGACGGTTGTAGCGACTGCAAGAACTGAATCACGTTTTCGCTGCTCGCTATCTTGTTGATTTTTACTAATCCTTGTTCCATTGTAGTTACCTTCTAAAATCTTAATGAAATTTGTCGGTCTGAATATCCAATCAAAATCACATCGCCAGTTTTGGTTATTATGCCCCAAAAGAAATGCCGATTGAGAAACATTGTTGAAAACAGTCATGATAGCCTCTTTCCCATGTTCGGTTGCCCTTGCCCTTATAGCCTTCTTTCGTTTATCAGTCATTGTTGTAACCTCTGGGAGCTTTTCACTAAATATTTTGTTAAACGTATCCATAAGAGCATTATAATTTATCTTATCACTCTCTTTGCTTTCCTGTGGTGGGACTTCCCCTTGGGGGGGATTATAGGGGGGATATTCTTCTTCTCTTTCTACTTCTATTTTAGTCACGTATTGTTCAGTGAATGATACGGTAGTATTACGTGATTGTTCCGTTATTAATAAGTGAATATTCTCTTTAACTCTGTCTATTAAGCATTTAGGTATGTTCAAATCCTCATAATTTGGTTTGTTGATTACTTGATGCCGAGTGAAATTTGGCAGATATATGAATCTTTCCCCCTTATAGGAAAGCAGACATATAAATCCGTTTATCACAAGCTCGTTCATCCATTTTTCAAACTGTTGAATTTGGATTTGGTCATACGGAAATATTTTAGACTTAAGCCAAACAGAATCACCTATCACGATTCCTATATCATCAGAGAAATTCCATAGGCCTATATAGAGAAGTCTTGCATCCCTTGTAAGGCGGCCTATTTTGGTATCATCCCAAAACTTTGGCTTAATCATTCTATTCCGTGCCATGCTTGTTATATAAATGTTTATCCATAATTAAAAGTTATTTAGGGCTACCGATAAGTAGCCCTGTTGATTTATGCGGCATCTTTCCCTAGAAACTTATTCACAAAATAGATTTGTCCTTTTCCTGTAACCTTCGTTGTAGTAGTAACTAACACCGTCCCATCTGGCTTGGTTATTGTTGTTTGTTTTATTTCAAACAATCCTAATTCCATAGATTTTTGTGTAGGTTGATTATAATATTGTCCTTTCTGACAGAGATAGCCATTATCACGCATCCATGAGAACAAGCGATTTTGACCGATATTCACACCGTTCTGCTGTAGTATCTTCGCTAATTCAGCGATCAAACAAGAACGTTGGGAAGTCGAGACCGCATCGGCAAAAAGAACTTTAGGAGCGTCCTGTTGAATTTTACTTTCTGCTTCGATAAGGCGCTGCTCTTTTCGTTTCAGTGTTTCTTGTGCTACAATCAACGCACGTGCCATAATTTCTTCGGGAGTATCATTTTGCTGGGTTGTAATATAGCCGCCATGTTTGCGGATAGATGGAAGAACTTCGCCACATACCCAATCTTGGAAAGGTTCGGCTTGTGGTTTGTCCGAACGCATGATTACTTTATATAGATTCTTTTCTGTTACAAAATTCATCTGCTGTGCTCTACCCATTGAATCTATGACCCCAAACCGAATGGGGGCATCCTTTATTCTTGATTGTACGGCGTCTACTCTTAACTCAAGCACTTTACACACATCCGCCAAGCAGAATAATGGTTCTTCATTCTCATTCATCGCAATTCTTACCTCTCCGAATTGCTCATTCTGAAAGATTTTAATTTCATTCATATTATTTTATTTTAGATTTTATACTTTACTTAATAAAATAACTTCTCTCCCTTTTTGCGGAAAGTGAGGTAGCCCACATATAGGCTACCAAACACGATTAATATTTCAATCATGGCTATTATCTTTTGATTATTCCCGTCCTTCTATATTCTTCCCATTTATCATACTGTTTCGTTTTAACGAGATAATGGAAACATGAACACTTTAGCTCTACTTCCTGTCGCTCGATTATTCTAGTCCAGCGGAGAGCCTCCCTTGTTCGTTCAAGCTCTTTTTCAAGTGCTGCTATTCTTCGTTTGTCTGCTGCGCTTGATTTGGCTACTTTCGGAAGCATATCGGCCGCCTTATGGAATACTTCACGATACACATCGAATACAGGGCGAACCTTGCGGGCGATGAAGTATTCAAGGCAGGAGACGGAGAGGTAGTAGTCAATCTTATTTTGCCCGCCTCTCGTTCGCTCACCATTTTGGGCGAGCGGCTGATAATCAACGCCTTCTATGAAATTTTCTTTTAAAGCTCGTACAGCCTTGTCTTTTGCTGAATAGCACAACATCCAGCAACTATCAAGGTTGACAGGATAGGTTATTTCCATTTTGGAAATAGCCAGAATAGTTTTGAAATAACGTTTGATTTCTTCGGTTGAAGAAGATAATGATAAGATGCACGTGTCGTGTGCAGACGTGAGTCTACAATTTACTATACTTCGATTGCTGCTCAATTTCATGGAGTTTGGCATACGATGAAATTTGAGTTATGTATAAAAAGAAAGCCGTTAGCCTCCCAAAAGTCGCCAAACTCCGACTAAATTCGCATAACGAAAGCAGCCCGTAGGGAAAACTAACGGCTATATCTTAGCGATAAAAGCTGTCAAGTAGATACAAAATATCTACTTTCGAAATGCAACTAAATCAAAGTTTGGCGAACTTTATGTCGCAAAGATACGCTCAAATTTCAAAATACCAAATGAAAATCTTATTTTTCTGCTAAGTAACCATTCACAACCTCTATAAACTCCTCCAAAGAACGGCAGACAACATATTTATTCCCTACAGATTCAACCGCTTTTTGCCATTCCTTTTGACTGTCCTGTTGGCGTCCATTCGGCTGCTTCATTTCAACGCATAAGGAAGAGTAACAACCGTTAGACTTCAGAAGTATCAAATCAGACACTCCCGCCAAAGCTCCTTCCGCTTTCAATATTGCGCCGGTAATATTGTTTCTGGCTCCTCCATTCGGAACGGAAAAGAGAAGTTTCTTATATTGCGGATATTGATACCGGAACCAATTCACGCATGCAATTTGGATTTTACTTTCAACGTTTCTCATTACTCCTTTGAAGTTTCTTTCTTGTTTTACGAATTATATCTTCATCTCTCAAATTATATCCCCTAATGAGGATTTCTGACGTTTTCAAGCACCGGACTATCGTCTGGTATTCTTGTTTGGTGATTGTTATTTTCATGTGGGACAAGCAGGAGTCGAACCTGCACAAGTATCGTCTGCTTTCTCGTTTTCGTCCGTAGATTGGTTATCCTACGATTTTTAAACTACTCAACCAGTTACTAACAGCACCGGTCTTGATGACATCCATTCTTATGTACACTTAGAATTTCCGTTCATTTAGTCTTAGCGCCCTATGACCATTTTGTCCCATGTTCGCCCGCCAATCTTCACAGACAGGCAGGCTGGGATAAAAAGGTTAACAAAGCGCTTATTTATAAGTTACGTTGCCTAAACCATCTATAAATTTTCTCGCTGTTCCACCTGCATTATACAGAATAGTAGAATTCCGTACAGAGGCTTTCTCTTTTTGGTGAATACCACTACTCTTGAAATTAAAAGATTTTTCTGGATTGAAAAATCTCGCTACATCATTGGGAAATTTTCTCTTTTTCATAAAATTCTATTTTAAATAAATTCTTTGTTACGTTCAATTTCTTGCTGGGCATATACCAACATTTGATGTTCATTAGCAGCCGGTAGATAAATATCTGCCTGTGCCGTGCTCCAATTACGAAAACGCTCAATAGATAAAGTCATTTCCCCTGTTGTCAGTTCGGCAGAACTGCGCAAATAGGTTACTTCATTGCCTTTCTTGTTGACCGTCTTTCTCTCAAACAAATCACGGTTGCAAGTCCTCTTATAAAAATCAATTTTTGCTTCATCGAGGCTGCAACCGTACTCACTACCGAAATACCCTAAAAGAAGATGCAAGTAGCTGTTTTGGGCAAGCGTGCGGTTAGGTAGTTTCTTTTTCACTTCCACCACCGCACGTTCACTAAACAGCTTGTTTACATACTCCTTGAACTTGGGTATTTGATATTCATTCTTCAAGTCGAACAGCATACGCTAAAAAGGTAAATCGTCCTTTACATTGCCATTAGCATCAACCGGAGGCGGGAAATTCTGCGGCTGTTGCTGATAGGTCGACTGTGGCGCTGGCTGTTGTACCGATGTTGTTTGTTGGGATTGCGATACACCACCACGCGCATCTATTTTGTAGCACCGAATAGATGCCATACGTTTGAGTTCTCCGTCTTGATTCGTCCAAGAACGTCCTTGTAAAACAAATGATACAGTAACAACATCACCCTGATTAAAGCGGTCAAGTTCTGCACACTTATCGCCTGAAAACTCTAAGGGAATAACATTCTCATACTCGCTACGCTCTCCCATATAAGGGTCGTAAGTGGTAGCATCTAAAATGAACTCCCGTTTTGTAAACGAGGAACCACCGTTTTTGGATGGTATTTGAACAGTTTGTCCGATTTCGGTTATCCGTCCGGTTATTTGATTTGCCATAACCTAATATTACTGGTTCTTTTTATTACATATTGCAATCTCCACACATATCCACAAGGGAATCAAATTCTTCTCGTGAGTATTCAAATCCATTGATTACGATTACCTCGTTACCATTTTCGCCAAAATAAACTCCATCATTCATTTCCAAAGATTTTAGTGTCAGTTATCAATTTTCTGTTTTCTTCCAAGAACCGGACAAACTCTTCACAATGGTTAGTGAGGATTGGTATATCACGTTCAGGATTGAAAACGTATGTTTCTGTATAGGTATCTACCACATAACCGCCTTTGTTGAACTCCACAATGTTATACTCAAATGTCCGTACATCAGAACCGTTCTTCATTAAAGCGTATGGATATACTAAATGCTGGTGGTGATCTTTGAACTTTCCCACGGTATAACTACCGGTTGTTTTGATGTCGTGAACACTGGTAGGCATCAGTTCGTCAATCAGACCATAAACCAATACACTACCGTATGCAGTAGGCAAGATGGCTTCTACTCTTTGTTGGGTTAATGCTTCTTTGTAGTAGTTGGCAAACTCGCGGCAAAGGTCAATGTGAAAAGTGAAAGTGCGATTGTTGTAAACAGCTTTTATCCCGTAAAGTGTTCCGTCATCGTGATATGCCTTGCTAATTTCCATTATAGAAGATTTACGGTTCTCAATCATACAATCAATGATTTCATTGAAAGCCGTGCCACGGTCTGCCGCTTCACTATCAAACGGTTTGCGGTTAATACGGTCTATCAGTTCTTGAAACTGCTTCTGCCGAAACTCTTCTTCCGTACATGGTGGATTCTCACTCCACCCATAATAACGCTCATATATGACATCGCTATTAAGGTAATTGAAGTAAGAATCCAATAATGTTGCATATATACGATAGTTAGGCTGCATCTGAGTAGATTTTAGTTTCCTTATTGAATATCAGTCCCAAGGCCTTTACCTTTGCAGTAAACAAACTTCTCGCCATCATCAAAGAACTACCAACGTGTTCAAACCCATTAATATGAGAGGCGAACTCATTAGCGGACTTAGCATCAGTTATAAATTCGATACTTTCTTTGATTTCCTCTATCACCTTGTTGTATTTGTCAATCTCGGCTTTCTTTACTTGCAGCATTGCAAGATAAGGATTAATCACTTGTGTGGTGATAAAATCATTCTTTGCAGTCGGATTACCGTTGGCATCCAAATTTGTGGGAACTTCCATCACACTTGGCAGGTTACAGGTGTTCTTTCCGTCATTTCTGTTGGTCGGGTCAAAAGTGATTGTACACTTAACTCTACCATTCTCGTTCTTGGCTTCCATGTAGCCCAATAAGTCAAGTTCGGTAACAATAGAGTTGTAGGACTTCTCACGCAAAGCCGGAATAAATACTGTATCGTCACCTTCTTTCCGTGTATCACGGTGGGCAACGAAGATGATATTTTTGTTCAAATTGGATAAATTACGTACAAATCCGCTAAACTCTTGGTTAATGCCACCCCAATCTCTTATCTGTGGTTGCCTTGTGCCGCATTTGTAAGAAATGATATAATCCATCATCTTGCCGATGGTGTCTATTACTATTGTCTGATAACTGGACAAATCTTCTTGCAGAACCTGCTGGGCGTCCGTCCACGATGTTATCTGTACAATATCAACTCCATCCAAGTGGGACATGTTCACACGCTTCACACCGTTATCGAAGTCCAGTAATAAAGGTTTGGGGGCACTCAAAGCGGTTGTTGTTTTTCTCATACCCGCTTGACCGTACACCATCATTTTGATAGTAGTCGGTATTACCAATTCATTTGATTTTTTTATAAGACTCATAATCGTAAATATTTAAAAGGTTAATCCAATTGTATCTCTCGCCATTATTCCGCTGACATTCGCCAGCGACAAGGCTTGTTTGATTTCTGTTTTTGAATAATAAAGGGGGGAATTTCGGCTTTCTCCTTTTCTGATAGGCTTTATCAGTTCTTTATTCACAAGTACATTGAACCGCTTCCAGTCTATTCGCATCATCCTTAGCCATTTCTTTACATCCCTCAATCGGATAAGGTCTTGTGCCGGCTCATATGCCTTGACCGCCTCCATATAACCAACCTGATAACTGTCTATCATAATGGATTGGATTTCTTCTATATTCATTCCGCCCTCCTTATTATTTCAATCCGTTCTACTCTTAATTCTCTTCCTCTTCTCATTTCGCTCTGTTCGTGATAAAGCGATAGAGAAAATATACATAGCAAACTATAAGCTACAGACATACGAACTGTTGGTGAAAAATCCATTGTAAGTTTCACACCGGCTATCCGTTCGTAAAGCATGGTAGCAAGCTCTCTCCCATTCCGTACATGCAATATATCAAAAGCCTTTTGCAACTGGTTGTTAATTGTACTAACCGCCCGACATTTGATATTGGCAATTTCCTTTTTCTCATACCCTTGCGCATACATCCGTGCTGTAACCTCACATTCAGGGGTGAGTTCTGTAAATACCCGTTCCATAATCGTGTGAGCTAATGATTATTTCAGTCGTATAAGCGAAGAAAAACCTGGACAATCTGTTTTTGATACCCTATACATAATGTCAAGTTTTCCTTTCAACTTCTTCGTGAGCCGTGCTTCTTTGTTTCTTCGGGCAGCTTCCATTTTTATCCCAGTGTGCCGAGAGTCTTCAAAGGGGATTCGATATATATCCCCAACCTTTATACTATCAAATAACTTAGTTGTCTGATAGTTCTCATCTACTTTAATTTCCTTTATCATACGCTTTAATTTTGAAAAAAATAGTGGTGATAGCAGGATTTGAACCTGCATAAATTGCTAAGTTTATTGCCGAGCAACGCGTTTCCTATTCCGCCATATCACCGGAAAAAGGTGCGCTATCTTCACAGACGGTACACCCAGTACAAACACAAAATAAAACACGACAAAACAATTTTAACCACCCGTACAAGGGTAAAGGGGTAGCTTGTACTCAGCATCCCTCACGGCTTTTAGTACGGTATAGCACTGACCTTTTCTGTGGTTGTTGCGCCCCCGATACCTTCTACGGATTCTACCACGTATCGAGACGTGAAGGGCTTATATTTAGACCTTTCAGCGATACGGACACCTGCCCCGCATACTTGACACCGTAAAGATGATTTTCGGTGCTGAAAGTAAAGTTCATTTCAAATCAATATAGCCTACTACCAGTCACCGCATCCCTGCTATGGCAGCTTCTATATTTCGTTATCTTGGTTAATCTTGTACGGCTTATGAATTACACCGTAAAGGTTTTCACATACTTGTCAAAGAACTAATCAATAGTGCCCTACCCGATTCTCGCTATCAGTTGCCGTTCAATCCGTCAATAGGGCTGTCGTGCGTGATATAATCGTGTGATTAATCATCATAAAAGAACTTCTCGCCCGGCTTTCTGAAAAGCCAGTAGCTTGCATACAAGCAGCCTAATACTATCAATGCCTCTATCATACTGCCATTCTATCAAGTTGAAACTCTATATAATCAATCTCTTCTTGAATAACCTCTAAGGCTTCTTCTTTCGTATCGGTGTTGCAGAAAACGCATGCCTCCGCATCAGACATTTTATCCACCTCTTCAAGTTCTTCACAAGCCTTATCTAAAGCCTTTTCAAAGGCATAAGCTTCTATACTATCACATACTCTATAGTTTCTCATATCAGGCAATTTTTAAAAGGTTAGCTTTCTTGTAGCATCTGAACTCTTGGCGTTCTGTGTCGAAATAGGTCTGGACTGTATCGTTCTTCTTTCTGTTGTCAGTACCAGTGATGGTAGGCATCAGCTTTTCATTTAGTGTACCGTAGGCTTCTCTTACAGAACCATCCACCTTTTGAAAGTAGAATTTCACAATCTTGCTTTTCATCTGCAATTTCAATTTCATGTTAGCCCAAGCGCACTTTAATGCTTCTGACATCGTGAAACCGTTCTTGCGAACGAACTGCCATGCAAGACTCATAACTTCGTGTAAAAAATTCTTCGTGCTCATAATCGTGTGATTTAATATGTTTATACTATTGCACCTTATTTGTAAGTTGCGTATCTTTGTATCGTTATCGTGATGCAAATATACTACTATTTTTCAGTATTAAATTCTTTCTACTGAAAAATAGTAGTAAAATAATATTGTTTAACTATTGATATAGATTATACCTTATTATAGTATAAAGCTATGGATTTAAAAGACTTTGTAAGCGAGACGCTCAAAGAGATAATCGAGGGAGTGAAGGGCGCCCAAGACTTTGCAATAGAAAACGGCGCAGTGATTAACCCTACCAGTTTTGGGGTCGTTTCGCCAAAAGCCATAATGAGCAAAGATAATGACGAGGTAACATCCGTACAGCGTATTGATTTCTCTTTGTCATTGCAGCAGTCCTATGCAGCCGATGGAAAGGTAAGTATAGGGGTAATGGACATAGGGAAGATAGAAGGAGAATATAGAAATATCAAGGAAAATCGAGTGAATTTCAGTGTTTTGGTCGTACTCCCTGATGGAGATAACCGTTAGGAAGGGCATTACGATAGAATCTGCCGGTTCTGATGTATTCAAATAGTTCTTCCGTGATGCGTATTACGGTTTCGGATTCCGTGCTACTTCCGACAAGGTTGCTATTCAGAACAATAGAAAGCATTTTCTTTCTCTTTCTTTGGGCTATGCGATTCTTTAAAACAGATAACAGGCTCATATCGAAAAGCGAAAGCGACCAACTCCAAAGTTGCGGTTTGAAGTTTAGTCGCCTATATAGTCCCTTATGGGAACAGTTAAACAATTTAATCAAAATCATCCGCAACTTGATTTTGACGCAAATATACTGAAAAATAACAGTAAAAACCAAGAAGAGATGAGTACAAAAGAAAGATTTGTTGAATATTTAAAAAACAAAGGGATTGGGCAAACCGCTTTTGAAGAATCAGCTGGTTTATCTCGTGGAGCTATTGCCAAAAAAACGGGTTTTAGTGCAGATTCAATAGAAAAGATAGCGTCTGCTTGCCCTGACCTCAATATAAATTGGTTAATAACTGGAATTGGCAACATGACAATCAATACCAATTCGTCAATCACTGAAGCTCCAACCACTAATAAAGATATTAAAATCCTCGATATACGCGTATCTGCCGGTCATGGAGTTGGTTTTGATGGAGATGAAAACAAAATATTAGGATACGTCAATATACCAAACTTTTCTGGATGCTACGGAGTGACAGTATATGGAGATTCTATGTATGACAAATATAGTTCTGGCGACATTGTTTTTGTAAGGGAGATAAAAGATAAAAAAGAAATTGAAGGCGGGCAACCCTATGTAATAATCACAAATGAAGACCGGTATCTAAAAATGATATATATTGAAGATGACGGATTGAAGTTGGTTTCATACAACAATACTCTAAATCCGGACGGAAGAAGAAAATACCCAGACATGCTTATAGAAGGAGAACAAATAAAGTTCTTATATAAGGTTGTTGGAAGATTGGAAAGAACCCAAATATAATCACTAAAATCTAATACTATGGCATTTTTCGACTTTCTAAAACAGAAAGAATTTGCTGAAATTACCTGCTTAAAAAAGGATTTGGAAATTTCGGCAAATAAAGAACAAGAACTCAACCAAAAGATTGAGGAACTTAAAAAAGAATGCGAATCTCTTTCCAAATTCAAAGAGATAGCAAATTTAGATAACAAGAAAGATGAAATATTATCTAAAATCAGGCTTGAAGAAGAACATGCTGAAAAAGCAAGAGAGAACTATCAATCAGAAATAGCTCAACTAAAATCAGAAATTGATAAGCTATCCGAAGAAATACAAAGTAAAAAAGGAGAAATTGTAGAACTTGACGAAACAATACTTCTTCAAGAATTTGGTATGTATTCTCCGATTTACGATTTCGCCAACTCTGAAATGTACAAAGATAGGTTAGATGCTGTTAGGACGGAACAAAAGAATATGATTTTATATAAAACGGCAGCAACATGTTCAGAGACCTGGACTGTAAACGGAAGTGAAGCTCAAGGCAGAGTTATGACAAATCAAAATATAAAGCAAATACTTAGATGTTTTAATGATGAATGTGATATGCTAATAAGCAAAGTCAAATTCAATAATATTGCAGCATTCATTGAAAAGATGCAAAAATCCTATGAAGCATTAAATAAAATGAATTCAAAGAATGCAGTTTCTATTTCATACGAATATTTGTCTTTAAAAATAGATGAGCTACAATTAGCTTATGAATATGCACAAAAGAAGCAAGAAGAAAAAGAAGAGCAAAAGCGCATCCGAGAACAAATGCGTGAAGAAACTAAGCTTCAAAAAGAAATAGAAGAAGCAAGAAAGGATATTGAAAAAGAACAGAGACACTATACTAATGCCCTTTTGAAATTAAATAAGCAGCTTGAATCTTGTGATGAGATTGAAAAAGAAGTGCTTTTAGAAAAGAGGCAAGAAATAGAATCTCACCTTACAGAACTTGATGTTGCAATTAAGGATATTGATTACCGAGAGGCTAATAAGAAAGCTGGATATGTGTATATTATATCTAACATTGGCTCATTTGGTGAGAACGTGTATAAAATAGGTATGACTCGAAGACTTGACCCTATGGAAAGAGTGGATGAATTAGGTGACGCTTCTGTTCCTTTCAAATTCGATGTACATGCTATGATTTTCTCTGATGATGCTCCTAAGTTAGAAGCTGCATTACACCGTGCTTTTGAGGACAAAAAGGTCAATATGGTAAATAACCGAAGAGAATTTTTTAAAGTTACACTGAATGAAATAGAAGAAGTTGTTAAAAATAACTACGACAAGACTGTAGAATTTAAAAGAATTCCACAAGCAGACCAATACAGAGAATCTATAAAGATATTGGCAAGTATAAATGCAAATTAAAGAACAAACTAAATCTATAAAATAATGAGAAAAATAACGTTTTTAGTAATGATAATATTAAGCTGCCTTGCTTGTAGTGATGGTAAAAGTGAATATATACAATCTGTCTCCCATGTTAATTCATTAATAAATGAATATCGTAAAGAATACAACCAAATTTCAACAGAAATAACAAATATAGCGTTGGAAGACTTTTCTAAAATTGATTCATATAGAAATAACAATCAAAGTAAAATTTTAAAATTAGAAAAGAAAGCTTCAACAGTTGTCAGCGAAATTGATAAGTTACTCTCTGCTAAATATAAATCTGGTAAGTTAAACAAGTTATTCCAAGACACAAGACAGAATATCATGGAGAGCCTATATAACACGAAATATGAGATAAACCGCTCATCCTATACAGAGAGGGAATACACGATAACTACAAATCAATTAAAATACATGCAGCAGTATGATATTGAATTTAGAAGCCTCGTTGCAAATTAATAAAGAACAAACTAAATAATTAACACAATGAAGAAGATTCTATTTTTAATAGCGGCTACATTTGCAATTATCGGATGTAATAATAAAAAGAAAGCAGAGGTCTTTCCTGTCGTAGTAGAGAAATATACCAACGAACAAGCGTCTAAGGCTTTCAAGGATTTGAAATGGGGAATGACCGTTGAAGAGATGATTGATTTAGGGTATATCTCGGTAAAAGACACTTCTAAATGGGTCATTCCATTAAAATATAATAAAATTGGAACGGTCGAATTCGACGATGTGTCTATTATGACGCATAATAACAAACTTTTCGCTGTAATATTTCACGAATACATCGAAGGCTTCAATAGTTCAGTGCGTAAATTGAATGATGTGAAAATTCTATTTAACGCAAAATATGGAACTCCGGATTTTGAAAGTGAAGTATGCGAAGACAGTTTGGAATTTGAGAAAGAGGCAATCTTATATTCCTGGAATATAAAGTACAAAAAGATTGAAGGAACTATAGAAAAAAGCCAATCTGATATGTTTTTTGTAAATGTTGTAATAGAAGATACAATTACGAGACATCTTCATGATTCAATAGCTATAGCATACCAATCGCAAGACATATAATATTTGTTCAAAGATTATGATTGACTTTTTAACTATCATACTCCTAATATTCGGAGTACTGCAAATCATCCTCTTCTTCAAAGTATGGGGAATGACCAATGACATCAAAGAGATAAGAAACAAGTATCTCAAAGACGAGGACGAGAAACGGAGACAAGAAGCGGAACACGACCCAACTCCGAAAATCAGCGGTGGGTCTAAACCAACAATGTGATGATTTTATAAATTGTTTACCCATTGTTTACCCAAACAAGAACAAAACATAAAACAACAAAATGATTATCAATATAATGCCCAATACAATTCCTTAGATTGTGGTTCTGAATGTCGAGGGTTCGAGTCCCTTCAGTCACCCAAAAGAAAGAGGAATTTCAGTAATGATTTTCCTCTTTTTTGCTATATATCAAGCTTTTGGGGGGATTAATCGGATCAAGGGTCAACGTAACAATCTGAGGGATTTTATATTTAAGCATATAATTTAGCAAGTCTATATAAGAAAAAAGGGGTCAACGTAACAATCTGAGGGATTTTATATTTAAGCATATAAAAAACTTGGGGGAATTAGGGTTAAAAACGCTATCTTTGGCGTATGAGACAGAAACGTCAAAAACCCGCCAGGGTCAGTCCAAAAATTGTTTAGTAATGTTTTAGCAAAAAGAGTATGGCTACATTTACTGAATGTTCCGCTTTTATTTTTGAGCTCAACATAAAAAGAGTCCCGCAAATCTCAACGACCTACGGGACCCCAGAATAAACAGAACTTAGGATACTCTTTAGTATCCCTTCAATAAGTTGCAAACAGCAGAATAGAATCACTCAAAACAGACTTTCCACACCGATTAGGAACCAACGCTTATGATTCCATTCCCGCACTCTTTACAATAGACTTGCATATTGATAACCCCAAACCAGTCCCCTGTGCAAAAGAGCCGGGCTCTTCAAATCAGTCAAAGAACGTAGAAAATTGTTCTCGTGCATTTCATATACTGCGTCAGTAGCACTCAAATTCAACTCCTGTTTATTATTGCATAAAATATATCTATACATTACTTTGGCGTATATTATATGGCATCAGCCAACAAAATATATACGTAGCAATGTTTTTATACTGCAAAGAAAAGCTTTTCTGCATGAAGCATCTTAATTTAAAAGCTCTTGCTATAAAGAAATGTCCTAAAGTTTATAAAGAAAAGTCTTATAATATTGTATAACAATAATTTATTGTTTCATATCCATTTGGGTCTTTTTAAATTCAGAAGGTGTCATTCCCGTTTTATTCTTGAACAGACTATGAAAAGTAGGCATACTATTAATGCCGGAAGCCTCAGCTATAGCACGTAAAGTATATTCAGGATGTTCCTTCAACAAATGTATAGCATGATTCAAACGCAACTCATTGATATAACCACTCAGATTAGTACCTGTATTTTCTTTTATCATCTTAGCAAAACGGGTATTATTCATATGCGCCATTCTGACTAAATCTTCTCTTGACAAATCAGCAGAAAGATACAATTCATCTCTCCTTATCAAAGAATCCAATTTCTGAAAGACCTGTTTATTGATTTCATACTCTTTATCAATGTCGGAAGATTCTGTATCCAAGTCATTATACAGAATAGACTTATCATCTTCACCAGGCGATTGCTGTTTCTTCTTTTGCTCTGACAGCGCCTCATTTACATACTTCACCAATGCCCTGTTCTTTTCTTTGATATTACGATTCTGCAGCCAAACCTTCCAAAGAAAAAACAAGACCAGCAGTACTATAAAAAAAATAAAAGCCAGAGAAATTGTCCGTATCTTCAATTTTAAAGCTTGTTCTGCAATGTGGGCTTCTCTCTCATCAACATCGTACAAGGTTTCTAATTCCAGTGCCGCATTTGTTTTTTCACGCTGATATATGCTGTCAGTCAAAGCAATGAAAACAGTACTTAGCTTCACTGCCTTTTCATATTCCTTCAAACCGGTATAAGCTTTTATCTCTTTAGACAAAATGCCACGATACTGATAATTAATTGTATCCTCTCTCCTAAAAACTTCTTTCAGCTCGCGACAATTATCTAAAACTTCCCTATACCGGCCTGTCACAAACAAATAGGGAGTAGCATCGTATTTCCCGGCAGGAGTTGAAGCTGCCAAAGTAGACTTATATTTTATAAAACATTCCTCTGCTTTCTCCTTATCACCCGAACAATAATACAAATAAGCCAATTTGGAATACAGATAAGACTTCTGTAAGTCCAAATAAGCAGCTTGTATTCCTTCCTTGCCTTCCATTTTATCCAACAGCTTCTGTCGATATAGCCCAACGGACAACGCATCATCTATTAATCCATCATCTATCAAAAAACTCATTTTAACCCCGTTGAAATAAGAAAGCATACGCAAACCATATGCATCGTCAGCATCCCTCAAAAGTTGAATAGCTTCATCAAATGTTTCGTAAGCATCCTTTTTAAAAGACAGCCAACGCTTATTTTCTCCCATACAGAACAACAGTTTAGCCTCTGCCCGCTTATTCTCCATATCCCTCGCTTGCCTGATGCCTTCAACAACATACCGGTTACTCACCTCATATTCACTCAACAAACTTGATAACTCCGCCAATGCAATCGTCATCTTAAGCAAATGTTCAGGACTATTACCAGCAATGGAATCCTGAACATAAGCTCTCCGTGCATAACGAAAAGCCAATTTGCACTGATATCTATTACGATAGACCATACTCCGCAAATCGTTTATGCGCGCAGGCATCATTACCTTCTTCTTTTCAGCTTCATCCAGCAACTGCAAGGCACGGTCGGGTTCACTCATATATATATCTGTAATATATTGATCCGTATAAAGTGAAGATTGTCCGCTCTCTTTTTTTTCCTGAGCCATCAAAAAAACGCTGTTCACCCAAAATAAGAAACAGATATAAAGGAATTTTTTCATAGCATTTGAACCTATTCGGATTTACTAACTGTTCGCAAATATATACTTTTTTATTTATCCTAACAGTAAAATCATCTATCTTTGCAAAGACGAAACTTAATCAGATATGAAAATTCTTTGGATAGACCTAAATAGTTCCTACGCTCATTCTTCATTGGCACTTCCTGCGCTACATGCACAGATAGCAAACGACTCATCTATTGAATGGGCAATAGTATCTGCCACGATAAATGAGAATGTAGGAACCGTTGTAGACGAAGCTTACCGCCATAAGCCCGACATCATAGCTGCAACAACCTGGCTTTTCAATCACGAACAGTTGCTGCATATTACTTCAAGGCTGAAAGTATTACTTCCCGAAGCATGTCTCATATTAGGCGGTCCGGAGTTCCTCGGAAATAATGAGTTATTTCTGCGCAAGTACCCTTTTGTGGACTGCGTATTCAGAGGAGAAGGCGAGGAAGTCTTTCCCCAATGGCTGACTTGCTGGAACCAACCAGAACTGTGGAATGATATTGCCGGACTATGCTATTTGGACACTGACAAGCAATACAGAGACAATGGAACAGCCCGTGTCTTAAACTTTTCCAGACTCATTCCACCCGAAAAAAGCTGTTTCTTCAATTGGGACAAACCGTTTGTGCAACTTGAAACCACACGCGGATGTTTCAACACTTGCGCCTTTTGCGTCAGCGGCGGCGAAAAACCTATACGTACACTCTCCATTGAAAACATCCGCCAACGGCTTCAAACCATTCACGAACACGGTATCAAAAACATACGTGTACTCGACCGTACATTCAACTACAATACGCATCGCGCAAAAGAACTGCTCCAGCTGTTTTTAGAATATCCCGATATACATTTTCATTTAGAGATACATCCAGCTCTTCTTTCCGAAGAACTGAAAGAAGAATTGAAACAATTGCCACAAGGTCTGCTTCACCTCGAAGCGGGAATTCAAAGTTTGCGCGAACCTGTTCTTGAGCAAAGCCACCGTATAGGAAAATTATCCGATGCCTTAAAAGGGCTGAAATTTCTATGCTCGCTCCCGAATATGGAAACGCATGCCGACCTCATTGCCGGACTTCCCCTCTATCACCTCTATGAAATATTTGAAGATGTATATACCCTTGCCGGATACAATGCAGGAGAGATACAGCTGGAATCACTCAAATTGCTTCCAGGTACGGAAATGCGTCGACGGGCAGAAGAACTTGGAATACGCTATTCCCCCTTTCCTCCTTACGAAGTTTTGGAAACCAACGAAATCAGCGTTGGAGAACTGCAAACCGCTCGCCGGCTGTCTCGCCTGTTAGATGCTTTCTACAATACTCCCGCCTGGCATACACTAACCAGAGAGTTAATATTAAATGACAAAGATTTTCTACATAACTTCCTTAAATATCTGATACAGGTAAATCTGATAGACCAGCCTATGAGTTTGGAGAAACGCGGGCTTATACTTTATGAATATTGCAAACTGGCCTATCCTGAATATAAAATCCAAGCAAGCATTGCTTGGATAGAAGCTGGCATGTCCTTAAAAAAGACTCCGGCAGAAAAAGTAAAAACCAAACATCAGATTCCGCCTGAGAAATGGGAAGTGATATATGGAGAATATAAAAGCAATCTGCGACTTTGTTTTCTTCCGCTCGATGAAAATACAAAATGCGGTTATTGGTTTGGATTTGAAACAGAAATACAGAGAACATTCCCCGTATTCAAAGCTAAAACAGATATATAACAAATATCATTTTACTACGTTGAATAAAAATGAATTGCCGCTAAAGAAACTGTCACGCCACGAAGCCTGCACTGCCTCAATTCACTGCCGAAAGCTTGAAAATGCTGGTTGCAGGCAACATAAGACAGCAATAAATCCCCGTGAAAAGTACTTTAATAAAATAGAACCAACTACTCTGTCGGTTTTTCTATTTCTTTCTTTATCTTTGTGGCTATATTATATTACTTTCGGCTGCATGAACAACGTTCAGAAACAGAGAGGGAGCATCATACAAAGAAGAAAAGAATAGTGAGAATTGCATACGGATAGAGTATGCAAACGTCCAAGCTGACAACAATTCTGGAAAATGAGCATAAAAAACAAGATACACCATACGGTCTATTTTCTCCTATTTGGAATAATAATAGGTATTTTAAGATGGACTATATGTATAGTAGATACAAATGGAGGGATGAATTTCACTCCTTTTTTACAAGCATTCTTGTTGATAATTGCACTGTTATTATTTGTAATTTGGGATATTGTTTTGCATAAAATAACCTTGAGAGTAATTTCAACCATCATTTTATTATGTTTTAACATATGGTCTTACACCTACTATTTTAAAATAGAAGAATTAAAAGAATATTGGGATGGGGTTAGATATTCGCCTAATGATGCATATCTTCCCCCCAACATTGATAATTTCATTTTTGTATGGTTGGCGAACCAAGTTCTTGTTTTGTATTTACTTTTAGCAATAGGCATTTCACATCTATTACAGAGAAAAAAGACATTAGCAAAGCATGATAACATTTGACAGTATCCCTATCTTAACCCATAATGATGGAGATATATGAGTATATGTACGATAACTATTATAGTTATGACAACTTTATTGTCACTACTTTTATCGAAAAAGAAAGATAGTATATCTTACGTTAGGCATCTACATTTTGTTCTGTATGATTACATTACCAAATAGGTGTACATAGTATTAAAAGCGATCAGGTACACCGAATAGTACACCGAAAGAATGCTTTGATATGCTTATTTTTGCTATGCACCAAAAACAAAAAATCCCCGTAAAGTATTAATTTACAGGGATTTTCTTTGTTTTGCAATTCTTTCCAGCGGAGAGACAGGCTCTCGAACCTATACATTCAAGAAATATCATAAAATTGCAAATTACTGATAATCACACACAATTTGGAATACATAGTAAATCTAAATCTTTCTGAATATCTTTTGCTATTCCAAATATTGGGTGTATATTTGGGTGTAGAATTTCAAACGCACCCAATTATGAATATCAAACGTAACATCATTTTTGCATTGGAGAGCCGGAAAAAGAACGGTGTGCCAATCGTAGAGAACGTACCCATCCGTATGCGTGTCATCTTTGCCAGCCAACGCATCGAGTTTACAACGGGTTACCGCATCGATGTAGCCAAATGGGATTCCGACAAGCAGCGAGTAAAGAACGGGTGTACCAACAAATTAAAGCAAAGTGCATCTGAAATCAATGCCGATCTGCTGAAATACTATGCCGAAATTCAAAATGTGTTCAAGGAGTTTGAGGTACAGGAAACCATGCCAACTACCCAACAACTAAAGGATGCATTCAACCTGCGGATGAAGAATGCCAACGAAGAACAGCAGGAAGAAGCACAGATAAGTTTTTGGGAGGTGTTCGATGAATTTGTAAAAGAATGCGGCAATCAGAATAACTGGACTGAATCCACATACGAAAAGTTTGCAGCCGTTAAAAATCACCTCAAGGAGTTCAAGGAAGATGTGACCTTTGAATATTTCGATGAGTTCGGATTGAACGAGTATATCAATTTCCTGCGTGACAAAAAAGACATGAGAAACAGTACCATCGGTAAACAAATGGGATTCCTCAAATGGTTCCTGCGATGGAGCTTCAAGAAAGACTATCACCAGAATATAGCATACGATACGTTCAAACCGAAATTGAAAACCACCCCCAAGAAGGTAATCTTCCTGACATGGGAAGAGTTGAACAGACTAAAAGACTATCAGATACCCAAAGACAAACAGTATCTGGAACGTGTCCGGGATGTTTTCCTGTTCTGTTGCTTTACCAGTCTGCGTTATTCAGATGTTCGTAACCTAAAGAGAAGTGATGTCAAGTCCGACCATATAGAAGTCACCACCGTTAAAACGGCAGATAGTCTGAGTATTGAACTGAACAAGTACAGTAAAGCCATACTTGAAAAATACAAGGACATCCATTTTGAAAACCACATGGCATTGCCTGTTATCAGCAATCAGAAAATGAATGATTATCTGAAAGAACTGGGAGAACTGGCAGAAATTAACGAACCTATACGTGAAACCTACTACAAAGGAAATGAACGTATAGATGAAGTTACACCGAAATACGCATTACTCAGCACACATGCAGGAAGAAGGACATTCATCTGTAATGCACTGGCTCTCGGTATTCCTGCACAGGTTGTAATGAAATGGACAGGGCACAGTGATTATAAAGCCATGAAGCCTTACATTGACATAGCAGACGATATTAAGGCCAATGCAATGAACAAGTTTAACCAACTCTAAAAGTATCAGTCAGTTTCACAGATTATCCATTATTAGAGTTATCTTTGTTAAGTAATAGTTAGTGATATGGAAAATAACAACGAACATAATATAAAGAAAGGTCATTTTGATGCCTTTGTCCATGCTGTCGGTTCGGAAATAGAACAGGCACAAGTCCGACTCATTACCGCAGCCAATGCCCAGATGTTGTTCCATTACTGGAAAATGGGGAATTATATACTGTACCACCAACACCTACATGGGTGGGGTGGTAAAATTATCAAAAAATTGGCACAGGCAATCAGATTCAATTATCCTGAAAAGAAGGGATATTCGGAACGTAATCTTACTTATATGTGCCAGTTTGCCCGTTTATATCCGTTAAATGTACTTCGTAGTTTTATTGAAGCAGATTCAATACTGTCGGTCCCAAATATTCAAAACATTACTAATGAAGTCCTTAAGCTCAATAGCGGACAATTTACGCAGGAGCTTACTGCGCAAATACAATCAGCTGATAATCAATCTTTAGAAATTACGCAGGAGGTTCCTGCGCAATTTCAGAATGTAGCAAAAACAGTAGCAACCATCTATAAAATAAAAATAGAGGATATAGAAGATTTATTCTTGGCGTCACCGATTGCAAGAATAAATTGGGCAAGCCATATGGTCATACTCAATAATCCGCTACCATTGGGCGTAAGGTATTGGTATATGAAACAATCTGTAGAAATGGGTTGGAGCAGTAATGTGCTGAAAATGCAGATTGAAAGTAATCTGTATGACAGACAAATCAAGAGTAACAAGGTAAACAACTTCACTGCCACACTTCCGGCACCTCAAAGCGATCTTGCCAATTATCTGTTAAAAGACCCGTATATCTTTGACTTGGCAGGAGCAAAGGAAAAGGCTGACGAAAGGGATATAGAAGAACAGTTGGTAAAGCATGTAACCCGTTACTTGCTGGAAATGGGTAACGGCTTTGCTTTTGTTGCCAGACAAAAACATTTCCAGATTGGGGACAGTGACTTTTTCGCCGACCTGATCCTATATAATATCAAGCTCCATGCCTATGTTGTCGTGGAATTGAAAGCAACGCCATTCAAACCGGAATATGCAGGGCAGTTAAATTTCTATATCAATGTTGTAGATGATAAACTGAGGGGAGAAAATGATAACAAGACCATCGGTCTTTTGCTGTGCAGGGGTAAGGATGAGGTCGTGGCACAATATGCCTTGGCTGGATATGACCAGCCGATAGGTATCAGCGACTATCAATTGAGCAAGGCAGTACCCGAAAATCTGAAATCTGCCCTACCGAGTATAGAAGAAGTGGAAGAAGAACTGACCTTATTCCTTGACAAGGACAAGAACCCATAATATAAAGTATATGGCAGGAAAGATACAGACGATGATTCCCCAATATGGAGAACTCAACAGAATATACAGAGACTATATAGATAATTACGCTTTTTCTTTTGACAGGCAGAAATTCATATCGGATTTCTATCAGGAGTATAATGACATGAAATCCTTTGAAGCCGCTATCCTTGAACTGGTGCTTGACAAGCAAAAAGAGCAATACACCTTGATACTCAACAGCCTGAAAACTGAAATAGAAAAGAGCATACAGGCTTATGAGATACGCCCGTTAAGTGACAGAGCCATAGAACGTGCTTGCTATCAGCACATGGAAAGGTATTCTCAGGAAATTGAAGCCCAGCTGGATGTTACAAGAAGTCTGAGCAAGCCGCTGAATGAAGCCAACAACAGGTATGATTCCATTGGTTACAGGGAGCATACAGCCGAAGAGGAAAAACAGGCAGAGAAAGAATATGAACGCTGCAAGGCTGAATATGACAGGGAAAAAGCCAAACTGAACAAACTCTATGATCAGCAAAAGGCTGCAAGAACAGAGGCATTCCAATACATGAAGAACTGTTGTGCGGACATATACCGTCAAAGCTGCCTTTTTCTGGATATATTGAAGAAATACATTCCTGACGGAAAGCAAGAGAATAAATCAAGCGAGCCAATCAGTCAGCAGGAAACGACAGAAGAACAACAGGAATATTTCAGCATGAAATTACTTTCGCTCATTCATGAGGTGTGCATAGGAGAACAGTTCGAAGAAATTTCCGCACTGGATTTCTATGCCAATATGAATCTTCACCCCTGCAACTGTAAGCTGAAAATAAAACCGAGAGAGAAAATACGTGTATGCTATCTGATATTCCTGATGAGCGAGAAACTCTCCAAACAGGACAGGGACAAATGGAAAGACAGAATACTGAAACTGCTGGATATTGACGACAGCTACTACAAATCCAAGTACAAGGAGCCTGTTTCAGATTTCCCCAGTGACAGCAACCAAAATTTCGCCAAGGAAATGGAACATATATTCAGATAATCCGTAATATATCCTGATACTTTACGAAAGTTCCACTTTTACCACTCAAAATAATTTTTGAGTGGTATTTTTATTTTCTGATATTCAATAAGATACAATGATATTCAGTTTGTACCGTCCCCATCCTTACCACTCATAACCCTACCTAATTTTGCATCGTTCGAGAACAGAAATAACAGCCAGTGCGCAGGGCTGATTGTTTAACGACTAAATAGATTGGACGATGACAAATATCCAAGAATTATTATCAAAACCCGTCTGGCAGATGACAGGCGAAGAATTCATATTCCTGAGTAAGCACGCTTCAGGTCAGGCCGAAGCATTGCCGCAACCCGTTACAGACACGGAAAAGAAGTATGTGTACGGAATACTCGGTATAGCCAAACTGTTCGGGTGCAGTCTGCCCACTGCCAACCGCATAAAGAAAAGCGGTAAGATAGACAAGGCGATTACCCAGATAGGGCGCAAGATTATCGTAGATGCGGAATTGGCTCTTGAGCTTGCCGGGAAGAAAACAGGAGGACGGAAATAATGGGAGGTATGCTTATGGACTATATGAAAGAAATAAAGGAGATTTCGGCAGAACAGGCAATAATCCTTTGGCAAGCTTCACGCCTGAGTCTGTCGAAAATCTACGAAAAAGCACCTGAGATTCTAAAAGTGCAAGGTTCGGTCATTGGTACACTGGGCAATTTCAGTGCATCCATCGGCAAAGCCAAGAGTAAAAAGACTTTCAATGTATCGGCTATCGTAGCCGCCGCATTGAAAAACGGTACGGTACTGCGGTATGTTGCGGAACTACCGGAAGAAAAAAGGAAGATTCTTTATGTGGACACGGAACAAAGCCATTATCACTGTCTGAAAGTCATGAAACGTATTTTACGGCTTGCTGGTCTTCCTGATGACAGGGACAATGAACATCTGGAGTTTCTCGCTTTGAGGAAATACACGCCCGAACAGCGTATCAGGATTGTCGAACAGGCTATCTATAATACACCGGACATAGGGCTTGTAATCATAGACGGCATCCGTGATATGGTATATGACATCAACAGTCCGGGAGAATCGACACGCATTATATCCAAACTGATGCAGTGGACGGATGACAGGCAGATACACATCCATACGATACTCCACCAGAACAAAGGCGATGAAAACGCAAGAGGGCATATCGGTACGGAGCTGAACAACAAGGCGGAAACCGTTCTGCTGGTGGAAAAGGACAAGAGCAACGGGGATATAAGCAATGTTTCAGCCATGCACATCCGTGCAATGGATTTCGAGCCTTTCGCTTTCCGTATCAACGACAATGCATTGCCTGAACTCATAGAGGGGTACAGACCCGAAGCGAAGAAACCCGGAAGACCGGAAGAGGAAAAGTTTGACCCTTACAGACATATTAGCGAACAGCAGCACCGCATAGCACTGGAAGCGGCTTTCGGACTGAAAGAGGAATACGGCTACAAGGATCTGGAAACCTCCTTAATCAAGTCATATATGTCGGTAGGTGTAAAACTGAACCATCAAAAAGCGGTATCACTTATCACCATGCTCCGGAACAAACGGATGATAGTACAGGAGAACGGCAGGAAATACACGTTCAAGCCGGACTTTCACTATTAGACCGTATAACCTGTAATCACTTCACTTTATTCGGCAGGTCTATATATTAAGAATAAAGCGAAGCGGTTGTAGGGAATAGAAAAGCGCTTCACTTTATTACCGTATCCTATATATACGAAGATAAAGTGAAGTGATTATACAGACCGTACTTCATAAAAAAGTACGGGCGAAAAGAGAAATAAATATTCCAACCATTATTCAAACACTCATCTTATTATGGATATACAGACAGCAAAACAAATCAGGATAGCGGATTTTCTGTACAGTTTGGGATATTCTCCCGTCAAGCAGCAAGGTATTAACCTATGGTACAAATCCCCGTTACGGGAAGAGACAGAACCCTCGTTCAAAGTAAATACCGAGCGCAACCAATGGTATGATTTCGCAATCGGCAAAGGTGGAAATATCATCGCACTGGCACAGGAACTCTACTGTTCCGACTATGTGCCTTATCTTCTACAGAAAATCGAAGAACAGATACCACACATACGTCCCGTGTCTTTCTCTTTTGGCAAGCAATCATTTTCCGAACCGAGTTTTCAGCAATTGGACATTGTGCTGCTGGCTTCTCCTGCCCTGCTTGCCTACCTACAGGAAAGAGGGATAAACACGGCACTGGCGAAAAGAGAATGTAAGGAAGCCCGTTTCACCCACAACGGCAAACGGTATTTCGCCATTGCCTTTCCGAACATATCAGGCGGATATGAAATTCGCAACCGATATTTCAAGGGATGTATCGCACCAAAAGAAATATCCCATATCAGACAGTCAGGAAAACCAAGGAGTACATGTTACGTTTTTGAGGGATTTATGGATTACCTTTCCTTTCTTACTTTAAGGCTGGAAAGCTGTCCGCAATCACCCGACTTCGACAGACAGGATTACATAGTTCTTAATTCCGTAGCCAATGTTCCCAAGGCACTCTATCCGTTGGGAAGCTATGAGCGCATCCACTGTTTCTTTGACAATGACCGTGCAGGAATGGAAGCAATACAGCAAATCCGAAAGGAGTATGATGCTACCCGGTATATACGTGACGCCTCGCAAATCTACAGTGGATGTAAAGATCTGAACGAATATTTACAGAAACGAATAGCCGATAGGAAAGAGCAAGCGCAATCTGTCGAAAAGAGGAATGATACGCTATCCAAGAAACCGAAAGGCTTCCGGTTATAGCCCACTATAACTACACGCTTCGCTTTCGTAGTTGTGGGCTCTCCCGAG